>Ga0315338_1000148_pt1 | contig 307419 bp, 263 predicted proteins | sample ASW8metaG_FD_204518 | JGI IMG/M metagenome (GOLD analysis project Ga0315338, IMG submission 204518) | Ammonia-oxidizing marine archaeal communities from Monterey Bay, California, United States - ASW #8 | ecosystem: Environmental > Aquatic > Marine > Coastal | place: USA: California | collected... | reverse complement strand
CTATCGGGGTAATGATCTTGATCCAGTACTCAAGGTTCTCCCACATCTCCTCGTCCGTGTACACACGGCCATGTGTAAGAGGCATCTTGTTAGCTTCTTCGTAATTGAAAGACGTCGCTACAGCACCACCACGAATCAGCTTCGGAGGCGTGCGCCAAACACGCGAAGGCATCCAGTTGTAACCAAATATGGGAATACCTGCCCGGGCAATGTTTCTTACCGTCGTGATCATGTTGTCGACCTGCTCGTCACGTCTCGGTCCGTTCAGCATGATGTGGTCATAGAACTGGGTAGGGACATTTTCAAGGGCCGAAAGCTTCATCCCGTAGTTCTCTACATTCCTGCGAAGATTTACCAGGTCGTGCAACGGCCAAGTGCCGTTATAACTTGGCAAGTCTGGAGTGTTTAGCAGTATGTCAGTAGCACCATATTGCTGCGCAAACCTGAGGTACTCAGGGGTCGCTTGCTTAAACTGTCCAAATCCTGTTCGCATAATTCCTGTCCTTCTTACTGGATGATCGAGGCCAGTAACCGATCTTTATTCAACTGTCGGATAACTTACACCTAAAACTTCCCAACGCGTGCCTTCTTTGCTGATTTTTACGCAATCATGATTGATCTAATTGGACTCAATGGTTTTGACATACGCGATACTGGTCACACTGGACATTCACCTTGAATTTATCGATTGAAAAGTAATTGACAAGAGTTCTCGTCGTATATGCCACCCGATTCGGATCCACTCGTGAAGTGGCATCAGCGGTGGTGCACGAGCTCAATACATCTGGGCTCCAAGCGCAGGCCGCAGAAGCTGGCAATCCCCCGCCACCGGAAAATTATGATGCCTTCGTCATCGGATCACCTTTGTACGGCGGTAAGTGGATTTCTGTCGCTGGATTATTCGCAGCGCTAATGGCAGGTCGCATCAAAGAAAAGCCAGTTGCGCTTTTTTCAATGGGGGGGCTCAGCGTAAAACATCCCAAAGCCGGCTTAACACAACATAAAGAATTTTTGAAAAATCTTCTTGAAGTAGCACCCAGTTTAAACGTCGTTTCAGATGCGATTTTTACCGGATATTTCGAACGATCAAATCTCCCTTGGTACCTGAAAATCGTAGATCGATTTGCACCCACACCACAAGGAGACCATCGCGATTGGTCCAAAATTCAAATATGGAGCAGATCTTTAGTCACGAAATTCCGTCCCACTAAGTAATGGTGATCAGTCGTACCTATGGCTAATCGACACTGAGATTCAAGAAAAGCTATATGCTTTTACTTAATGGTCAAAACAGCCTTACATTATCGCCGTCTATGTTCATAGATACCCACGCCCATATCCATCAACATAACCCGAGTGAAGTCCCCGGTATTATTGAACGTGCCGTGGAGAAAAATGTAGGTGCGATTCTCACAGCAGGCACAACTGTTGCAGATTCGCGTAAAGCTATCGAACTAGCCGAGCGCCAAGCACGAGTCTTCGCTGGCATAGGCATACATCCATCGGAAATTACGAATCCAATATCGGAAGATGAGCTAACACAACTTGACGGTATGGCGACTTCATCTCAGGTGGCAGTTATGAGTGAAATTGGTCTTGATCATCAGGATATATCCCCCGATAAAGACTGGCAGGAAGAGTGGTTTTACGCCCAAATAAAAATTGCACTCAAACACAAACTGCCCATGGTTTTTCATATCCGCGAGCAAAACGATGATTACGATGCGCATTCCGCTCGAGATGCTGCGCTATCAATTCTTAAAGAAACAGGCGCAAGCGGTATAGGAGGATCTGCCCATTATTTTCAAGGTAGATGGAGTTTCGCTGAAAAGCTTCTCGATCTCGGGTTCAATATCTCATTTGCCAAAACACTAATCAGAATCCCAGACCTCGAAGAAACTGCAAAAAAAACACCGGCTTCTCGAATGCTTTTGGAAACAGATGCGTACCCTCAGCCGTTCAAAAAAAATAGAGCAAAATGGACTGAACCACGTGACATCTCATTAGTCTCAGAAAAGCTCGCTGCCTTAAGATCGGTAACAACCGAATACGTACGGCGCACGACCACTGAAAATACATTGACCATGCTCGGCGCACGCGGGTCATCAGTAAAAAACCTTCTGCTTCAAGATAATCCCGAGTGATAATGGATTGAAAATTCACTGTAACATTCAGAAAGCCCGACCACTCTAATAGTCTCTAACTTGAGAGTTATAAAACATTCAATGCCTATATCACCTAAGCTCCCGACTTCCTCAAATATAGGATTAAAGGAATGGTCAGTCACATCCAAAGCACTCAGTCAGGGTGAACAGATATTCATGTTGCGTAAAGGGGGTATCCGTGAGGACTCGCGCCATTTCAAAATCGAACACAGACAATTTTTACTCTACCCAGGAGTATTCCATGAAGGCACGTCACTACTCAAGCCGAAATATCATTCACTAATCTCCGGAACGGCGAACGAAGATTTCATTGAAAAAATCACTCTCTCGGTGTTTTGCGAACTCATCGAGACAATCGATATTTCACAGGAAAATCAACTTAATGCACTGGATCCTTTTCACATCTGGTCAAAATCATTCCCTGTCAAACGATTCAAGTGGAAACCTAGGCAACCGCTCAAGCTGATGATTGTTAGGGCATACAGGCTGAACCAGGCCATAACCATTCCGGTCATCCCAGTTTATAAAGGGTGCAAGTCCTGGGTTGAGCTCGTTGAAAATATTAAAATCAACGATCTGGAACCAGCATTGAGCGATAAAACATTCTCATCTGTGCTTGCCAAAATTCACGATAACCTAAAAACCCAAACTTCTCGTGTTTAAGTAATCAAACAACTTAAACATCTCCGTATCCACGAAAATACGTCACACGAGATTGTTGCCCCAGGCGTGTTAAAGCCCCGCTTTGATTTTTCAGGATAAATTTTTGCAAACTTCCAGTAGCAAAAATCAACGATGTCGCTTTTTACGCCGACGGTGAGAGCTTTTACGACTTTTGGCAGATGTATCGAAGGATTTTTTCACCTGAGAAACATCATCAGAAGAATCTGTAGTCCCTGATGGCAAAATAGACTCAGATATTTTAGGATTGAGATCCTCGCTAACAAGCAAGTCCCCATTTACTCGCCTCAACTCGCTCTCAATAAAATTAAAGTCACGTTGCGGAATAATATGCAGCATGCCGAAAAATGCCAGCGGCCACAGATCTGGCGGCCACTTTTTCACATACTGGAGAGTCGGACCAACTTGATAACCATCAACATATTCAGACTCATCAAGGACGACGTCTGGTGACAGCTCTACCCTATGAGGGAATGTTTCCTGATCGTCATGATGTTTCCAAATTCGTTCGTGATCTTCGAAATTATCTGATGTAACGGTTGCCGTCGCAGCAAACCCTTTTTTATCTGAAACGTAATATAAAACCCTGTCTTCAGGACCTATACGCAAAGCTTTACGCCGATTTTTGGTATCAACACCCTGCATAGAAAAACCTCGAGAACGCGTGATATCCAAATTTTCCTGGGTCGTAACGAGCATCCAGTAAGTCTTACCCAAATTTCCAACCAATCACAAGTCACTACTAAAACACCTGTAAAGATAATACTATTTGAGACTACAGCAAACATGTTCAATCCCGATAAACTAAACAGTCCTGCAACTCGAAATAATTCCACGGAAAATTAACGTAAATCAACTATAAGACGGTAGTAGCGAACATGACAAATAGTGAAATCGAAACCAGAGTAACTTCATTTCTCAACGAAACTGAATTTACATATGAAGTCATCAACATAGATCCAGAATTCGCTGACACCATAATGTTCTGTGAAAAGTATGGATTCCCACTTGAAAACTCAGCTAACACCATAATAGTCAGCTCCAAAAAGAAACCTAAAGTTTTCACTGCCTCGGTTGTACGCGCTACACGACGCATTGACGTTAATCACGTAATTAAACCACTGATGAATACTGGTAGAGTCTCATTTGCTAAACCTGAAGAAACTGCCCAACTGACTGGAATGATGATCGGTGGAGTCACGGTCCTTGCTCTACCGCCAGAACTACCAATTTACATTGATCCGGGATTAATGGATCTGGATTACATCATCCTCGGCGGAGGAAGCAGATCCATCAAAATCAAGGTTTCCCCAAAGATTCTCAAGGTGTTACCAAACGCAACCGTGGTTGAGGGACTCACCGGAGAGTAACTATCATCTCAGCTAAATGCCATCGGAGAGAGATTATCCTCCAACTACTCCGAACGCACTTGGTACTTGTTCCTGATCCATATGGCAACGGCATTCATTCCCAATAAAATCAGCAAAAGTACGATAATTCCAGCAGCTGCGATACTTCTGAAATCCTCCTGAGGCTGACTCACCCAAGTAAATATCTGAAGGGGTAGAACAGTAAATTTAGAATCGGGCGATGTAGGCACGAACGTCACCCATACTAACGAGGAAATGATCAGAATCGGTGCCGATTCTCCTACCGCTCTCGATAACGCAAGAATAATCCCGCTCATCATCCCTGGTACCGCCTGAGGCATAACCACGGTTTTAACGACCTGCCAACGAGTGGCTCCCATGGCATACGCTGCATCGCGATAACTCGAGGGTACAGCTTTGATAGCTTCTTGGGATGCAATAATGACAATGGGCAGGATAAGCAACGTCATAGTCAATGCGCCGGCAGTCAAATTTCGTGAACCGTTAAACAAAAACTGTACAAACACAGCCAATCCCAGCAGTCCATAAATAACACTGGGAACCCCGGCTAGATTGGAAATATTCAACTCGATTAATCTAGTGAGCCGGTTTTTTCTAGCGAATTCTTCCAGGTAAATCGCTGTTCCAATACCAACAGGAATTGTGAAAATCGCTGTTAATCCAACGACCCAAACAGTTCCAGCCATTGGTGCGAGAATCCCGGATTCTAAAGGCTTACGCGACGCATAGTTCGTTAAGAATTTCCAGTTCAAAAAACCCAAGCCATCGATAAGAACATCAATCAGCAGAGCTGCTAATCCGGCAACGCCAATCAAAATAGCCAACAAAAACCCAATAAAAAATATTCTGTCGCGCCACGTGCGAATCAAATCAAATCGCTTCGATTTTCCACTCGGACCTTGTGCTGAATTAATAATCATTCATACACCTGCCGAAATCGTGAAATGATCACGCGACCTAAGATATTCATCGCTAATGTCATAAGAAATAACAGTAGGCCAACCGCGAAAATCGTCTGATACTCAATTGATCCATGCGCAGTTTCGCCCAAACTTATTTGGACTATATAAGCCGTCATTGCCTGAATACTCTCAAGAGGATTCAACGTCAGATTAGGTGTAGCGCCAGCAGCGATCTTAACAATCATGGTTTCACCGATCGCTCGCGATAGAGCTAATATAAATGAAGCCACGATTCCAGATAGAGCAGCTGGAATCACAACTTTTGTTGAAACTTCAAATCGGGTGGCCCCCAGAGCATAAGCAGCATCACGCAAAGAACGAGGAACTGCAATCATTGCATCCTCGCTCAAAGTCGAGACCATGGGCATAATCATCAGACCCATGACTATGCCAGCCGAAAGCGCATTAAAAATTATTACTCTGTCACTACCAAATATACCTTGCAGGATAGGAGTGATAAATGTAAGTGCAAAATACCCATAAACCACGGTTGGGATGCCGGCGAGTATTTCCAGCACTGGCTTAAGAATTTTACGAATACTCTCTGGGGCATATTCAGATAGAAAAATCGCCGCACCCAAACCGAGTGTTAACGAAACCAGGCCAGCTATCACTGCAACTAACAAAGTTCCGCCTATGAGTGGAAGCGCTCCAAAATTTTGAGGCTTAAAAAGTGGTGTCCACTCTCGACCAGTCACAAATTCCCATACGGAAACTTGAGAGAAAAACCCAACACTTTCTACAACCAGAATCAGGACGATCCCAATTGTTGTTAGGACAGAAATCACTGCAGTAACTCTGAGAAGCCAAGCCACAATCGATTGCTCAAGATATTGGCGTCGACGTCGTCTAACCACTTGATCTGGCATAAGATGGCTATTACTTGAAGGTGAGATATTTGATCCAGAATTTATTGACACTGCAGTTAACGAATCAAGGATTGCGAGAGAATTTCGACCGATCTATTGACGGCTGCCGAATCGGCAGCCGTTAATAGATTGCGGGTAAATTGTTAACACACAGTTATAAGTATGTTTTCAAAAAAAATTATTCTGCGTTGATCAACTCGATATTGAATTGATAATCCTCATCCGAAAGCGCGACATATCCCACTTCTTCTGCCAAAGCACCGCCCTCGTTCATGAAAAACTCAAGAAAGTCCTTTACTTCCGGCCTGTCAATCGAAGAAGTGTTCGCATAAATGAACATTGGCCGCGATAGCGGAGAATAAGTACCGTCGTTAATAGTTGTAGTGTCAGGTGAAATGCATCCGCTACCCGAGTCAACAGCAAGTAATTTCAGTTTGTCTGAATTCTCAACGTAATACGCGTAGCCAAAGTAACCGATGGAGCCTCCGTCGCCTGCAATGCCCTGTACAAGGGTATTATCATCTGCAGAAGCCGTGTAATCAGATCGACTTCGATCTTCTTCACCATTTATCTCATCGGTAAAGTAATCAAATGTCCCGGAGTCTGTATCTGGACCGTAAAGCCTTATCTTCTTATCGGGGAAATCCGAACGTACTTGGTTCCAGTTATCAACAGTTGAACCTGCATCCCAGATATGTTTCAATTCCTCTGTTCTCAGACAATCGACAAAATTGTTAGATTTACTTGTCACAACAGAAATACCATCCCACGCCACACGCAATTCTATGAACTTAATCCCATTGGATCCAGCTTCCTCAACTTCTTCAGGCTTAATGGCCCTTGAAGCATTAGAAATATCAGTTTCACCAACTATAAATCGTTTGAATCCACCACCTGTACCTGAAATACCTACCGGGATCTGAACCCCTGGCTGCTCTTTACGGAATTCCTCTGCAACTGCTTGAGTCACTGGGAAGACAGTCGAGGATCCGTCGATCGTTATTTCACTAGATTTTTTATTGGTTGACTGTGAGTTTGTGTCTAAATCATCGCCACCACATGCAAAAAGCATCACGCTCGCAAGCAGTGATGAAATGATTAAAATCGTCCTTGAATAATTTTTTAATCCTGTCTGAATCACTTTGTTAAGAGCTCCTTAACCCTCAGATAAAAATCGAATAAAGGCTTGCGTGTCACAACGGACAACCCGTTCAACATACTCAGAATGGATGTTCGTCATTAAAAAAATGTTAACGCAAAAAAAATCTAAGTTAACGGGTAGTTAAATTCACATTGACCAGCGTCTCCATTCAGGTGAGGTAGAGCCTACCCAACAATGGGAACACTGAATACAAACTCACTACCAATGCCCAAATCACTGTCAGCAGATATGTCTCCACCATGAGCCTCTACAACATGACGAGCAATCGAGAGGCCCAATCCTGTACCAGGTTGTGATCGAGCCGAATCAGTCTTGAAAAACCGTTCAAAAATATGAGGCAAATGTTCAGGCTCGATACCTTGACCAGTGTCAGCAACACTAAAGTAGATCGATTTTTCTTCCAACCAAGTTTTAATGGTTATTGTCCCGCCCGACGGTGTCCACTTAATTGCGTTGCTGATGAGGTTGGCAAAAACGTGGCTCATTTTCTCTACATCTACTCTCACAAATGGCAGGTCAGGGGGTATTGAGGACTCTAGAGTTAATTCTGACTGCTCAATGATCGTTGAAAACTGCAACACAGCAGTATCGGTTAACACGCTAGGCACAACGTTTTGCAGGTCAAGTGGAGATTCACCGGACTCCAAGCGGGAAAGTTCGAGCATCTCCGTAATCAGTTTGTCCATTCGATTAACGTCTTCAAGAATCATCTCCAGAAACTGCTTTCGTCCCGCTATATCATCCACACCGCCCAGTTGAAGAGTCTCTGCCGAAGCACGAATTCCCGATAGCGGAGTACGCAATTCATGAGAAGCATTAGACACGAACTCCCTTCGAGTTGTGTCTAACCGTCGAACTCCAGTCGAATCCGTTAACAAAAGCAACGCTCGAACCATCTGAGTGTCAGGCCTGGGAAAAGGAGTTGCCAACGCCACCAAAGTACGCTGATTGTCAAACAGCTCTATCTCTGTACTTTCTGGGTTACCACTCCGTATAGCTGAGTTAACAACCCCAATCACGTCTGGATGATTAGTCAGAGACGTCAACTGCATCCCCGGCTCAACGGGTATAACAGCAGCGAGCATCTCGCCAGCAGCTGGATTGACCGATTCGATAATACCCTGATCATCGACGACCACGACCCCATCTCTCATGGAGTTGAATATGGACGACAATCTAAAACGTTCACTTTCCTCTTTAGCAATATCAGCACCAACTCGGTCAACCAGCCTATTTACAGCACGTCCTAATCGGGCTAATTCCGCTGGTCCTGCCGGGTTCAAACGGTGAGTGCGATCAATAGATGTCATGCGCACAACGTCTTCTGTCAAATCAGAAAACTGACGGATAAGCCCTAGTGAGCGAAATAACACAATAATCGTCGCAAGCACGCCTGCAGCAATCGTGCCAATCGCGCCCCACAGTAATGTCCCCGTTGCTACAGTCGCTATTAGAGCAATTGTCTCAATCAAGATCCGCCATCTTAAGGAGAAGCTACCCAACTAAAGTCCCCGATAATCAGTCCAAATGTTGTAGATGTCAATCACACATTAATCCGATAGCCTACCCCTCGAACAGTACCAAGGAACTTCGGCTTCGATGGATCTTCTTCTATCTTAAGCCGCAGCCATCTAACGTGAACATCAACCGTCCGAGTGTCCCCGATATATTCAAATCCCCAAACATCATGAAGCAGTTGATCACGTGTGTACACTCTGCCAGGATTGGCTGCCATATGCACCAGCAGGTCAAACTCTCGCGGTCGTAAGTTCACTGATTTGTTATTCAATGTGACATTTCTAGAAGCTCGATTTATAACCAGATCACCCAAATCAACAATTTCTTCAGTTGCGTTTTGTGAAATAGATTCAATCATTTGCATCCGGCGAATTTGAGCAGCGACGCGTGCAATCAACTCCCGCATGCTGAATGGTTTTGTGACGTAATCATCAGCTCCTGATTCAAGTCCGCCAATGCGATCGATTTCAGCATCGCGAGCTGTCAGCATTATGATGGGAAGAATAGAACCATCACGGCGGAGAGCCTTACATACTTCTATGCCACTCAGACTCGGAAGCATAAGGTCGAGTACAACCACATCAGGACTGCTTTGGCGTGCGCTGAGTAAACCTTCACCACCGTCGCTTGCGACAACAACTTCATAACCTGCGGCTACCAGGTTGTACCGTAATGCCTCTCGTAAAGTTCGGTCATCTTCAACTACAAGAATCTTATGATCACTATGTGGCAGAAAAGTCTCAGGCAAAATAAGCCTTTCATTAAATTCAACAAAACAAAGTATCAGAGAAGTGTCAAAGCACTCACAATCAAGCCTAGAACATTAAACCAAAACCGGCTTATCTGATTTCACTGAACTATAAGCTGCGTCGATCATTTCGATGGCGCGCATGCCTGCCCAACCAGGAGCCCAATTCATTTGAGATTTACCGGTCAGGATGTCAGCGAAATTACTAGTGGGACCATCTCCCAAATATTCACCGGCATCCGGGTCAAGTTTCATTGAATAGTTATCGCCATCATGTCGTAATACTTCTAGCCTTGCGCGGTCACAGTCGACTGTCATCACGCCCTCAGATCCAAATATTCTTACATCAAGTTGGAATTGCTGGTTGTCTGGAAGAGTGCCAGCTCCACTGAACGATCCTATAGCTCCTCCCTTGAACTTAACTGAAAACGCGTCATATAACTCGACCCTGCTTGTTGGAGATGAGGTGAGAGCTGAAACTGACTGTGCCTTAAGACCCGTCAGCCAAAAAGCAAGGCCTGCGGAATGAGACATTTGAGCCAATGCATAACCACCACCCGCCACCTGGGGATCCGCCCATGTATCAGCGTCCGGCTCAAACATATTGTCCCCAACATATTCCGATGTAAATTGCTTGCCCTCAAGAAGCGATCGAATAGGTGATGCCATATGACACATTACGTATTCGATCTCACCGACGGCTTTCTCATCCATGCGTCGCTTTGCTTCCTGAATAAATTTACTGTAATGCCATCCATAAGGTATAACCAGTTGAACACCTTGGCGCTCAGCTTCAGCGACTAATTCACGTGCCTCCGTGGCTTTGGTGGTCAAAGGTTTCTCACACATCACGTGATAACCCTTCTTCAACGCAGCCATCGCATGTTCAAAATGCAAAGTATGTGGTGACGCGACAACAACTCCATTTAGACCCGGAGTTTCAAGAAGCTCCCTGTAATTTTCTGTTGCATGAGTAAATCCGAATGTATTTTTGACCTGTAACAACTCATCGGCGCCCAAACGGCAAACACTCGCCAATTCGATATCGTCTCTGTTTGCAAGTACCGGCAAATGGTTTGCGGTGGCCCACCACCCCGCACCAATCACTCCAATTTTCGCTAACGATGCTTCAGCCATACCTGTCTCCCTCCAAATTAGTCATTTTCCTGATCACTATCCGTCTCAGTGGCAAAACCCAGAATATCCATTGCATCTGCTATCGCAGAATCAACTACCTTTTTATCGCCCGCCTTACCTCTTTGAGATTTTGGCTTGCGTTTCTTCTTCAACTTGGGGGTAGCAGCCTGTATTCTCCGTGCTTGGCATGATGAGCAAGTGCATGCTCGAGGATGCTTACTATTTGTTCTATGATGACGTTCTCTCATTTGCGATACACCTTAATGGAAGGTGGGATGACTCCTACCAGCGTCACGTTCGATCATCCTGTTAACGTCAGAAATCGTAACTGGATTAACAGGCCAATCATTTGGTGGCACATGGGATAGCCGGAGTAAGAGCCTGGCAAGCTGGCCTACATATTCTTTTAACTCACGGACATTAAGCTTATTAGCCGCATCTCCAGTTTCGTGATGAAAATTCGCATCCTCATGTCTCCCCCAGAAGCGCCACCGCCACGTGATTGCTGCATCAATAGCTTGTTCAACAAACGGAAAATGATCGGAATGAGCGTCCATGTGAGACAGGACGTGACACTTCAATCCATCGTCCATGGTATCCAATTGCCCTTGGATAAATTTTCGTAGATGTGGAAAAGTCAGAACAATTCCTTTCATATGGCCAGTAGAAAGTTCATCAAGATTGATATTCAGCAAAGGTTTGTTTTCACGTTGAGGGGAATCCTCTGCATAATGACGAGAAACATAGGCCCTTGAACCCTGTAGATGTTGTTCCTCTCCACTCCAGGTAGCAAACCGAATCGAGATGCCTGGCCTGACTCCTAGAGCATCACGCAAAACCGACAACGTCCGTGCAGTTTCCATAACCCCTATGGTCCCCGACGTATTATCGTTACCCCCAGCCGTACCTATAACAGTATCGTGATGGCCAGCAATAATCAGATGATGGTCCGGATAAAGCTCACCCTCTAATTCCGCAACGGTATTGTATGCTTCAGAATCAAAATATTTAGAGTCAACTGATACTCTTGTCAATGGCTCATTTGGAGCAACCCTTCGCAAATACGCCCCGTCTTCTGAACTGGTTTTCACCACGGCTATCGCATCCTTTTGGGGACCTACATTTAACCATTCATCTGAATTGGCATATTCCATACGTCCACCGGTTTTAGGTTCTATCGCAATGATTACTGCTGCCCCAGCATCTGCAAGCCTCGATATTCGAGCGGTGAATGGTTCAATTGAGGTAAAAGGTTCAGGTGAAATGGACGCAAGAACGATCGCACCGTTCAGCCTTGGTCTGAGTTCTTCAACTTCATGTACCGCTGCGTGACCAACATCTAATAACGGAGTTACTAAATCGATTGGCTTGCAACGCAGAAAAGGCAATGATGAGATTATTCGATCATTATCTTCTGGCAAAGTGATCGAAACAGATCCATGATTCCAGGTATCGATTTCAAAGGGTTCGATTTCGCTACGATCGAGTCCGGCCGTTTTCATCTCATTACTAATATATTCAGCAGTCATCCGATCCTGCGAGGATCCTCCCCAACGAGGTCCTATCACGTCAGCTAATTCGGTCGTATGCTTCCTGATAAGAGAGCCAGACCAAGCTTCTCCTGTCAAAAAACGGTCAATCTCATGCCAATTTAGTTTCAACTCAACCTTCTTTGCATTGCACCTGTTACATAACATCTTAAATCCATAAGCCTTTGAGTCCAATATGTTACGCGCATGTTGCTATCACATCTCCTTAACAAATGAATCCAGCCATCAATGTGACTTCCACTTATATTTGTTAATCTGCAAATCAACAAGTATGGATGATTAGACTTAAAACATCGTTTGTTGAACAAAAAGGACTCCTGCAATGATCGTCACTACTACCCCAGACGTCCCTGCACGAAAAATCACCGAAATATTAGGAATTGCACGCGGAAATTCAGTGCGAGCAAAACATGTAGGCCGAGACATTATTGCTGCACTACGAAATATGGTCGGTGGAGAAATCGCAGAATACGCTAAGCTTCAGGCAGAAACACGCGAAATGGCAACGAGAAGAATGGTGGAGCAAGCAGAACTACAGGGTGCAGATGCGGTCGTCAACGTCCGTTATGAATCTTCGATGATCACAACAGGAGCATCTGAAATTCTAGCCTACGGCACATCGGTTAAACTGGATTGAATTAGTACGGTTCAACGGTCACCATAAGTCGTCTCGACATAATTCTCAACCATCTCAATAAATTCCGATGCTATATTGGGACCTGCCAGTAATTTAACCCGCTCTCCATCGACAAAAACCGGCGCTCTAGGCTCTTCGCCAGCACCTGGAAGAGATATGCCAATGTTGGCTGCTCTCGACTCGCCGGGACCATTCACAACACACCCCATAACAGCAACTTGCAAGGTTTCCGAACCTTTATGACGGCTTTGCCATTCAGGCAATTTCTCATCGATATGAGCCTGAATATCCTGTGCAAGTTCACGAAACAATGTCGAAGTAGTACGACCACAACCGGGACAGGCTGTAACTGCTGGTCGAAATCTACGAAGACCTATTGCTTGAAGAATATCTTGGCAGAGCCGAACTTCCGTAGACCTATCACCACCGACTTCAGGAGTTAAGGAAGCACGAATCGTATCTCCAATACCCTGCTCAAGGAGCGTGCTCAATGCTGCTGTAGTAGCTACTATTCCTTTTTGACCCATACCCGCTTCTGTAAGACCAAGGTGCAAAGGGAAATCAGACCGTTCGGAAAGCTCCCGATAAACACTAACCATCTGCGGGAACCTCGAAACCTTGCAGGAGATAATGATCTGATTAGGTGTCAGCCCGATATCGAGGGCCGCCTCAGCGCTTTTTAGAGCGCTCTCGACTAAGGCCTGATTTTCTACTTGTTCAGAATCCAACGGTTCGGATATCCGAGAGTTTTCGTCCATCTTCAGAGCCATGAGTTCAGGATCCAGACTACCTGCGTTCACACCGATACGAACGGGCTTTCCAAAATCTTTAGCTATATCAATGAACGTGGCGAAGTTTTCATCGTGCCTCACGCCCCGTCCAACATTGCCAGGGTTGATCCTAAACTTGGCCAGTGTCGCGGCAAGTTCTGGAAAATCTCGAAGCAAACGATGCCCGATGAAATGAAAATCACCAACAAGAGGAACATTACAACCGAGATCGGCTAATCGCCTACTAACTTCAGGAACCGCTTTAGCAGCGGCCGAATTATTAACCGTCAAGCGAACGATTTCACTTCCAGCATCAGCAAGCAATTTCGATTGTGCGACGGTTGCAGCAACATCGGCCGTATCAGTGTCTGTCATGGACTGAACAACAACATCATGACCGCCACCGATTATGACCCCACCGACATTTACAGGATAAGTTTTCTGTCTTGCAGTCAGTTCATCCACTCCGAGTTATATTTCCATCGAGAAGTTCCAAAGTAACACATACTGCATTTTATGGGGATCACACAGACAATTTTACCGTGCACGAAACTCTTTGAGCGCATCAGATGATCCTCACCCTCGACCAATTAGCCATACCACACGAACAACTATTGACAGTACCACCAACCCTAAGAGACCGAAAAACACATTCCAAAATATCGATCCATCTCGCTGTTTATGACGCATTAATACCGGCACCCATAAAGCAGTAATTACAAACGCTAACGCGTAATTCATCGAAAAGGCCAGATCGCCAATCACCCAGAGGATTGAAATCATCACAGAAGAAAACGCTGCAATGATCAGCTGGTTCCTGAGAGACTTAGACACGGGTAAATCCGAAGCTGTGTTCCACTAGAAAAACGATTCCCCTCGTACGATACGTGTTATGTCTTGAACGGAAATAACCGAAATTAATCCGATCAACAACGCGAATCCGACAAAATGTACTAATCCTTCTCGTTCGGGCGATATTTTCTTGCCACGCCGGACAATCTCAACAAGCACAAAGAATATTCGACCACCGTCCAAAGCAGGAATGGGTAGGATGTTGAGTATTGCTAGTGACAAACTTAAAGTAGCCGCTAACGTGATCAGGGTTATGATTTTCGCATCGATACCAGCGTCGGCAACTGCTATCTCACCTGTTAGCTGACCAATACCAACTGGGCCAACTGTCGACGGCCCTTCGAACTGTGGATTGGAACTACCAATCAAAGTCGAGGTAATGGCATTACGAGTAAGCACTAAAATATCCATCGCTTGTCGCCAACCCAATGGAAATGCCTTGATCGGGTTCAAACCCTTCGTGACAATCCGTGAATTAGCCATTGCGATCTGCACCCCCGTTGCACCTTCTTGCAACGAAGTCTTTACTCCAAGTCCATTATCATGTGCTCTAGCGTCAACCAACGAAATGTGTTTACCAGCCTCGCTAGCCGTTGGAACGACCGTCAACTTGTCCCCCAAGACTGCAGCAGGATCAAGCTTTGCAGCATCTCTATCAGATATCTGATAGAGAGTATCGGTTGGTCGATCAACCACTGTTAACACTGTATTAATCCCAACCGACGCATCGAAAACACGTGCTCGAGATAGTGAAATTTGCATTTCGCTGTCGGGAGTTTCTGACACAACAACCCGGCTAGGTGGTTGCCATCGAGGGATAATGACAACTTTCTCAATATCACCGGAGTATTGATATTCAGGTTCTGCGGGACGAGCAAATAAGTTAGGAATCCCTGATTCAATTTCCCACGTACTCTCGGCACCTAATTTCACAGTCACAGCCTGCTGGAGTTCAGAAACATTTTCAATTTGACGTCCATCAACTTTCACAATCTTGTCACCCGGTTTGATTCCCGCAAGATCAGCGGGAGAACCTGGGAATACTGTGACTATCGTGACGTCTCCTACTGATTTGTCACTTGGAACCATTAACACCAATGGCAATAAGATGAAGGGAATAATTGCGTTAACCGCAGCCCCTGCTCCCATCACAACAATTCGTTGCCACCGGGGCTTGCTACCAAGTGAGCCCCTTACGCTGCTGCTTTCTTCACCAACCATTCGAACAAAACCACCCAAGGGAAGCCAATTAAATGACCAGAGCATATCGGCTATGACCAAGCGATCCGTTTCTACAGATTTAATACGCCCCGTAACGATTGAGACGCCACGAGACGCTTCTGCGTCATCTCCCTTCTTGCGCTCGCGAACGCTTAAGGCAACTGTCCTATCATGATCATCGAGCATAGTAGATATCGTGGCTACTTTGCCATTTAGGGATCCACGATCTACCTCAAAGACGGTCTGATCGTCAATTGAGACGGTGGTATTACCACTCCAGATTCCGCCGGCACGAGGCGGATAGCCAAAACCAAACTCTAGCGTTTTTACGCCAAAGCGCCTAGCGGTCCAGAGGTGACCTAGTTCATGGAGAATGATTAGAGGGCCGAGCACGATCAAAAACGTGACGACACCAAAAAATACTGTTTCTGGCATATGAGACGTTGATTCTAGCTCACAATTGTGGATTGTTTATGAAGAGCTAAGGTCGATTCAATACCCCACCTAGCTGAATCACTAATTTCCTCAATTGATGGTTCAGAGATATTTTTATGAATTGATAACCTCTCTGATACCAAGTCGGGGATATCTGTGAATTTAATATGACCATTTAAAAACAATTCAACAGCAGCTTCATCGGCTCCAGCAAGCACTGCAGGGTATGTACCACCCTTCATGCCATATTCGAGGGCAAGCTGAAAACAGGGATACAGTGATTTGTCCATGCGTTCAAACGTAAGCGAACCCATAGTTACAGCATCAAGTTTGGGTAAATTCTTATTTGGCTGTCGTTCCGGGTGGAACAATGCATGTTGAATCGGCTGGCCCATGCTAGTGGGACCGAGTTGAGCCTTAAGGCTACCATCAGCAAATTCCACCATTGAGTGAACAATGCTTTGCCGGTGAATCGTGACATCGATTCGTTCAAAAGGAATATCAAATAACCATCTGGATTCAATTACCTCGAAAGCTTTATTCATCAACGTTGCTGAATCTATCGTAATCTTGTCGCCCATATCCCAAGTTGGGTGCTGTAGTGCTTGTTGAGGTCTCACATCATGCAGTGAGGACCAACTTCTGTCTCTAAAAGCACCACCGGATGCAGTGATAATCAATCGGGTAGGATCATTAACCTCACCTTCAAGACACTGCCATATGGCGGACGGTTCGCTATCAATAGGAATAATGACTCCATTGTTCCGTCGGGCGGTCTCCATAAGTAATTGCCCTGACATGACGATAACCTCTTTGTTGGCAAGAGCTAGAGTTTTACCGGCCTCGAGCGCAGCAAAGGCTGGCAACATGCCGACGCATCCTACTGTTGCGGCTACCACGGAATCAACTTCGGGCAGCGCCACTATTTCTTCAACGGGTAATGTCAGAGAACCGCCGTATCCTGGCTCGATCTCACCAAGCGTATTGATATAACTTGGGTTAAATTCATCGATCTGTCGCTTAAGTAGTGAGGTATTCGATCCGTTACAGAGCCCAACTACTTCGAAGCGATCTGGAAATGCACGAATAATATTAAGAGCCTGAGTCCCGACCGAACCGGTCGACCCCAAAATTACTACCTTTTTTATGTTGCGCTCCATACAGCAGTCCAGTATACGACCATCAGACAAGGAATCACGCTATCCAATCGATCAAGAATACCGCCATGTCCGGGAATTAATTTACCCGAATCTTTGACGCCAGCTCTCCGCTTAATCCATGATTCATAGAGATCTCCAAGAATTGCAGTCACTGCCAATAATCCACCTAATGTAGCCGCTGTAAAAGTTGTAAAGCTTATATCGAGCGCAGCATCAATAGCTATAGCGGCAAGTATCCCAGCGACGACTCCAGCGATTGCGCCTTCCCACGATTTTTTCGGGCTAATTGTAGGCGCCAACCTACTCCGTCCAGCATATGCCCCGACCAACATGGCTGCTGTATCAATAAAAAATGTTGTAACGATCGCCATCAAGATCAACTCACGACCTGAATCCAGCCCAACCAATAACGGAGCATGTGCAAGAGTCAAACCTACATAAGCAGCAAAAACCCAAAATACCCAATCACGAGATCGTGAGGACGTACGACGCAGGGTCCCTATTCCTCTAAGAAGGAGTGCAAGCGTAAAAATAACTACCAAGGTGACAGGTAACTGCTCACCTGAAATTCGATCGTTCCTAGCCATCCATGAAGAGATCGCGGCTAACACGGTGGGACCCATGACTATCGAAACAGTTCGAACGCTACCTGAATAGTGAGACCCTGGCCTCATCATAAGATGAATTTCTACTCCGGCAATTAAACCAGCAACAGTGGCTAGCACAACAACACCAGGAAAGCCTACCCATATAGCTAAAAACACCAGCGGAATGCCGACACTTGCGCTCATTATTCGGATACGCAAATAATGTTCCTATCAACCAAGTTATTGGTACTTGATCCGCCCATCTCAGAATTAAACTCGTTTTCCAAAGCGACGCTGCCGTGCACTGAATGCCTGTAAGGCGGCATCGACATGTTCAGCACCAAAATCAGGCCACCAGGTTTCTGATGAATAAAATTCTGAATAAGCAGTTTGCCACAGTAAAAAATTACTGATACGCAAATCTCCCCCTGTACGAATCAAAAGATCAACATCGGGCATGTTAGACGTATATAAATATTCTGAAAACTTATTCTCATCGATTTCTGAATTAGCAACTCCGTCTTCAACAAGTTGTCTCACAGCATGAACGATTTCCGCTCTCCCACCATAATCGAAAGCAATCCCAAGTTTGAGGCCGGAATTTTCGGCCGTCATTTCAACTGCCTTTTCAAGTTCATCACGAAGTTCAGGAGACAGGCGGTCAGTTCGTCCTAAATGGGTGATTCGAATTCCGTTTTGGTGTAGCTGTTGGGCCTCGCGTGCAATAACCGCGATTGCTAGATCTAAAATTCCATTCACTTCCGACTCTGGTCGATCCCAGTTTTCAGTAGAAAATGCGTAAACCGTTAGATGTTCAACTCCACGATTTGAAAGGTGCCCAACAACTCCCCGTAGGTTCTCAAATCCTGCGTAGTGACCTTCAGAAACGTCTACACCCCGTGCGTCTGCCCAGCGCCTGTTTCCGTCCATAATAATCGCAACATGACGCGGAATATTACTTGCCATTTCAACTCCGTTGCAGTTATTAAATGATTCGTTTTCCGCTTTCATACTACGAACCAATTCCGATTGATGAGACACAAAAACAAAACTTAAATCTGCATCACTTCTTGCTCTTTAGCAGCTGCCTCCACATCAATCTCTGCAACAGCATCGTCTGTTAATTTTTGTAACTGTTTTTGTGCGCGCTGACAATCGTCTTGGGAAGCGTCTCCTTCTTTTTCAATCATACGAATCATGTCTTGGGCATCTCTTCTGCTACTTCGAATCGAAACCTTACTCTCCTCACCACGGGACTTTAGTGATCTGACAAGGTCACGTCTGCGTTCTTCAGTCAGCGGTGGCAAATTCAAACGAATTATCGCGCCATCAATATTCGGTGAAATACTCAAATCAGAGTTCTGGATCGCCTTAGCAATTGGTTCGATAGCATTCTTGTCCCAAGGCTGAATAACCAATAACCGTGCGTCACCAACATTGATCTGAGCGAGTTGGTTTAATGGTAGTTCACTGCCAAAGTAATCAACCCTGAGATTTTCCACCAGACCAGTCGAAGCACGGCCAGTTCTAACACCTATCAACTCACGCTTCAGCGCATCAACGGTATCTGACATATGTTTTTTCGCGTCATCGAGAGTTTGTTGCAACATGTTGAATCCCCAGGGTGACTAAAAAGATGATAGAACATGCTCTTACACTGTCATAAAAAGTGCAACTAGTAACCCATATTCATTACTTAAAACGTGCCGGGATCACCTGCCCAAAGAATACCTTACTCACCGGTTCCATCATCATGAATCAATGTGCCCACATGTTCACCTGAAATAATCGAAGCAAGATTCCCTGATTTGAAAATATCAAAAACAACTATCGGCAACGAGTTGTCCATACACAATGACAACGCAGTACTGTCGAGTGCTTCCAATCTCTGAGAAAGCGCTTGATGGTGCGACAAATTCTCATATTTCTTAGCCGAAACGTTATGTCTGGGATCTGAATCGTATACACCATCTATACCATTTTTAGCCATAACTAAAACATTTGCGCCGATCTCTAATGCACGGAGCGCTGCCGCCGTATCAGTGGTCATGTACGGATTACCAGTCCCTCCTGCGAAAATCACTACACGACCTTTTTGTAAGTGTCGTATAGCGCGACGACGAATATAAGGTTCTGCGACTGAAGGCATTTCGATAGCTGACTGGGTCCTAACAGTCACTCCAACATTTTCAAGAGCATCTTGGAGCGCTAGAGCATTCATGATGGTAGCAAGCATCCCAGCAAAATCAGCAGTTGAGCGATCCATACCCGTTTGTTCGTAATCAGCTCCACGCCATATATTACCCCCCCCTACAACCACACCAACTTCCACACCCAAATCAACTATGCTTTTTATCTGACACGAAATGAATTTAAGTGTGTCAGCATCCATGCCGAAGTCTCGTTCACCTTTAAACGATTCCCCAGACATTTTCAGAATTACTCGTGAGTATTCTGGCTGATCCATGAGTCATTACCTTCTATAAAAAAAGCCCGACTAATTTGTCAGGCTTCAATTGGACGGGCTAATCACCAAGTTCAAATCGAGAAAAGCGTCTTATACGAATATTCTCACCAAGTTTCCCAATAGACTCTTTCACTAGATCTGTAATCTTCATGCTTGAGTCACGAATGTATTCCTGCTCAATTAGCAATTCCTCATCCTTAACGTCTTCAACGTCTTCAGGAACTGAAGCTCGATCTAAGTAAATAGGATTCATAGCTGCAACCTGCATTGCAATATTGCGACCTAGAGTCACAAAATCATCCGTCCGCGCTACAAAGTCGGTTTCACAGTTTAATTCAACCATTGATCCAACACGTCCACCAGTATGAATATAAGAAACAACGAGACCTTCAGATGTCGAGCGATCTGCCTTTTTTGCTGCTGATGCTAATCCCTTTGCATTCAAAATAGATTCAGCTTGTGCAATATCGCCTTCTGATTCTTCGAGTGCCCGTTTTGAATCCATGATTCCGGCACCGGTCTTATCGCGTAGTTCTTTAACTTGTGCAGCTGTAACTGGCACTTATTCACCCTCTTAGACTATTCACTGGTAACAAAAATCTACAGTTATCTAGATATTTCTGATTGGCTATCGTCCGTGGTAGCTACTTTGAGTCATCTGCTTTAGCTTCTGTTTTTGATGTAGCAGTTTTTTTAGAAGCGGTTTTTTTTGCCGCTGCCTTCGACTTACCCTTAGCCTTAGGAGCCTTTGCTTCTGGCTTGGACTCAGCCTTAGGAGCCTTTGCTTCTGGCTTGGACTCAGCCTTAGGAGCCTTTGCTTCTGGCTTGGACTCAGCCTTAGGAGCCTTTGCTTCTGGCCTGGACTCAGCCTTAGGAGCCTTTGCTTCTGGCTTGGACTCAGCCTTAGGAGCCTTTGCTTCTGGCCTGGAATCAGCCTTAGGAGCCTTTGCTTCTGGCTTGGACTCAGCCTTAGGAGCCTTTGCTTCTGGCTTGGAATCAGCCTTAGGAGCCTTTGCTTCTGGCTTGGACTCAGCCTTAGGAGCCTTTGCTTCTGGCTTGGACTCAGCCTTAGGAGCCTTTGCTTCTGGCTTGGACTCAGCCTTAGAAGCCTTTGCTTCTGGCTTGGACTCAGCCTTAGGAGCCTTTGCTTCTGCTTTTTTAGCATCCGCCGCTTCTTTAGCTGCACGCTCCGCAGCAGCAGCCTGTGCTGTTGCTCTAGCCGCAGCTTCTTGAGCTTCCAGTTCAGCCTCAGCAGCCATACGCTCTTCACGAGCCAGCTTAGCTGCCGCTTTCCCAGATGCGATCGCTTCGGTGATATGTCGAGTGATCAAGGTAATAGAACGCACAGAATCGTCGTTCCCAGGAATGGGATAGTCCACTTCGGTGGGGTCACAATTAGTATCAACAATTGCCACAATCGGAATACCGAGTTTTTTAGCTTCAGCTACTGCAATTTGTTCTTTTTCAATATCAACAATAAATAGAACTTGAGGCAACTTTTCCATCTCTTTGATGCCACCAAAGAACTTATTCAAACGTTCAACTTCAGCAGCCAACATCAAAGATTCTCGTTTAGTCTGTGCGACCACTGTGTCTTTGGCAAAGGCGTCTTCCAGATAAACCAACCGCTCAATCCGAGCTTGGATGGTTTGAAAATTCGTCATCATTCCACCCAACCATCGCTGGTTGATGTACATGGCACCAACTTTGTCGGCCTGTTCTTTAATGGCACCTTGAGCCTGGGCCTTCGTCCCGACCAACAAACATTCCCCACCCTTACCAACAATCGTTTCGATAAATTCCTTAGCGGTGTTTAAAGAAGTGAGTGTTTTAGACAGGTCGATGATGTGTGCACGCGATCGCTTCCCGAAGATATATTCGCTCATCTTCGGATTCCATCGCTTAGAAGGATGTCCAAAATGGACCCCAGCAACGAAAAGCGAACGCAGGTCGAGAGGCGCCAGAGTCTCATCTTCCCCTGTATTTTCAGGAGTGATCTGTGGAGTCTCCGCTGTTGTCAATTACTCGCCTCTTAATACCGACTCAACAACTTTAGAATCGGACTTGTAATAAAAATAAGATCACACGCAATAAGGCGCGGGGATTACCCGCGCCACCGATCTTACGCTAGATCAAGATCCATTCTATCATAGCTCAAGTTCAAAACTCGAACACACGACCCAACAAAAACTTAGGTGTTAACCAGCGGTAAAAGCCAACCGTTCTGGGCGGCGAGTGCAACAGCATGCGCTCGGTTACGAGTATTTGTCTTCTCGAAAATCTTAACAAGGTAATTCTTGATAGTCTGCTCACCCAATCCGACTAACTCACCAATATCTTTACTTGTGTCTCCCTGTGCAACTAATTGAAGGATCGCCATTTCATGAACAGTTAATGGATTTTCAACCTTATCGAACTGTGACCTACCATCTCGCGGTTCTGATAACCCTCGCAGGACTTGAACGGCAGTATCTTTACGCGAAGCCAACTGTTTCAACAATGGACTACCGGGTTGTTCGACTAGAGAGCAGATGGTTTCTTCCAGTTCTTGGGCATTTATCGATGCGGTTACGTAGGCCCAGGCACCGGCATAAACTGCTTTCATCATTGTTTCATTTGAATGTTCAACCCCAATAAATAACAGCTTTGGCTGAGGAATTTCGTCTAATTCCTCATATGAAATTTGATCAGGAATTTGATCAATAATGCGAACGTCGGACTTGGTGTTGTATCCGATACCCTTCACTACAGAAAACCGCGCACTCCTAGCGAGTAAATTATTTAAGTCTCGCTCCAACCGAGATTCGGAAATAGCGATATGCACAGCGATCTGAGCGACCCTATGATTAACAGGATCTTCATCAAGCGGTATCAATAAAGGTTGTGTGCTTGCGTGCTTAAGAGCCAACGAAATGAACTCTGGTGAATGGCAGTCAGAAATATGACTTGGATTAACGACGAAGAAACACTTCCATGATAGTCGGCGGCTACGCCTTCAACCAACCAGCAGGAATTATTATGGCGAGAGCACCACATTCCTCATCTATCGTGAAACTAACTTGGGAATCGAACAATAAATTTAGTGCCTAATCGTACGAACCGAAACACTTGTTTCCCAATGCGCCGGGAAACTTGACATAAGGACGTTTGACTGATCTTCTTGATCACACGAAACGAAATCAGTCCTGTTTACAAATGACAAAAGTCAGTATCGAAATCACACAAGAACAAAATGGATTCAACGCTAAAAACCTACCTTTGCCAGCGTTTGTCGCGTTACTAATCACCGCACTCTCATTGGTCGCAGGCCTGTTAGTAGGACCCGGGGCGAATAGTTTTATTGGAGAGGCTTTGAATTACTCATCCAGTAGTTCAGGGTTCGTTGGCAACATCGGTTCATTCCTGCCGCTTGGATTCGCTTTCGCTGCGGGAATGGTAGCAACAGTAAATCCTTGTGGATTCGTAATGCTTCCGACATTTTTGACTGTGTACCTGTCTGACGAACAAGGTAATGCCACCAATCAAAGAAACCTAATGGAAATCTCCCGATCCCTGCTAAAGGCACTTTACGTCAGTGCAGCCCTTGGCACGGGTTTTATCGTGTTATTCGGCTGCGTTGGTTTGATCATATCGTCACCCGCAAAATCGCTCATCGTAATATTCCCGTGGGTGGGCTTTGCCCTAGGATTTATCATGGCAGGACTCGGGGCTTATTTATTCGCAGGAGGAAGAATCTATAACAGTAAAGCGCAATCAACAGCAGCCTTGATCGGCACACCAAGCGAAACAAGCGTAAAAGGTTACTTCCTCTTTGGAGTTTCTTACGCTCTAGCGTCTTTAAGTTGCACTTTACCAATCTTCCTTGGTCTCATAAGTAGTTCGCTGGTCACAGGGGGTGTTATAGAAGCCACCGGTCAATTTATCGCTTACGCCCTCGGAATGTCGTTCGTGATCACGGTTCTGACAATGGGTATCGCATTTTTCAAAGGCGCGGCGGTCGGACAACTGCGGAAAATAATGCCCTACGTTCACCCAATTTCAGCAGGAGTGTCAATCCTTGTAGGGGGATATCTCATCTTCTACTGGCTGACGGAAGGCGAAGTTGCACGCAATTTTGGTATCGGGTAACCGAAATTAAATCACCAGATTTATATCGCCCTGGACATGTTTCCACGGCATGCTGTTGGTTCCTACAAAAACACATATCTCATCGAAGTAGAAGTTACACATCCGAAAGGGAAAATAACCAGATACTTCATATTCGATTTGGAATAGGAATTCTTACTACTCCCAGATCAAAAATCTAAACGCTCAGCTGAAACCACCGCATCACTGGCTATGCGGATACCACTGGATTGTGCAGCACACCAATATGCTCTATCTCGACCGTCACATCGCCACCAGGATTAATCGGAGGAGTAGTACCGGACGTACCAGTCCAAATCATGTCACCCCTGTATAGAGTCACATATTGACTAATAAATGAAATCGCCTGCGCAGTCGTGAAAATCATTTCAGAAGAGTGGCATTTCTGACCTTCAACACCATTAACCAGACCTCGTATCGCAACGTCCTGAGGATCAATATCTGTAACAATAAAAGGACCCGTTGGACCAAACGTATCTGATGACTTAGCACGCCACCATTGTTTATCTGCCTTAGCACCTGACTGCCATTCGCGTGCACTAACGTCATTACCCGCAGTGTAACCAAAAACATAATCAAGAGCATCTTGTTCGGACACTTTGCTAGCCTCTCGACCAATGATTACTACCAGTTCAGATTCACAAACAACTAAACCTGCCTCAGCAGGTAATCTAATAGCTTCGCCAGGACCAATAATCGCATTGGTGTTTTTGTAAAACGGCTCTGGACGGGTCGGTTTATCAGCACCTAAGAGATGAGATCCATAATTCAGCGCTAGACACAACATCTTACTGGGGTGAGGGTTAGGAGCAAGGATTTTAATATCTTGCAATTCGTATGTTGAACCTGTCTCAGAATAGTCTTGGCCTATCGGCGAATTAGAAATCTCGTTTACCGTATCGCCATTGACCACACCATAAGCAGCGACTCCGTCGCCGCTTTCGAATCTCACAAACTTCATTTTTCTCCTGCTCTTTCCTGAATGCCTATCGCACTTTCATGCCAAACTCACTCCGATAAATAGCGGAAAGTCCGTAAGGCACGATCTCAAGCGGGATTATGTTACTCCTGTAACAAAGGTATGCTCATCAAGTTCGGGAAAATTTGAGCACTTATGCCTACGCGGAGGAATGATATTGCTTGATCTCATAATTAGAAACGGGACCGTCATCGATGGCACAGGCTCACCTAAATTCAAAGCGGACATTAGTGTAAAAGACGATTCGGTTATAGCAATTGGTGAAGTCACTGGCAGTGCCGCCCGTGAAATCGACGCAAGTGGAGCAGTCGTCACCCCTGGATTCATTGACCTCCACACTCACTCGGATAACTCATTCTTGATAGATCCACTGGCTGATTCGAAATTAACACAGGGTGTGACTTTTGAATTAATGGGTAACTGCGGAATGAGCTTTTGTGCCCCGTTGAACACCCAAACAATCGATGACTTCAACAATAGAACCAACAAATATGACCCTGGCTATAAACCCGGTTGGTCCACAATGGACGGGTATCTTTCGGCCCTAGAAAACACAGGCTCAACCATCAACATAGCAGCACAGGTCGGTCACGGAACAGTACGCAGGAGTGTTATGGGTATGGACCCGCGCATGCCTAGCCCACAGCAACTCGATCGGATGAAAGGCCTCATAGCGGACTCTTTAGATGCCGGAGCGCTGGGAATGTCTACGGGTCTCTGGTACGCACCCGGTTCATATTCACTTGCAGATGAAATTATAGCAATAACACAACCCGCAGCCGACCGCGGAAAGCTGTACTCCTCACATATTCGCTCAGAGGCTGATGATCTCAGCGGACTGTTCCCAGCTCACGCAGAGGCAATTGAAATAGGTCGTCGAACCGGAGCGCGGATTCAAATTTCACATGTCAAGGCCGTGGGGCCACAATTCTGGGGACGGGGGCATGAACTAATTGAAGGCATGGAGCGTGCACGTAACGAGGGTATAGACATAGCGGGCGATCAATATCCATACGAATGGTCTTCAACCGGATTTTCCGGAGCCATGTTCGCTCGATGGGCGCTGGTAGGTGGAAGGCAAGCTACTCTAGAAAGACTCGCCGATGATGACACACGCTCGCGAATCCGATCAGACGTAACTTATTACATCAATCGAAATCACTCAGCTGAAGGTTGTGTGGTTGCCAGTTTCCCACCTAATCAAGCTCTGGAAGGCCGAACATTGCAGAATATCGCTGACGATATGAACTGTCAGCCTGAAGAAGCTGCATTGCGCCTATATGAACAGTCAGAAGGTAATTACGTATTGCACTCAATGGAAGCCAAGGATGTAGATTCAATTATCACTTGGCCGATGATGGCGGTGGCATCTGACGGGTCGTCATTACGTGATGAGGGACCTTTATCTTCAGGTAAACCACATCCACGCAGTTATGCTACTAATTCAGTCGTAATCGAAGATTTTGTTATGAAGCGCGAGCTGCTCACGTTGGAGGAATCTGTTTACAAAATGACTGGACTACCCGCATCAAGGCTTAATTTCACGCGCCGTGGTCGATTAGCCCCGGGACAAATTGCAGACCTCCTGATTTTTGATCCAAAAAATATCAAGCAAAATAATAACTTCATCAATCCACACGTTTATTCCTCTGGAATAGATTTTGTTTTCGTTAATGGAAAACCAGCTCTTGAAAATGGCAAACCAAATGGACTCTTGCCGGGCAAAGTCATTCGGTCGTTATCTGATTAAAATAAATTCATCCTGTCTGCAGCTTTGACAGGAACGACACAGTAAATCTAACACCATCACTTTCAGCACTATGATCTGTGCACAATCACCATCTTGAGCTCTGTCATTTCCTCGACTGCATAGCGTGGCCCTTCTTTGCCCATACCACTATCTTTCAGGCCACCATAGGGCATCAGATCTGCACGAAACTGGGTACCACCGTTGATATTAAGGTTGCCAGAGTCAACCTCCAATGCGAACTTCAGCGCATAGTCGATATTCTCTGTAAAAATCGCAGCTGACAAACCAAAACGCGTGTCATTAGCAAATTCAATGGCCTCATTGATACCTGACACGGGGGTCACGCCAACAGCAGGTCCAAACAGTTCATCCCGCGAGAAACGCATATCCTGTTTAACGTCCGCCAAAACTGCAGGTCTCACAACAGCTCCTTCCCTGATGCCCCCGGTCACTAATTTAGCGCCCGCTCCAACAGCCTCTTGTATCCAGCTTTCAACCCGCTCCGCATCACTCTCGCGTACCATTGGCCCAACGTTCACAGCATCTTTCATCGGATCGCCAGTAGACAAAGACTCCACAACAGGGGTTAGCGCATCAAGGTAGTCGCCATATACCGATCTATCCACGATGGCCCGCTGAGTAGAAATGCAAACTTGACCTGCATTGGAATAGCCACTCTGTACGGTGGCCGCTACAACCTTATCCATATCAGCATCTGGCAAAACAATAAGTGGCGAATTTGAGCCAAGCTCCATAGTCACCTTCTTCAATCCAGCCGTGTGTGTGATACGTTCTCCAATCTCCTGACTCCCCGTAAATGTGACTTTTCTAACCGCAGGGTTGGATACCAAAGCATCACCAATGGCCGCGCCTGAGCCTGTCAAACACTGTATGGCTTCAGGCGGTAGTCCTGCATCAAGAAGCACTTCTGTTAGTTTGAGTGCAGACAACGGTGTATCACTCGCAGGCTTGATGACAACTGCATTGCCACCAGCTATAGCTGGCCCAACCTTGTGCGCAACTAGGTTTAACGGAAAATTAAATGGAGATATGGCCACAACAATACCCACTGGCACTCGCACAGTGAATCCAAATTTCATTTCATTACCCGGCGCGGCATCGAGTGGTATCGTTTCTCCAAAAAGTCGCTTAGCTTCTTCAGCCGACCATGTAATAGTCTGAATGCACCGGTCAACTTCGAGTAATCCTTCACTTATGACCTTGCCTTCTTCTCGAGTAATAGTCTCGCCTAGATCCTGCCGGCGTTCCTTCAAAAGATCGACTGCTCGCATCAGAATCTCGTAACGATCAAAAGCACTTAAAGCACGCATAGCAACAACACCACGACCCGCGCTGTCAATCGCTTGCTCTACATCTTCGAGAGCAGCCGAGGGTACAGTGTCGAATGGCTGGCCGGTGTAAGGATTAACTACATCCATCTGAGAAGTCCCAGGTGACCAATTGCCGTTAATGTACATTTTCATGGTGGATGATCTTTTCAATTGTTTCTAAGAGAATAGTCTGCGACACGAATAGCTGAGGGCAGTTTAGAACCGTGACGAAATAAGTACAATACCAAACCGAAAATAACGTTATTTGTTATTCAAACAGTACCCATGGTCAAATCACGCAAAGAAGCCACCTCTGTCAAGGTCATATCACGCCAAGCACGCTTCGGCATGTCGTTCAGACTCATCGTCCCAAAACGAATTCGACGCAACCTGATCACAGGAGAGCCTACCGATTCAAACATCCGACGCACTATTCGATTACGACCTTCATGAATCGTAATATCAACCCTGCGTCTGCGAGCCGATATCACATTAAGAAGCGCAGGTTTTGTTGGACCGTCATCCAATTTAACCCCACGAGTCAGCAATGATTCAGATCCTTCAGATAATGGTCGTGATAATTCGGCTCGGTATGTTTTTTCAATTTCAAAACTCGGATGCGCCATCTTCTGAGCAAAATCCCCATCGTTGGTTAAAAGCAGTAAACCTTCAGTGTCCACATCCAGTCGACCAATTGGATATACGCGTTCACGAACATTGACCAAATCCATAACCGTCGGACGACCGTGTGGATCTGAAACAGTAGTGACATATCCAGTTGGTTTGTTCAACAAGATATAGCGTTTTTGTTGTACAGAAATACGGTTGCCATCCGCAAGAATTAAATCGATATCTTGATCTGCAAAATCCCCGATTTGAGCTATCTGGCCATTTACCTGAATCCTGCCTTCAGCAATCAATCTCTCAGATTTTCTAAGAGAGGCGATACCTGCGGAGGCAAGAATTTTATGTAGCCGTTGTTTCATATAAACCTGAGTCTGTCACATCAAACGTCCTTTAGCATCAAACAGTAGTTAACTCCGCATAACAGAATTACTGCGTAAATAACTTTCGGGCTTTCCTCCAAACAAACATACGATTACTATCTCCTTGGAACTTTATCCCTCCTTCATTTAACTCTGCAGAACAACAACGAACAAACGAAAGATCTCCAGTGACATACGACCTAGTTATCAAAAATGGCACAGTAATTGACCCCTCTCAAGAAACCTGTGAAAAAAAAGATATCGCTGTGGCAGGTGGAAAAATAGCAGCCGTAGAAAACTATATTTCAGACGGCAACTCCCACGATGTCATTGAAGCCGAAGGTCTACTGGTGACACCAGGCCTAGTTGATCTTCACGTTCACGTTTGGTGGGGCGTTGCTCACCTCGCCATTGAAGCGGATCCTGCTTGTGTTTACCGAGGCGTGACCACGGCGATAGACGCCGGTTCTTCCGGTTCAAACACTATCTCCGGTTTCCACCGTTATGTCATAGACCAAGCCCATACTCGGGTACTGGCTTTCTTGCATATTTCTGGAATGGGACAACTCGATAACGACATTGGAGAACTAGAAGACATCCGCTGGGCTCGCGTAGAACAGGCTGTCGAGGCGGCCAAGCTTCATTCTGATGTGATTGTGGGCATTAAAGTCAGGCTAACTGAAAACATTGTCGGATCAAATGATCTGATCGCTCTTGAACGAGCCCTCGAAGCTGGTCAAGAACTCAGTAAACCAGTAATGATTCATATCGGCGGATCAGTGAATCAAGTCGAAGAATTTCTAGAACAACTACGCCCTGGTGATATTGTCACCCATTCATTCACCGGACGACCACATGGGATTCTGGATAACAACAACAAAGTTATTGACGCTGCTTGGGATGCGATGAACAGAGGAGTCATTTTTGATGTTGGACATGGTGCAGGTTCTTTCTCATTCCCAGTAGCTGAAGCCTGTCTGGAGCAAGGACTGGGTCCCGGTACAGTGTCATCAGATGTACACCGATACAACATTCGAGGTCCTGTTTTCGATCTTATGACCACTCTATCGAAATACATACACCTTGGGTACTCAATCGAGGATGCGGTAGCACTCGGTAGTTCTATACCATCAGCGGCAGTTGGATTGCCGGACAATATTGGAACGTTGAAAGTCGGAGCCGATGCCGATATCGCTATTATTGAGCATCGAAAAGGCCCTATAACGTTCTCCGATGCCGATGGCAATGAACGGAGTGGGAATCAACTTCTGCTACCCGTAGAAACTCTTCGCAAAGGAAAACGATTCAATCCCCAACACTCAGCCCATCCAAATCTCTTAGGACATTCCCACAGTGCTTAACCCCAGACCCCGCCTCTGATTTGCTCCATCTCGATCGAAAATCACTCATACAGTAAGCCGTTAGTCACCAACTGCAACTGACACATATGCAAATCGAAAACCATCGCAAACTAACCACACCAATCCTAACTATGCAGTATCGTTCAGATATTCTTCATAGTAGACACTAATACCATTGTCACAAAAGTATCCTTAATCAAAAGGAGAGTGTTGCATGGCTAACAAGCCCGGTCGAATAGGCATTCTTGTTGGTGGAGGGCCTGCTCCAGGTATCAACAGTGTAATTTCTGCTGCCGTCATAGAAGCAGTTAACTCTAATCATGAGGCTGTAGGTATAAAAAACGGATACGAATTTCTGGTTAAAGGCGACACGTCACAAACGATAAATTTTAACCTGGAAGATGTAGCGAACATCCATACTCAAGGGGGCTCGATTCTACACACATCGCGGACCAATCCAACTAAACGAGATCAAGATCTCGAAATCTGCGTAACTACGCTCAGAAAACTAAACGTCCATTATTTGATCACAATTGGTGGCGATGACACCTCATACAGTGCCAGTGAAATTGCAAGAAAAGCTGATGGGGATATACGCGTCGCCCACGTACCAAAAACAATTGACAACGATTTACCTTTACCTGGCGGTATGCCAACTTTCGGATATGAAACCGCACGGCACGTCGGTGCTGGAATTGTAATGAATCTCAAAGAAGATTCACGGACGACGAATCGATGGTACTTCATCGTCGCAATGGGTCGACACGCCGGACATTTAGCACTAGGAATTGGTAAGGCCTCAGCATCAACGATAACCCTGATACCTGAAGAATTCCGTGAACCAACATTAAGTCTGTCAGAGGTATGTGATGTTCTTGAGGGAGCTATCTTAAAGCGTAAAGTTTCAGGCCGTCCCGATGGTGTAGCTATAATCGCAGAAGGAATAGCTAGTAAACTCAACGTTAACGAGCTTCGTAACATCGCAGGGATTGAGATCCCACGCGATGATTACGGCAACATACGGCTGGCTGACCTTCCACTTGCTCGTATTCTTAGGACCGAAGTCGAACGGCGGTTCAAGAAAAGAGGAGAAACGATGGACATCGTCGATCTCACACTGGGATACGAATTACGCTCAGCAGCACCAATTCCATTTGACATCGATTACACCCGAACACTTGGTCATGGTGCAGTTCGCTTCCTGCTTTCAGACGTCCCAGAAAATAAACGGACTGCTCGAGGAGCCATGATTTGCATGGTCGACAGCCAACTCAAAGCTGTCCCATTTGAGGATATGCGCGACCCCAGAACAGGTAAAACCACTATTCGCATGGTTGATATCGACAACCTTTACTACGACGTGGCAAGGCGTTACATGATTCGACTGGAAAACAGTGATCTGGAAGACGAGGAATTCCTTGCTCGGCTGGCAGAGCAAGCGTCCATGCCACCTGACGCATTCAAAAGCCGTTTCACAGTGAAAAGTTAACGGAACGCGATACGTTGACCAAACAAGATCCGTTGTTTGCCCTCAAAGTTCAAGATGTGGTTAAGAGCTTTGCTGAAGTAATGGTCCTACGTCGCATTAAATTTTCGCTTCAACCTGGTGAAGTAGCTGTTGTTTTAGGGGCCAATGGCGCAGGAAAATCAACCCTATTACGAATTTTGGCAATGCTGACACAGCCTGATTCCGGAAATATTTATATTTACGGAAAAGATACCACCAAAAATGGACCCGAAGCTCGTGCACTAACAGGCTCTGTCCTCCACTCTCCAATGCTCTACGCCGATATGTCAGTACGAGAAAATCTGACTTTGTTTGCTGAACTTTATCGCCTCAAAAATATCAATATTCTTATCGAAAAAAACGCAGTTAAAGTAGGTATTCAATCGAAGTTGGACCACCGCGTTAGAACCCTGTCCCATGGATTTCAAAAAAGAGCAGCGCTTGCACGTGCGCTAATGCATGAACCGCAATTACTGCTTCTAGACGAACCTGAATCTGGTTTGGATTCACGATCCGTATCGCACTTGGACAACATAGTCGAAGAATACCGCAGTTCCGGTCGAACGATACTCATGACTACTCATATCATCGAACACGCGCTCGAAATTTCTGATAAAGCCATCGTAATAACTGATGGACATGTGCATCTTGAATCAACTACAACGTGTTTGAACAAATCAAATATCTTATCCGCCTATTCACATGCCTTGCCAAAAACATCAGGTGACCTATGAGAGAATCTTTAGCTGTCATCTGGGCGATCGGGCGCAAAGATTTACTGCTGGAAACACGAAATAAAGACATAATCGTAGCAGTTTCAGCTTTCGCGTTACTAGTACTGATGGTTTTCACTTTTGCCATCGATATCAATCAGGTTAACGCGAAACTAACTGGCCCAGGCATTCTGTGGGCCAGTATAGCTTTTGCAGGTGTAACCGGACTGAACCGCGCCTTTGCACTTGAGTTGGAAGGAAACACATTAGAAGCACTAATGCTCGCACCCATAAGCCGAGATCTAATCTACGTTGGCAAAATGTTTGGCAATTTCCTGTTCCTCACCGCATCGCAGATCATCGTTGTCCCAATATTTGCAGTACTGTTTAACTTAGCTGTACTGAGATGGGAAATGCTGATTATCAGCCTTCTTACAACTATTGGTTTCAGCGCCATTGGCACATTGTTTGCTGCAATGTCAATGCGAGTTAGGGCCAGAGAAGTTATGCTGCCACTTCTATTTTTGCCAGTCGTAACGCCTTTAATCATGGCTGCAGTCGAATCTACAAGTCACGTGGTGAATGACGGCAGTTGGCCAGAAATCGCCCAATGGATACAACTTGCTCTAGCGTTCGATATCGCATTTATTGTCATTTCTGCATTCATTTTCCAGCAAATCCTAGAAGATTAACTTTCATTAACATTTAGAAGACCAGGAAAGATATTTTTTATCAGAAATCCACTCTGTTTGTGATAAAATTTACGAAGTCATAATGGTCCACTTATCGCCAAAACATACACTTGATGACCAAAGTTATTAACCTTCTAGTCTCCCCTATTGCCTTGAGTGCAGTCCTTATGGGCACAACATTATGGCTTATATTTGTTTGGGTTCCCACCGAAACAAACCAAGGTGCTGTTCAACGAATTCTTTACTTACACGTGCCAATTGCATGGGGCGCCATGATGGGGATTGTAGTCGTAAGCGCCGGCTCGTTTTTGTATCTATGGAAGAAAAACGAGATTTGGGATCGACTCGCGGTTGCCTCCGCCGAAGTAGGAGTAGTGTTTGGAGGGCTAGCTCTACTAACCGGAATGATTTGGGCTCGACCAGTTTGGGCCGTGTGGTGGACAGGAGAGGCCAAATTAACGACAACTTTAATTTTATTTTTTATCTACGTTGCATATTTAATGTTCAGGGCGTACTTTCCTCCAGGAACTCAGCGGCAAAGGCTGGCGGCAATCATTGCGATCATAGGAGCCATTGATACTCCTATCATCTACTTTGCGGCAAATCTTTGGTCCCAAGCCCATCCACCACTTATTACAGGGCCAGCCGCTGATAGTGAATCATCACTCGGAACCAGCTTGGGTGTCGTTTTATTAGCTTCAACAATCTCATTCACGTTACTTTTTATTTTGCTCGTGAAAATACGATACAAAATCCGCAAGTCAGAAGATGAAATTAAACAGTTAAAACAGAATCATGAACTGGATTCCGTAAAACTACACAACATTAGTCAGGCCAGAGGAACAAGTTGAAGGTATTCAATTATGGTGCGGCATTACTAATCGTATGCGTAGGGCTCGTAAGTCATGACCTACCGAGTGTTGCGTTAGCGCAGTCGACTCCATTAGTAAACGGAGTTGTCGTAGGTATCGAAACAGACGACAAAGATCAGTTAATCACATTTGTGGTTTCAGACTCAAATGGCACCCTAACAACTTTCAAGGTGTCTGATAACACAAAATATGGATTAGAAAATCAAGCAGGTGATCGTTGGGTAACCTACCACAAAGATGGTTCGATTGAAGCTGCAAGACGCCTCTTAGAACATCAGGAAAGATTTGCCCCTGTAACAGTCTCTTACTCGGAAGTAACCGAAGATTCTGGACAAATAACTGGAATTGCAACATCAATCGTAGATAGAGAACAGGGCAAGCTAGAAACCAACCTCGGTTACATTTTTGCCGTTTTTGCCATTACATGGATCCTGTTTTTTGCCTATATTTTCTACATGGAACGAAAGCAAAAGGTGGTTCAATATGAAATCACCCAGATCAAAGCGTCACTCAAATAACACTCAACCGATCCATATTGATCACATGACCAATAAAATAAATAATTCACAAAATAACAATAATCCCGATGATTTTCATAACCCTGACAATTCATTAACACAGAGTGCTCAGACAACGACTCTGATGGGTCCACGCGCAAAAATGATTTTTGCTTTCACTCTCGCATCGATAGCATTGGCATATTTCGCTTTCACTGCGTTCCAGGGAGCTACTGTCAACTATCTGTCGGTCGACCAAGCATCCTTCGAATCACCTACTGCGTCAGATCGTCAAGTCGGCGTCACCGGAAAACTTGTAAAAGACTCTTACGTCCGAGATGCTGACGGGCTTACTGCACGATTTTCAATCAAAGACGAAAATGGCTCCGAAAAACTTGCAGTCACCTACGCTGGAGAAATTGGACAAGTGTTTTTCAATGATCATTCAGAGATCATTATTCAAGGAAGAAAACTCGTAGATGGATCTTTCAAGGCGGATAATTTAACGGTGCGTTGCCCGTCAAAATATCTCACTGAAGCTGAAAAGGCAGAGCTTGATGCGCAGAATAATGGTGACCCATCCGCCCCCCCTTATCAGCCAGATTACTTTGATCAAGAAGCGTAACCAAAACTAACACGCCGTCCATCGAATCAACGCCCAGTGGTATTTGCGATCAGAAACACTGAATACCAACTCTTACTACAAATCAATCCGCAATTTACGAAATTGCGAGCTTGACAGCATTACTACCACTGTAAAGATAACCAGCCCGCAGGCCAATATTGTTAGCGAATAACGCAAATTAAATATTGCTGCGAGAGAACCACTGACTAATCCACCTAACGGAAAAGCAGACCAAGCCAACTCATAAGCCCCAATAACCCTACCCCGTACAACAGCAGGAACATTGACCTGAATAACTGCAATCCCTAGTGCAATATGCACTGCATTGAAGTACCCCAAGAGAAAAGCAATTGGCAAGGCTAAGGTCATCGTACTTGAAAACGCCCATACAACCACGAACGCGCCAAAAAGAACATCAGTAAACAACAAAGCCGGTCCAGCGCGCTTAACACCACCGGTCCAGGACGTTGTCAATGCTCCCGCCAAAGCCCCCAAACCTACCGCAGAAAACAAGTATCCAAGCCCTGTTTCACCAGTACCATACACATCCTTAGCAAAAGCAGGGATAATAAATATCAACCCTCCTAATACTAGAGCGTTAACCGCCGTGAACATTAAGTTCAAACGCAATATCATGTTGCCACGTAAAACCCTGACAACATCTCTTAAATCTTCAACGATGCCTTTATGAACAACAGGCTGTAGCTCAGTATGAGGTCGGAATGTTTTGTACACCACGATCGCCAAACCAAAAAGTCCCACTATTAATCCGTATGAGGCAGATGGCCCCGATACAGCAAGAAGAAACCCAGCTATGATTGGAGCAACGACACGCGCTCCATTAAATGCCGCCTGATCTATTGAGATAGCCCGCACCAAAATTCCTTTGGGCACAACATCTGGCAATAAAGATAGCCGCGCTATCCAGTCCAAGGCCAAGGCCGATCCCTGTGCTCCCCCTGCAATCAGTAAGTGCCACGGTTCAAGAGAATTGAAAATTAAAAGCAGCACTACCGCAAACATCGGCACCCCTGCAACGATCGCTCCCACAATAAGCAACCGCGTTCGAGAAACTCGATCCGCTAGCATGCCAGCCAAAATCGCGACAATGACGTTAGGAATACCAACTGCTGCGCCCAATGCCGCAAGCCAAATGGTTGAATTGGTTAACTCGAAGAGCAAATATCCCTGTGATACCGTTATCAGTTGATGACCTGTACCCCACATAAGCGTGGCTCCTACAAAGCGCAGAAGAGAGGAATCACGCAAGGCACCAAGTAAACCAACATCAGTAAACAAAATTTCATCAGCAGGTTCTTTTTTTATTTGAGAATTATTAGCCATTAAATCCCATTGTGAACCCACCCCACAAAATTCGAATGCAACCAGGAAAACCAAATACACATTTCATGATGAAAAATACAGTGATATCTGTTTATACACTCACTGATACAATTCACAGCAAATGATGAGTACAGCCATTACATTAGATACTTTCGTACTTGCAGCGGTCATTGCATATGCAATGGGTGCGATTCCTGTCGCTTATACGATAGGCAGAATAAACGGTATCAACGTTTTCCAAGTGGGCTCGCGACAAGCTGGAGCAACTAACATTTGGAGAGAAGTATCCCGCAAACAAGGTGCGATCGTAACAGGAATCGATGCGATCAAAGGGGTATCCGCCATCTTGATCGCACTATATATGGGGCTAGAAGGCACAGAACTTCTCGTGCCAACAGCCGCAGCCGTCGCAGGCCACTGGAACTCCCCGATCACTAAATTTAGGGGAGGAGATGGCGTGGTGACTTTGATGGGTGCATCATTGGGAATCGCTCCAATCACAGTATTCTTAGGATTAACTGTTGGCACAATCACCGCGTTCACGATGCATAAAAAACTTAACCACCCAAGTCTATGGGGAGGGATCGTTGGATTTATTGTTTTCATCACCCTGTCGTTCCGACCTGATTCCAACATCGACCCAGCCATCGTTTACGGTTTAACAGGATTAGGTGTAGCCATCATGCTGCACAGCATTTACTTCCATAAACGCCACAAAGAATATTTCAACGCTAGGGAAAAACAGGGTGAGGATCTCGACGTTACAATCACCCAAGATCGACTGAGTTAAGCCTTCAACAAATACGAATCAAGTAGTTGCTGATTTGTCTTACTCGGAGCTCTGGACTGCAATTCCTCATACCGATCTTGAAGCGATTTTCCTTCGCTTTTGAAGATCACACCCAAAGGAATTCCAGGTCGTTCAAGAAGATCATTAGCTGCCTGAACACTGGTTGGATCATGGTCTTCTGGTATGTCGTATGCTAGCCCTTTAATGCCCTCTTTTGGCTTTCCCTTCAAAATGTCATAAGTATCGTTATATGTCGTGCAAGGCGACTGAACATGAACGATACTGAAGCCTCGGTGATTCATTGCTTCTTGAATCAACTTAGAGAGAACACGAGGTTTACTGGAATAGTACGAGGCAATATACGTCACGCCAATCGACATATAATGCCGCAACGGCGAAATCGGATTTTCAATCTTTCCAAGAGGCGTCGATACCGTCACAGCGCCATAATCGGTCGTAGGTGAAGATTGACCTTTGGTCAGACCGTAAACCCCGTTGTCCATAACAACAGCAGTAACATCTACATTGCGGTTAGCCGCAGGACCGATGTGCTCCCCTCCTATGGATAGAAAATCACCGTCACCAGCAACAACAACAGTATTAAGCTCGGGCTTGCCCATCTTCACACCAAATGAAATCGGAAGAGCACGGCCGTGAATCCCATGAAGACCGAATGGTTGATCCCCTTCAACGAGGTGAACCATGTTTCCCGAACAACCAATCCCAGCAACCACAATATTATTAGCCTGTGGCTCTTCATGCTCAATTGAGTAATTCTCTAGCGCCACCTGAAGCGCTCTCCGCACTCCAAAGTCGCCGCATCCGGGGCACCAGGCAAAATCGTATTCAGGATTGCGCTTACTCATACTGTAACTCCAACATCGATTCGTTCTCTGATACTAACAACAAGGTCAGCTGGTCTGAAAGGTAGACCTGTGTACTGAGTAATAGATTCTGCCTGATATCCCTCTTGACGCAACAGGGATGACCACTGACCTAAATAATTAAGCTCAGGGACAATAATTTTATCTGCTGAATCCAGTACATTTTTAACTTCGTCCGGTAAAGGATGCAGTGCAACAGAGTACAACCAGCCGATGTTCTCTCCTGATGCTAGCAAGCGATCATATGCCTCTCGTGCCGGCCCTTTTGAGCTGCCCCACGGCATAATAATCACATCAGCATCAGCATTCTCTATTTCATAATGAGCACCGTTGAGAAGATCCAGCTTTTTGAACCGACGTTCGGTCAACCTAACGTGGTGTCTGGGAAGGTGAGTCGTGTCACCGATTTCGTCATGCTCGGAACCATTGGCAACATAAGCGCCACGGCCCCCTGGTATCGGCATCCCAGGTAATGGTGTAGTGCCATCCCAAGAATCGTATCGTTTTCCGTCATCTTCTTCGCTTACCAAAGTCCTAGACTCGGCACTTATAGTACTTAGATCGGGTCGGCGAATGTTCTCTCCACGCTCGGCCAATCCAAACTCCGACATCAGAATCACTGGGCCCTGATAACGCTCAGCCCAATTTACCGATAAAGCTCCAGCGTAAAAACATTCCTCTATAGTCCCTGGGGCGAGCACTGGCATTTTGATATCACCATGAGCTGGATGCATGCAGGTGTAAAGGTCTGATTGCTCAGACTTAGTAGGTAGCCCCGTCGCAGGCCCTCCGCGTTGCACATCTACGACAACCAATGGAATCTCAGCCATCCAGGCTAACCCCAGACCTTCACTCATAAGAGAAAATCCTGGTCCGGCGGTCGCTGTCATAGATTTTTTGCCCGCGAATCCAGCACCTAAAATCGCGTTGATCGCCTCAATTTCAGACGCAACTTGGTGAACGAACCGCCCTTCACCCCACAAATTGTTCTCCATCCATATCAAGACGGTCGTCGCCGGCGATATCGGGTACCCGACATAAAACTCCAATCCAGCGGCAGTAGCTCCCAAGGACAAGGCAGCATTACCAGTTACTACGATTTGGTCATAATCCGGAGGATCAGGAGCATGTAATTTACCGACTTTAAAACCTGCCTCAGCAGCAACTTCGGCTCCAAGACGAACAGCCTTGATGTTCGCCTCAATAATCTCATCATCACCAGCACGACCCCGCGTGAATCGCTGAGTGATAAAGGCATCGATTTGACCAAGGTCGAAATCAATCAAATTAGCAACAGCTCCGATACTGACCATATTGGCAGCTCGAGCATTTCCAGTGGACTTTGCGAGTTCATCAGCCTTAATCCCAAAGTAATCACCGCCCTCTGGCAGTTCATATTCTTCAGCGTTGTAGATAGTTACTCCACCAACATTCAAGTCCTGATGATGATGGTCGTAGGCATACTGATTTAGCGCTACCAATACATCTACCCCATCACCTGAGCTCAAAACCGGGGTGGTTGATATTCTCACCTGCGACGACGCAGGACCACCCATAATCTGCGATGGAAAGGTCGAGTGAGTCTGCACGAAATAACCAGCATGGGCCGCCGCTCTCGACAGGGCATCTGCAGATGTGACCAGTCCCTGACCGCCCTCACCGGCGAATCGAATGACAAAGTCGTGCTTATCCAATTGTTATTTTACCTTCTATCGAACGTGCAAATTACACATTCCATTTTGTTTCGAGCCGTCGCGATCGCTTTTCACACAAAAAAACCGCATTTGGTAAATACGTTGATTATGCGGCCGATTATGAACTGAAATTTAAGCGAATTGTCTCTAAAATTTTTATTTACATCAAGTGCAGTTATCGAAGCCAAACCACTACGATCTTCAATTCGTTGAAACAAGCACGCTTTAGTGATTCAGCATTTTAACCGCTATTTGACGAGGGTTAATTATCAATTTCGTTTACTCCAGTGTCAATTTGTATCGTATTGAAATTTTAAATCGGTATTAAGTTCAGTGAAAAGCGTATTCAAAACCGTTTGACCACCGACGGTTCTAATTCTAAAATTCCCGCTTATCACATGAGTATTTCCCCAAAAATGGATTTGCCCTATGAGCAATTGGACCAATTCAGAACACTCAATTGACCGTTGGTCTGCGGGTGGTGTTGTATTACGACCAGACCCACAAGACAGCACAGCCCTGACTGTTGCCGTTTGCCATAGGAGATCTGAGTCCCTTTGGGCCCTTCCGAAAGGAACCCCAGAAAAAGATGAGACAATTGCACAAACTGCTGAACGAGAAGTTGCTGAGGAAACCGGTCTAATTGTCGAAGTTGGACCACCAATCGACGACACTTTCTACTCATTTTTTAGAACCGCAGCTGAGACTACGGGGGATTTACCCTTCGACGCAAAAGGTAAAATCCGGATTGATAAAACAGTTCACTGGTATCTGATGAAATACGTTCGTGGTGATATAACCAACCATGATTGTGAGTACGATGACGTTGAGTGGATCAAAATTGAAGAAGCACTAAAGAGGCTTACCCATCGGAATGAAGCACGAGTCCTGGAAAAAGCTGTGGCCTTTTATGAAAACGGAGCCACAAGCACGCACTAACATGCGGCTGGTCGGAGAACTTACCGTCCTGAGGTCCAAGGTAATGGACGACGCAGAGGCCGATTATTCATGGCGAATCGATCCTGAACTCGCTTCTCTCGATGCAACTCGCCCCGTCACGCTGTCTCTCAAAGAGTATTTGCGTTATCACAGGGACGATGTGCGGTATCCATCTCCATGGTCAGTAAGAATGGCAATTGATACTCGTGATGGCAAGCATATTGGCAACTGCATGTACTACGACATCGACGCTGAAAAATCCCAATGCGAACTAGGAATCATGATTGGTGACCGTAACTACTGGAGTAAAGGTTATGGTACCGACGTCGTAAAAACAGCTATAACCCATATTTTCCAAACAACTGAACTCGAACGCGTATACCTGCACACGCTCACAAATAACTATCGAGCCCAAAAATCATTCACAAAAGCAGGATTTACACCCATCTGCGAAAAACAGCGAGACGGTTACGAATTCGTGTTTATGGAAATTAGACGAACAAAGTGGGAGACTAAGCGGGCACACTCAGAAATTGATCTGTCTTCTCACACTCCTGCCAAGTAATACTACAAAGAAAAGAAACGTGAGACAGACGAACCATACATCGGTTCTTGACAGTCAACCACAAACGGAGAAACTACCATGAATTTACTACTAATCACCGGAGGGCAGCACCCCTACGAAGAATCTACGCCGGTGTTGCAGACATTTATACAAGAAGCTGGTCACACGATCACGCTATCCGAGTCAGCAGAAGAACTCGCAGATGACCTTTCCGTTTTCGATGCTATTGTTCTCAATACGCTACGCCAAGAAGCTACTAACAACGATCTAACAAGAGTTCAGCGCGAAGGGTTAGAAGGTTATGTTTCTGGCGGGGGCTCCTTATTGTCAATTCATATTTCGGCGGCATCTTGCCCTGATTGGTCTCAATCAAAAAAGATCACAGGTGGCGGATGGGTACTTGGAGAAAGCTGGCACCCACCCTTCGGGTGGTTCCAGGTATATGTTGATGATACCGATCACCCCATAGCTAAAGGTGTTTCAGACTTCTGGACCTATGATGAATGCTACTGCGGGCTCGATATCCAGCCTGATGTGGACATCTTCATGCATGGCATTGTTGAGGGTGAGGACAAGCCCCTCGGATGGTCGCACCAATTCGGACAGGGCAAAGTCGCAAATATAGCACTTGGGCACGCAGGATCATCCCAACAGCACCCCCAGTTCCAAAAACTCATCCTAAATGCCCTAAACTACATCAACAACTAGCAAACCAAAAACTACGATCAAATGACAAATAAAAAAAACCGTCAGCCAAACATCGTACTAATCATGTCAGACGATCTGGGTTATGAAGCTATAGGAGCCAACGGTGGCACCTCATACGACACTCCAATTCTAGACAGCATGGCCTCAACCGGTGCTCGCTTCGAAAATGCGCATGTCCAGCCACTGTGCACGCCTACACGCGTCCAATTGATGACCGGCAAGTACAACTTCCGGAATTACATCGGGTTCGGCCTAATCGCGCCAGATGAAATAACATTCGGGCATCTTTTCTCCAACGCAGGATATAAAACTTGCATATCAGGCAAGTGGCAACTGCACTCATACAACCCGCCTGATGAAATGCCAGAAATGCGCTCGAAAGGACAAAAGATAGAAGACGCAGGCTTTGATGAGTTTTGTGTCTGGCACCCGCATCACACAGAAGATAAAGGTTCAAGGTACAAAGATCCGATCATTTACGAGAACGGGAAATTCCTTGAGAACACGCGAGGTAAGTACGGTGAGGATATTTTTGCCGATTACATCATCGAGTTTATGGAGCGCAACCAAGACGATCCATTCTTTGTCTATTTCCCAATGGCCCTAACACATAGACCGCTGGAGCCTACCCCGGACAGCCCAGAATTCGACGAGTTCATACCTCCCTCCAACGAAACACTTGGAGGACGCACATGGGCAGAACTCGAAGGATGGGACGATGACCCCCGCTACTACAAAGACATGGTCGAATACCACGATAAAGTCATCGGTCGAGTAAACGATAAACTCGCTGAACTTGGGATAGCCGAAGATACACTTGTTATATACGTCGGGGACAATGGTTCACCGGTCGAGGTTTGCTCGGTAGTTCACTCACACACGGAAGTCTGTGGGGGTAAAGGCCTTACAGTAGATCGTGGAACACACGTTCCAATGATCGCCAGCTGGCCGGGCACAATTCCCGAAGGTCACGTTGAATCAGATCTGATTGATTCTTCAGATTTTCTACCGACTATTCTTGACGCGGCTGGTATTACGCCTCCAGATGAATACGTAATGGATGGGCGTACTTTCTTGCCACAACTCAAGGGAGAGAAGGGTAATTCACGTAACTGGGTTTACTTCCACTTTGAGCCTATGAGTGGTCGTAACGCTCGATTCGCACGATATATACGTAACCACAATTACAAGCTCTACGATGACGGACGGTTATTCGACTTGAGCACTGACTCCGAAGAAGAATTCCCGTTCACAGCATCGACTGACGACGACGACCGGGCTGCTGCGCGAAAGCAACTAGCACCGATTTTCGATCAGATGGTGAAAGAGAAACCGCCCACACCCGTCTAAAGAAAAAAAGATCACCAATGCCAGATACAGACACAAACTGGATCGATCTGACGACAGAAGAGCCAATTGATCCCGATATCCCTATATGTGATCCACACCACCATTTCTGGGATAGACCAGGGAACAGGTACATGCTGGATGAATTACTGTCAGATATTGGAGGTGGACACAAAATTACCGAGACAGTTTTCGTTGAATGCAGCGCGATGTACAGAAAAGACGGACCTGAAAATATGCGTCCAGTTGGTGAGTTAGAGTTTGTACAAGGACTCGCAGCGCAAAGCGCAAGTGGAGGTTACGGAGATACGAAAATAGCAGCCGGAATCATCGGATATGCTGACCTCAGTATTGGCGATAATGTCATAGAGGTGCTAGAGGCACAGATAGACGCCAGCCGCAATCGATTCAGAGGAATCCGTAATTCATCGTGTTGGGATCAAAGTCCAGAAATCGCCGGATATAAAAACCCGCCTGAGGGATTGCTAAAAGACAAAAGCTTCAGGCAAGGATTTTCACATTTACGAAGACTTGGCCTTAGCTTCGATGCGTGGATGTATCACACGCAATTACAAGAACTTTTTGATCTAGCGAAAAACTATCCTGACACTCCAATTATCTTAGACCACATCGGTGGGCCGATTGGGATAGGCCCGTATTTGGGAAAGCGAGATGAAGTTGTAAAACTATGGCGCGAGGGGATAAGCAATCTTTCAAGATGCGAAAATGTGGTCGTTAAATTAGGTGGGCTTGGAATGCCTTTAGGCGGATTCAAATGGCATGAACGCAATGCCCCACCATCTTCAGAAGATATAGCTAGAATCATGAGCCCGTACTACGAGCACTGTATAGAAGAGTTTGGCGTAAACCGTTGCATGTTCGAAAGTAACTTTCCTGTAGATAATGTCTCAACGTCGTACACAGTACTTTGGAACGCTTTCAAACGGATTACGCGTGATTACTCTGAAAGCGAGCGTGCATCTCTATTCCGAGACACTGCTCTCCAGGTATATCGAATCGCTGCAGACTAGCTCTTTACCTAACCGTCCGAGCAAGCATCGACCTAACAATCCCTAACGGTAAACCCAAAGTGAGCCCGAAAGTTCAAGTCCTTAAGCATCCTCTGGTGGGGCCGGGTTTAACAGATCCATCCCGATCGTCTCAGGAAACACTCCGGCAATTTCCTCTATTGTCCAGCGCCCTGCCTTATGAATAGACCTACCATGTTCAGGCGAATTCATCAGGCTGACTCGATTGCCGACACAATGAAATATCTTACCGGTAACATCACTTGCCTGATCTGAAGATAACCAAACAATCATGGGCGCAACTTGTTCAGGCTCAGTGGTCAAGGTTCCCTCTGGTGGAAGCAAGAAATCGCCTTTTCGCATGTCCCGCGTCGAATCGGGTATCGAATCAGTCATGCGGGTTTGTGCGCCCGGCGAAATAGCATTTGCCGTCACCCCATACTTTGCAAGATCTTTAGCCACGACGCGTGTCATACCGGCGATAGCATCTTTGGCTGCGCCATAATTTGCTTGCCCACCATAACCGTACAAGCCGGATACTGAGCTAAATGTAACTATTCGTCCCCCACCCTGTTCTTTAAATATTCGCGAAGCAGGCTGCACCACAGAAAATGTGCCCTTCAGATGCACATCCATAACATCATCCCACTCCTGCTCGGACATATTGAAAAGCATGCGGTCTCGTAAAATCCCGGCTGCAGTTACGACAATATCCAATCGCCCAAACTCTTCGATAGCCGTTTGGACAATATTTGCACCCCCCTCCATAGTCGCCACAGAATGGTACGAAGCAACCGCTCGACCACCCAGTTCGGATATCTCCTCGACAACCTGAGCTGCAGGAGTCAGGTCCTCGCCTTCCCCATCCAACGCGGCTCCTACGTCTGCAACTACTACAGAGGCCCCTTGAGAGGCTAGTAGCTTTGCCACACCTCTTCCAATACCACGCCCAGCGCCTGTAACAACTGCCACTTTACCGGCAAGGCGCTTATTCCCAATTGGTGACTCGACTGGAGAATATTCTAGTAAATTCGGCCCGACAAGTTGATCGAGTTGATCAAGATCCCACGTCGCCGGTGGCGATGCGTTATAAATGGTCTTAACCCTACGAGGCAAAGTCATATGCACTATGTTCCCACCATAGACAAGAAAGGTCTGACCGTTGACGGGCCCAGAATAATCAGAGGCGAGAAATGCCACAAAAGGTGCCACATCCTCAGGCTCCCAAGAAACCTCGTCTTTTCCAGGAAACAAACCATTCTCTGCAAGTTTTTCTCTGGTTGCTTGTGGAATCGAATCAACCATACGGGTTTCCGCTCGAGGTGCGATCGAATTAGCCGTAACGCCGTATTTGCCCAAATCTTTTGCGACAACCTTGGTAAAACCGTGGACTCCTGATTTTGCTGCCCCATAGTTCGCTTGTCCCGGAAAACCGACAAGACCTGATTCGGAAGTAAAAGTCACGATCCTGCCGCCACGCTGTTTCCTAAATAAAGGAGCAGCATGTCGAATAACATTGAACGTACCTTTCAAATGAACCTGGTAAACAGAATCCCATTCTTCTTCGGTCATGTTGTATATCATTCGATCACGAAGTATTCCTGCAGCAGTAACGACAATGTCCAATTGCCCAAAGGTGTCGAGGGATGCCTCAACGATTCGCTGTCCACCTTCAAAAGTTGACACTGACTCTGTCACGGCCACTGCCTGACCACCTGATGCTTTGATTTGAGAAACAACTTCAGTCGCAGGACTCAGCCCCTCTATATCGCCAGCTAGCGTCAAGCCCGCATCGTTAACCACCACCCGGGCCCCATTTGCTGCAAGCTCCTGAGCGATACCACGACCAATACCGCGTCCCCCTCCTGTAACAATTGCCACCTTGCCATCAAGAGCACCGTTCATGATTTTGGATCCTTTTGTTGATGTTAATTAAGCGAATACTAAAACTACTCATCACTCTTTGTAATGGGAATAGAAACCAACGCCCTTCCCGGCGTAGTTATGATCCCATCAGGGTTGCGTAATCCAACTTCAAGCTCTACCAGACCAATCCCATGCTCAATACGGACACAAGTGACTTTTCCGACGCAAGTTACAGCGTCACCTGGAAAATCAATTGCACGATAAGAAACGTCCAACTCTAACAAACGCCCGGAAGAACCCATCCAACTCGTGACAAGTTCACCAAGCCAAGCACTTTTTAACGCTCCATGGATAATCACATTAGGATGCCCCGCGGCACGAGCCACATTGAGATCATAGTGAATAGCAACAAAATCCTGTGAGGCTCCTGCATACATCACCAGCTGGCGTGGATCAGGGTGCTTGACGATACTCGGTAGTTCATCACCGACTGATACTTCTTCAAAGGGCAGTGTCCGTTGTTCAGTTATAGCGTTAGTGGTCTCCAACACCCAAATCCTTTTCTCCAGTGCCATATGTAATCGTCGTAGTTGTTTGAATAGCTTTCAGCTTCCCATCATGTCCCGTATAACTGATTTCCGAAATCTTGAACAACATGGTGCCCATTCGGCCGGATTTTTCATACAAATCAGTAATCTTCCTGACCACTGTAATCTGATCGCCGACCATAACCGGTTCAATGAAACGATACTTACTGCCACCATCCAAGATGTGTGCAAAAGGCTCGGGGTACGGCTCAGGATATTTGCCTGGAAGAAGAGACCTGAAAAATGTCGGTGGAGCGACTAATCCCCCATACAAAGATTCGCTGGCGATTTCGTCGTTAGAATACAGAGGATTAGGGTCACCGATCGCGCAGGCAAAGCGTTCCACTGCATGCCGCTCAATATCGTAAGTTACGGGAATAGATTCAAGGCCGATAAATGACAACATGCCATCACTGATTACCGGTTCATTTTGCTTGTTTGATGTGGTCATAAAAAAACGCTCGCCATTGAATTGGATTTAAATAGCGACGTACCTCATGGTAGTAATTTAAGGGTCAGTTTAACTCCTTTTACTACTCTTTTTACCATCTCCACGACCTGAAAACTCTCGTGCAGATGCTTCACGACGCCTGACATGTGATCCTACCGCAGCTGCAGTCAACATAATCGCAGTCGGCAAAAACAATATTCCACTAACAAATATGAACAGAATGACGAATACATAAACGAGAATCGTAGATATCCAAATGTTAACTTTGCCCGCTCTGTCAGGCTGATGATGCCTAGGAGTAGCCAATAATGCACTTACGGACAATACGATCGGTAATAGACACAACAACAACAGTTGCGTCTGCCCATCTGCAAGCAGTGTGACCGTCGCAACTTCTGCACTTTCAGGATCCTGAAGTTCTACAAGTGGCAGCATCAACATTGAAGCGTAACTTACTGCAGCGAATACAGTCGCCATGAAAACAAAGAAATAAATCCGATCCCAAGAAGGCAGTTTCATAGTAAGAATTGTATGGGCCATATCAAGAATTTACCTGCAGTCGGGCCAGAATTTACAACGAAGAACCTACACCCAGTTTCAAGTCCTTATTTCCTGAGAAGTCAATCTAGATTCCTATGGAGCGAAAAAATCCGTATCCTGAATGATAGGTTCGTCTTCATTCGAATCAGGAGACGCATCGACAATTCTTTCTATCGGAGCAAAAGACAACATAAGTCGCTTGACACCTTCTCCCACAAAAGCGACGGTCACTTGCGTATCACTACCACTGCCGGAAGAACTAACCACGACTCCCTCGCCAAAGACATCGTGCTTGACCCTCTCCCCTGGAGCCAATTCATCAGTGGATCTAGTCGCTGGACGCGGAGCAGGAGTGGAAGCGGCTCTCTTTGTCCACATAGGATCAGGAATTCGATCTGCTACCCGTGAATGACCTCTAATATCACGGGTTGTCACAAGTGATTCTGGGATTTCAAGCAAAAATCTAGATGCCGTCTGTGCTCCTGATTGGCCATGGAATCTACGCTGAAATGCTCGAAACATGTAAAGGCGTTTTCGGGCCCTTGTCATACCTACGTACAAAAGCCGGCGTTCCTCTTCGAGCTGAGCCGGATCTTCTAAACTACGAGAATGTGGCAACATCCCATCTTCGAGTCCTACCAGAAACACTGCGTCATACTCCAGTCCCTTGGCTTGATGCAAGGTGATAAGAGTAATCGCATCTGCATCAATCTCACTGTCATCACCACCCTGCAATCCATCTACCTCGGAAACGAGAGCTACATTTTCGAGGAAATCAGTTAATTGGCCCCTCTCATCAGAACCGGAAAATTGCTCAGCTGAAGCCCTTAACTCCTGAAGGTTTTCCATCCGTTCTTCACCACGCTCTTTATCTTCGCGAAGCATTGCACCGTACCCAGTACGTTCGACAACTAAGTCGATCAGTTCTGTGGTATCCAGAGCCATAGACTGCTCTATCAGGCGTGTAGCCAAATCACCAAACGTAGCAATTGAATTCAATGCCCTAGTCGCCAGCGTACAACCATAGGCCGCTGGCTCCTCGTCACCACCCTTCACTCTGCTTATGTCCAGGATGACATCTAAAATCGGGACATTATTAACCAGTGCCACTCGGCGCAATTCCGTAAGTGATTTTGCTGAAATTCCTCGAGCGGGAACATTGATAACACGTTCTAGCGCAGCATCCGCTGCCGGATTAGCAATCAAGCTGAGAAAAGCGAGGATATCTTTGACCTCTTTACGATCATAAAATTTAACTCCACCCACAAGTCGATACGGAATACCCTCTCGGTTGCAAGTGACTTCGAATGCCCGAGACTGTGCATTCACCCTGTACATAACTGCAATTTCATTTCGACCTATCCCGTGTTTTTCCTGCAGTTCAACAGTAGCTTGAAGTACTAGGCGTGCCTCTTCCTCTTCGTTATAGGCCTCGGCTACCGTGATTCTGGAGCCTCTGTCATTCTCGGTCCAAAGATTTTTCTCCATCCGTTCATCATTGTTACCTATTACTGAATCAGCAGCTTCGAGAATGATCTGGGTAGAACGATAACTCTGATCAAGCGTCACGATCTTTGTCTCGTTGAAGGTGCTCTGAAAATCTGTCAGGTTGCTTGGATCAGCGTGACGCCATGAGTAGATGGACTGGTCAGGATCTCCAACCACGCAAATATTTCGACTTTTGAGCGCCAATAACCTCGCGACCTGAAACTGAAGTGGATTTGTGTCCTGAAATTCGTCAACTAGCAGATACTCATACCGCTGTTGATACTTCTCCAAGATCTCTGGGTGCCCTTCCAACAACGTATAGGTCTTGGACAAAAGGCCATCGAAATCAACAGCATATGCACGATGCAATGCAGCCTCATATGCTTCGTAAATACGTGATATGACTTCGTCCCGATATGTCTCTGTGCGTTTCGACAACTGCTCGGGGCTTTGCAGGTTATTTTTAGCATCAGAAATAACGCCCAATACAGAGCGTGGTGGAAACTGTTTCGGATCGATGTCGATATCCTCGAGAATTCGACGTATAACACGAGCCTGGTCGTCTGAGTCATAAATAGTGAAATCGGATTTCAATCCAACGTTTTCACCGTCAGATCGCAATACCCGGGCGCAAAAACCGTGAAAAGTCCTCACTTGTAGTTCGCTAGATCCCAGGCCAACAAGTCGCTCACAACGTTCCAACAGTTCTCGAGCCGCTTTATTTGTGAAGGTAACAGCAAGGATTTTCCAAGGCGAAACACCTGTTACACCGATCAGATAAGCGACCCTGTGAGCCATAACTCGGGTCTTACCTGAACCAGGCCCGGCAATAATCAACAACGGACCGTCAGTATTAGTAACAGCATCGCGCTGTCGGTCAGAAAGACCGGAAAGAAAATTGTCTGGAAGCGAAGTTAAAGCCATACGACAATGATAACCGTCAGATCAGGATATCTTCTGGTATCTGTCATCAACACCCAATGCTCGGATTATACGTCTTCACCCATAGATCTCTGGTCACCTCAAGAGTGATGTCATCTACACGCCAGTAGTACCGGACAAGATCATAATACGCGTCGATTCTCCATGATCCGCGATTGAGATACTCAACATTGAATTCCTGTCCCTCGAATTCTGCCCAACAATTCAATGTGCGTGATCGATCGCCGTAAGCGTAGACGTTGGTGTTTTTCAAATATTGTTGAACTTGCCGCATAACCTGTGGACCGGTTCTGATCGACGGTATCTGCTCAAGCTCTCTATCTTTATCAAACAAAATAAACGCAATTAATACAAAAATAGCGCCAACCACCACAGAAACATAAAAAGTCGTCTTAGCCGTTAACTGCATCGTTACCATCAGCCTCAGCCGGCGTCGGCGCTTGGGCCCGCGACGAGGAGCAATCATATCGAGAATCTTCAAATTTCTGGTACTTCAATCAAAGAATAAATTGTTCACCCTGCTGAACAATCGGTATGCAACCAATGAATAACTAGACATTTACTGGAAAACGCTGGCACGATCAGATTACCAAAGTATGTAAAGGCACTGTATCTAACGTGTTACCGGTTGAGCCAGTTGATCTTCAAGTGCTGAAATGTCCAAATGTTCAGATACCAACTCAACCATTCTATGCAGTTTATCTTCATGATCAAATCCGACTTGAGGCTGAAGGCTTTCCAATTTCTCAGCAACATCATGGGTGCTGCCTGGAACAACAATAAGTGGTATACCTCTTTGACCTGCTTCGTAAATCACATATTCGACCGGGCGAACGCCTTTCGTTAACAAAATTGCACGAGTCGTATCAGTTTGAATCGCTGCAAGTTGAACGTCAGGACGATCACCGCGAACTATCACTCCTGTGTTATTACGAGTAGCGAAGTAAAACGGACCCCAGTCAAGAACGAGCCCCCCAATGAGAAAATTGTCTAGGAGTTGATCTGACTGATCGTCTCCACTAAGAAACTGACCTTCCAAGAACTCTGCCACATGCCCTAGCTTCGGTGACAGCATTCTCCTATCATCAGGAATATATCCTAGTAAATTAATTCCCTTTTCCCGCAAGCCCTGCGGGATCCCATCACCAACGTCTTCGCTCCTGTATTTGGGCATTGCGTTGACCACTACCCCAGCAAGGCGCGAACCATAAGCGTCAGCGATATTTGAAATTTCTTCACCGTAACGAGCTACTAATAAAACGAGACCATCAGTGTCATTCGCTAATTGAAGGTTAGACTCAATATCGGATGATCCTTCTACAATCGATATTTTCGTGCTGGTGGTCAAGCTGGAGATATTAGAAGCGATCTCACCAACAGCGCCACTAACAGACGGATTCCCCGGCAGAAGGTGTTCAAATACCCCCACATCAGACTCGACGGCTGAATCCCTCGACACCGCTTTACCTATAGCGACGGGAGCATCCTCGGTTCCAAGCTTTACTGCAAGAGCAGCTGCAAGGGCAGTCTTACCGGAATGATTCGAGATCGAAGCAATGATCAAAGTCGCCATTAATACCCTCAATACAAACGTCTGATCGAGTACAAAATGCTAAGTGCTAGCAGCGATGGATTTGATCAGTTCTAAAAGCGTGCGATTTATCGACAGGATTATACCAGCGACAATTGAAGAATCTGATACTCCACACGAACTACCACATGGTGATCGCTTACTCTATTGCCTCACCCGATCACCGCGGCTAGGATTGATTACCGTGCCGTATGCCGAGGTAGCTCAGGTGGTAGAGCAATGGACTGAAAATCCATGTGTCGGCAGTTCGAGTCTGCCCCTCGGCACCATTTTATCTATCTTATTTTCCCCGGCTTATGCATATCAGGTCAGACCAAGCGATAACCGCGTTTGAGAATTCAACAACCTCGGAAACGAGGGGGACGTTTCTCCATAAACGCTCGCCGACCCTCTTTGTAGTCACCACTGTTAAAACAAGCCTCGACTAGTACAGCTACTCGATCCAAGTCTCGTTCACCAGAATTTTTCGTGCCTTCATTCACTGCCGCCTTTGCAGCTTTGACTGTCAACGGAGCGTTGTCGGCTATAGTGCGGGCATAGGAATCCACAGTCGACTTCAATTCACTGACGGGTACGACCCGGTTTACGAGCCCCATCATTTCAGCTTGAGCAGCGTTAAACCTCTGGCCTGTAAAGAAGATTTCTTTCGCATAGGACGGTCCAACAATGTTCATTAATTCTTTAATGCCAGCATATCCATAACCAAGCCCAAGTTTTGCCGCCGGCACGCCGAACTGCCCGTCATCAGCCGAGATGCGCAGATCTGCAGCCAGTGAAATTGCAAGACCACCACCAACACAGAAGCCTCTGATCATTGCAATCAACGGTTTATCAAGTGAACGGAGCGCTTTATTTGAGGCCGACGTAGCCGCATCATAAATTTCAATCTGCTCCGGTGTATTGCGCAATTTCTCGAACTCAGAGATATCTGCTCCAGACACAAACGCCCTATCACCAGATCCACTCATAACTACGACTCTTACATCTTCGCTGGAATTAAAATCTTGAATGATCTCCGGAATCGCCTGCCACATGGCATACGAAACGGCGTTTCGCTTTTCAGGCTGATTGAAAATTATCGAGCCGACACCTTCTTCTACGTGTGCAAGCATCTTGTCAGTTTGCAGATCAAGCATTCTCATTCCGTAAAGCTCCCAATTTCTGACTTTTAAAATTTAGACAACGCCATTTTGGTGAAATCCATCGATTGTCGTCTGGTCATAACCAAGCTCAGACAAAATATCGTTTGTGTGCTCACCCTGCTCGGGTGTTGCAGTGCGTACTGACGACGGCGTACGACTCATTTTTATCGCCTGATTTACAACTTCGAAGCTGCCCATACGCGGATGATCAACGGATACGGCCATTTCCAGATGCTTAACCTGAGGATCTGCAAATACTTGGTCCATTGAGTTGATAGGCCCACACGGACAACCAGCTTCGTTTAAAACATCAATCCAATGTTGACTGGTTTTCGTCATAGTGAGCTCAGAAATAAGAGCGTTCATCTCCACCCTATTATCCGATCTTGCATCAGCCGTAGAAAACCGCTCATCTGAAATCAAATGCTCGAGCCCAACGGTTTTACAAAATCTTTCGTAGATTTCTCCTCCAGCGACAGCGATGTTGATATGGCCATCCGATGTGGGGAAGACCCCTGTTGGAATGCTCGTCGGATGGTCGTTACCAGCCTGTCCCGGGATTTCTTGGTCCTTGAGATAACGTGCTGCCTGGAAATCAAGCATTTGAATCTGTGCTTCCAGAAGCGATGTTCTCACCCACTGGCCCTCACCTGACTCTTCACGCTCTAAAAGTGCCAGCATTGCCCCTTGAGCCGCAAACATTCCGGCACATAAGTCAGCAACCGGTATGCCGACACGCATTGGACCTCCGCCAGGGGCTCCGGTTATGGACATTAGACCACCCATGCCCTGGGCAATCTGATCAAAACCTGCTCGTTTACCGTAAGGTCCATCCTGTCCAAAACCAGATATGCTGACAAGAATAATCCGCTTATTAACTTTTGAAAGACTTTCGTAATCCGCACCTAGACGGCTCTTGACGTCTGGTCGATAATTTTCAACCACCACATCAGCTTGCTCAACCAGCTTATAAAAAACCTCTCTGGCTTCGGAGGTTTTTAGATTTAACGTCAATGACCGCTTATTACGATGAAGGTTTTGAAAGTCAAATCCATCCCTTTCACCACCAAGTCCTTCTTTACCATCGGGAGGGGCTTCTATCTTGATAACATCAGCACCCCAATCAGCAAGTTGACGCACACAGGTAGGGCCTGCTCTAACGCGTGTTAGATCAAGGATTGTAAATCGTGAAAGCGGCATACCAGGTACTAGCATCCGGAACCTCTATTTTTTCGATGGCTCGTCTATGGTGAGTTGATGGTTGCAAACCCTACTACTGTTCGAGCGCAAACGCAGCATCAAAAAACCTCCATTCAATAAATCTCTACAGTTCCTTAAAAAAAGTTCTTCTCTTGGTAGTTTTCCACTTCGAAGCGATGTGATCTAATCACTTGGAGCGCTTTACGACTGTTGCAGTCCATTCACCCCTGAGAGTAGTATCCCGGCTCAGTAAACAGAAAATAATTCCTACTCTGGTCCAGATGACCGGCCATCTCAGTCGAAAGCAAAATCCTAATGTCTGATAACCCAAGTTTCGATATGAAGCCAACGTATGTTCCTGATGAAGTACTTGAAGGACTAAAAAAATTACCCACAGCGACGGTTTACAACGCCGTCCGATATTTTGGCTCGACACTTTGTGTATGCGAAGGGTTACAAAATTTCACCCCAGGTCAAAAAATGGCTGCTAGAGCAAAAACCTTGCGATTCCTGCCACACCGTGTAGACCTTAAAACCGACACGCCTGAGGGAGAAAATGCACCTGAGTATGTTGCTATGGGAAAATGTGGTCCAGGAGATGTCCTAGTGGCAGATCTTCAGGGTCGTATACAGGACGTGGTTGCTGGAGATGTAAAACTGCTCCAACTCAAAATGAACAACGCCGACGGAGTGGTAATAGATGGTGCTATACGCGATCTCGACGTTCTCAGAGACGAGGAATATGGACTCATCGTTTACGCCACAGCGCGCAGTCTTCATGGTGGGCCAAGCGTAGCCCCGGCCGAAGAAGACATTCAGATCCAATGCGGAGGCGCTCTAGTCCGTCCTGGCGACGTAATGGTCGGGGATGACGACGGTGTCATAGTCGTCCCATCCTGGATGGCAAAAGACGTGCTCGAGCACGCGACAGAACATGAAGAAGTGGAAAACTACATAAAAGAAAAAATTCGAGATGAAAAGGTTGCGCCCGGTAAGTATTATCCTCCCCGTCCAGAATCATTTGAGGAATGGCGGCGAGTTAAAAAAGAGCGCGGTCTCTAAGGTTCGAGCAACCACTTTAGGATTTAAAGAAATTATTGTTAATTCATAAGAACGAACCAAATATTGAGAAGCCAACACAACTACCATGACGATCGACCCAATTAAATTCGAAGTGATTCGCAATGCCCTTACTCAGGCGGCAGAAGAAATGGCAATCACACTTCGAAGATCAGCGTATTCAACCAACGTAAAAACGCGCCAAGATTTCTCATGTGCATTCTTTGACAAGAATCTCAGGTCTGTTTCGCAGGCATTCACCCAACCTGTCCATCTTGGATCATTTGTGAGGCACGTTCCTATCGCCGTGAAAAGATACGGTGCTCAAAACCTAGGACCAGGAGACATGATACTGTCCAATGATCCATATGGCGGGGGCGTCCACCTCAACGATATATCTCTGATCGGTCCCGTTCACTGGCAAGGTCGGCTAGTGGGTTATACAGCCTGTCTCGCCCACCACGTGGATGTTGGCGGTGGCGCCCCAGCATCGGTTGGTGCTTTCAGAGAGGTATTCCAAGAGGGGATTATTATCCCGCCAATTAAATTTGTTGTTCAGGGCAAACTGGATGATGACCTTTTCCGGTTAGTGCTCTCGCAAATCCGATCAAAACGGGAAACTGCGGGAGACTTCCGGGCACAGATCGCTTCGAACCGCACGGGAGCTATCCGCATCAACGAAATCATTGACAAGTACGGTTTAACTGACTTTGATCGCTACATTGACGAAATCATCGAGTACACAGACCGCCGCACCAAAGTAGAAGTAAGCAAGTTACCCAAGGGAGTGTTTTCAGCAAAGGGGTTCGTGGACAACGATGGATTCACTGAAGATGTTGTGAAGCTGGAAATAAGCGTCACCATAGACGATAACGGAGTAAGGTTCGACACAACCGGATCTGACCCTCAACGCCGGGCTCCAGTTAACTCGACATTTGCACAGACCTTTTCGGCCTGTGCCTATGCCTTGAGAGCCCTCATGGATAAAGACTTGCCGGTGAACGACGGTTTTTACCGTTACGTTCACGTTAATGCGCCTGAAGGTACCGTGACTAATTGCGTTCATCCCGCTCCAGTTGTTGGCGGATGGGAAACACATGTCCGATTGAACGATCTCATCTTCGAAGCCCTCGCACCAGCATTGCCGGACGCTGTTTGTGCAGGAACAAAATCCATGCAATGTCATTCGGGATTTGGTGGTCATAATCACGAAACCGGAGAATACTACTGCTTCCTCGAAACACTCGCAGGTGGGTACGGTGCACGTTCCAGATCGGATGGCCCGGATGCTGTCCAGTCGCATGGTCAAAACACTGAAAACGCGCCAATTGAAGAAACTGAAAGTAATTATCCCGTGCGTATCACAAGGTATGAACTTGTCCCGGACTCTGAAGGTCCAGGAGAGTTCCGAGGCGGGCTTGGCTTGCGCCGGGACTACATGTTCCCTGAAGAAGCAACTTTCACCATTCTTGCCGACCGTGATAAAGCTGGGCCGAGAGGGCTTTTCGGCGGTGAACGCGGTAGCAAATCCGTCTACGCCCTGATCAAAAATAACGTAGAACAACACCTATCTTCAAAAACAACGCTGCAATTAAATCCAGGAGATGTAATCAGTTACCGTACTTCAGGTGGTGGCGGTTACGGACAGCCCTTTAATAGGGATCCCAAAGCTATCTTAAATGACGTCCTTCAGGGCAAAATTTCTGCAAATCGCGCTAGAGAACGCTACGGAGTTGAGATCAGTTTGTCGTCGCAAAAAGTCGACATGACAATAACCGAGGATTTACGCCGTGGTCGGTAACGAGGGCCACAATAAAATCGATCCAATTCAATTCGAAGTTGTTCGGTCAGCTTTAACACAAGTAACCGAGGAAATGGCTGCGGCCTTAAGGCGTTCAGCCTACTCAACTAATGTTAAAACCAGGCAGGATTTCTCCTGTGCTTTCTTCGACCGTAACTGCAAGCCTATCTCGCAGGCATTTACTCAACCAGTGCACCTCGGATCATTTGTGGAACTGATACCGACTTCAGTCGAAGCATACGGGGCAGAAAACCTGCAGCCCGGCGACATGCTGGTAGTAAACAATCCATTTGGAGGTGGTTCACACCTCAACGATGTGACCGTCTTCGGTCCGGTTCATCATCAAAACGAACTTATTGGTTATGTAGCTTCACTAGCTCATCATGTAGATGTTGGTGGAGGAGCCCCAGCATCAATTGGTCCCTTTCAGGAGATTTTCCAAGAAGGAGTGATCATTACGCCAGTCAAGCTCGTCAAACAAGGTGAAATGAACGAAGATATCTTCAGACTGCTCCTTGCTCAAATCAGATCAAAACGCGTGACTGCAGGGGATTTCCGAGCTCAAGTCGCTGCTAACACTGTAGGATCGAGACGACTATCCGAAATTGTTAGAAAGTACGGCTTAAATGATTTCGACCGATATGTCACCGCAGTAATTGACTACACAGACCGACGAACCCGAGCAGAAATCTCTGATATACCTGATGGTATTTACAAATCGGAAAGTTTTCTAGATTTCGACGGATTCACCGAAAACACTGTCACCCTTAAGACCAAAATTACCGTCGATGGCGAAACGGTGTATTTTGATTTCGATGGCTGTGACCCACAAAGGCGCGCACCGGTAAATTCCACCAAAGCCATGACTTTCTCAGCATGCGCCTATGCACTTCGAGCACTAATGGCACCGGATCTACCCGTAAATGATGGCTTCTACCGCCATGTCCGGATGAACGCTAAGCCCGGAACCGTCGTACACGCGCTCCATCCATCTCCGGTTGTCGGGGGATGGGAGACACAGGTTCGTGTCAATGACATGCTTTTTCGAGCATTTGCACCGGGCATGCCACAAAAAATCGCTTCTTCAACCAAAGCCATGATGGCTCAAGCAGGATTTGGAATCATCGATCAAGTGACGGGAGAATACCACTGCAACTACGAGGCACTTGCGGGAGGATACGGAGCAAGGAAGACATCTGACGGACCCGATGCCGTGCAGCAACACGGTCAAAACACTGAAAACGCTCCAGTGGAGGAAGTAGAATCTCACTTCCCTATGAGGGTATCGCAACTTTCACTTATTGAAGATTCAGAAGGTCCAGGAAAATTTCGTGGAGGCCTCGGAATGAGACGCGATTACCACTTCCCTAATGACGCTGCGACGTTCACTGTATTATCGGACAGAGATATCGAAGGTCCTAAAGGCATCTTCGGCGGCATGGGTGGGCGAAAGGCTTACTACATTTTAAATCCAGATGATCCAGACCGTACGATGACCGAACTCAGCTCAAAGTGTGTGATTGAACTAAAGCCTGGGGACACTGTGAGCTTCCAGACCCCAGGCGGTGGAGGTTACGGATCCCCTCTAGAGAGAGACCCCGAAAGAGTATTGGAAGATGTCACCCTCGGGAAAATTAATACCAAACGGGCTCGTGAATGTTATGGCGTGATCATTGACAATCTCACTAACGCTGTCGATGAAACCGCCACAATACGATTAAGAGAACAAATAATAAAATCGAGGTCCTCTAATTGAAGGAGTTAAATACCAAGCGATTCAGAATCGGTGTCGATATCGGCGGCACATTTACTGACGGTACGCTAGTCGATTCATCAACCGGACAGGTGACAACCTCGAAAGTTCTAACTACGCCTGCCGATCCTGCCTCGGGGTTCATTTCTGCAGTTAATAAATTGCTAGGAGCAAATAACGATGTAGACCCTGGTGAAATCGAACATGTGGTTCATGCAACCACCGTTGCGACAAACGCGATTATCGAAGGAAAAACTGCAAAAACGGCATTTGTCACCACTCAAGGATTTCGAGATATGCTCGAAATAGCGAGACAGATACGCCCCTCTTTATATGATCTGCAGTTTGAAAAACCAGCACCACTTGTACCGCGCCAACTATGCTTCGAGATTCCTGAGAGACTTGATGCCAAAGGTAATGTAGTTACACCTCTTGATGAGAAAGCTCTTGCCAAAATAGTTGACCAGATCGCTGAAACTGGAGTAGATGCAATCGCTATTTGCCTGCTCCACTCATACCGCAACAGCGATCATGAACGAAAAGTGGGCGAGGCAATCAAAGCAAAAATTCCAGATGCGAAATTATCCCTTTCATCTGAAATAGTCCCAGAATTTCGCGAGTACCTACGAGCATCGACTACTGTCATTAATTCTGCTGTAACCCCAATCGTAAGCACATATTTAGCATCGATCCTCGAAAAATTACATTCAGCTAACGTCAATTCTGAGCTCCTGGTAATGCAGTCTAATGGTGGTGTATACCCAGCCCAATCAGCATCGGAATCGCCTGTGTTCATGGTCGAATCCGGTCCCGCAGCTGGCGCTGTAGCAGCTGCATCTCTTGGATCCGCACTCGGTTACCCAAACGTAATTTCTTTCGATATGGGCGGCACTACTGCAAAAGCCAGCCTCATACGCGACGGGCAACCAAACATCACCAAGGATTACAGCGTGGGTGGGGCAGCACAAAGCGGGGATGGGGCGTTTGGAGGAGCGTCGGGTTACCCGATCAGAACACCAGTTGTGGATCTTGTCGAAATCGGGGCTGGTGGGGGATCTATCGCATGGGTAGACTCGGGTGGTGCTCTCCGCGTCGGCCCGCAATCTGCCGGCGCTGATCCTGGTCCGGTTTGCTATGGTCTTGGTGGCGAAGAACCAACCATTACCGATGCTAATTTAATTCTAGGACGTCTCGATCCAAGCTATTTTGCAAACGGTGAAATGTCCCTTGATACAGAGGCCGCAAAAAACGCCATACAAAAGCACTGTGCGGAACCATTAGGATTATCCATTGAGGCTGCGGCACATGGAATCATCGAAATTGCCAACACGGCAATGGTAAATGCCCTCCGGCTAGTATCAGTACAACGTGGACACGATCCAAGAGACTTCATACTAATGGGATTCGGTGGAGCAGGACCCGCTCATGTCGTCAGGCTGGCCGAGCAAGCTGGAATTCCAAAGGTATTAATCCCAGCCGAACCCGGGACCACATCAGCCCTAGGACTCCTCGTAACAGACGTCCGAATGGAGAGTTCCGCAACTCTCATCGTAAGGTCGGACCAGGTACAGCTATCTCGTATAATCGATGAATTCAAGAGACTGGAAAATTCGGGACGAATAGCCCACAGTGCGGCTGCCTCAGCATCAGGCGAGCCCATTTTCGAACGATCAATAGAAATGCGCTACTGGGGACAAAGCTTTGAACTGAGCGTCCCTGTACCTGACCGAAAAGCCATCGACGATGATTGGATGAGCGACTTGATCGAATCATTTCATGAGTCCCACAATAGTGCCTACGGCTTTCGAGCAGACAATGAGCCTGTAGAACTCGTGAACCTTCGATTAACAACCATAGGGAAAATCGCACGACCACAACTACGAAAACTGGACATTGTTAATCCTGATATCAACATTGCCATAAAAGGCGAGCGACCTGTTTACTTTGCAACCGACTCCAGCCAAGGAGGTGTCATCAGTACAACCGTTTACAATCGACAGAAGCTCCCTCCTCGATCCACATTCACTGGGCCAGCAATTATTGAAGAGCCGGACTGCACGACAGTGATCCAACCATCATGGTCGGTAACAGTGGACGATTTCGGCAATCTTCTCGTTGAAAATAACAAATAAGCCAAAAAGAGGAATCACATTGTCAGATGCTATTAACCGTGCATGGACCATGGCTAGTCGTCCCACCGGTGAACCCAAACTAGAAAATTTTGCTATAGAAGAATCGCCAATCCCAAGCCCCAAGCATGGTGAACTAGTAATTCGGACCCTTTTCATGAGTCTGGATCCTTACATGCGAGGTCGAATGCGACCCGGTCCATCCTATGCAACACCACTTCAACCCGGAGACATAATGACAGGTGAAGTTGTCGCACGTGTTGAACAGAGTAAATCTTCAAATTACACGGTTGGAGACATCGTCCGCAGCTCGATCGGCTGGCAAGAATGGGCAGCCGTCTCAGACCACTCAGTAAGCCGCGTAGACCCATCACTTGGTCCAGTATCAACAGCCGTTGGTGTATTAGGCATGCCGGGTCTTACCGCATACCACGGACTACTTGACGTAGGACAACCAAAAGCAGGCGATACACTAGTCGTATCAGCTGCCTCAGGTGCAGTGGGTGCAGTCGTCGGACAAATCGGAAAAATCAATGGTTGCAATGTGATCGGAGTCGCTGGTAGTGAGAAAAAATGTGATTACGTAAAAAATGATCTTGGCTTCGACGCCACAATTAATTACAAAACTCAAGAGGTCTCGAACGAACTCAAACGGCTTTCACCTAATGGAGTCGATGTGTACTTCGATAATGTGGGTGGTCCAGTACTGGACGCCGTACTCGATAACCTCGCCTTTAAGGCGAGAATCGCCATCTGTGGACAGATTTCACAGTACAACTCTGATGAAATTCCACTAGGACCTCGCAACATGTGGGCTCTATTACGTACCCAATCCAAGGCTGAAGGATTTCTGGTTTATGCATTTGAACAACAACATGAGATTAGCAGAGCACGATTGGCCGCATGGATCAAAGAAGGTCTACTGAAATATAAGGAAGACATTGTGGACGGATTCGAAAAAGCTCCAGAGGCTTTCATCGGCCTTTTACGAGGGGATAATTTCGGCAAATTGTTGATCAAAGTTAGTGATTGACCCACGCATCCAGAATCAAACCAGCCTAGTGGACATGTTAGGTTTCAACTGAACAAAACGTTTTGAATCTAACCTGTTAAGTCACATGGAAGCTTGACCAGTTGGCTCTAAATGCTTACTGTTGACCATAACGCGGAAGTGGCTCAGTGGTAGAGCATCTCCTTGCCAAGGAGAGGGTCGGGAGTTCGAATCTCCTCTTCCGCTCCAACTGAAATTGAACTGAAGAGTCCTCGCAGAAATGTGGGGGCTTTTCGCGAGTTTGCACCAATAGCCCCAAATAAATAGGCAATTCTCGACATGGACAGAGAAAAACTAATCATCCGATTCGCCTTCATGATGATCCCTATTGGCATGTTGATAGCTTGGACGTTTGGAAACTGCGGTTAGACTGATCCGCTTCGTGTACGGGCGACCTATGAGGTCTGACTGAGGCTGATACCGAGAGACTGCATGTAAAGGGCGCCGATAAACACACGATGGTTCAAAAAACCATCGACAGTTATATTCGCAAGCCAGAAGTATCCCAACGAAATTCAGTTAGATCACGAAACCACACCGATAATTCTTCCGATGAGTTTATCGCTGAGATATTGGACGGTGATTCATATTGCAAATTTCGACCTGGCACTGGATCTGATAGAAGTAAAGAAACAGTTTGTTTCTGCGAAATATCAGGTGCTGATTCTGCAATTCGCTCAATAATCGCATCAGATAAAGTTCTACCAAAAATACGAGCGATCATGTTATCTATATGGACCGGAACATGCTCGCGATTACTAAAATATAGTTTTTTAGAAAACCGATTGTTGACGAGTGAGTTGCGGGCGAAATACTTAAAGCCCAGTTTAAGCTTATGCCGAATAGGTAAAGACTCTATTCCAGAGGCTCTCCAAACTTTTTTGCGTAATAAATAAGAAGACTCGTGCGACATCGATGCTACTGGTGGCAGATTCCATGCATCCGTGTGCATATCGTAAATCTCTCTCCAAGTTCTCTGCGGTTCTTCTGTGCAGTTATATACCCCGCTTTGTGGAGAATTATTCAAAATGCTGACAACCCCATCAATGAAATGTTCAACTGAAACGGAGTTAGAAGCCAAATCTCCACCAAATGGTAATTCAAATGAAGGAGACATGACATCTTCAAATACCATCCTCGAGACCGTTTGAGAAGGGCCGTATACATTACCTAAACGGATAAGAAAATATTTGGCGTCAGCTTTTTTAAATGCGCCTGCAATTATTCTCTCCATGGCCAACTTACTCTTACCATATGCGGAATTAGGTTTAGGTTTCACAAAATTCATGCGCTTTTCAGTAAACGGTAAACCGTAAACCGATATCGTACTTAAATTCACAAATACCTTAATCGTCTTAACGGTAGTGATAGCTTCAACTAATTTAATATTGTTAGCGATGGCACTGGCAGTAGCGCCAGAGTAAGCAAGATTGATCACAACTTGGCAATCACCAATTAAACGTTTAGCAGAATCGCCATCTGTTATTGACCCAACTCTAGTAAGTTGCTGATAATCTCTTAGGAACCTAATAGCCATTTTGTCTCTGATAACAGGCACCGGTTCATATGCATTTTCTAAAGCTAATCTTCTAACTAAATAGGGGCCTATCCGACCAGCAGCTCCAATAACGGCAACTTTTAGCTTATCCATTGCAGTCTTCCCACGAACTTTTAGCTTTTACATCGTCAATAAACTGCGTAGTCAAGACAGCTGATTCTGCACTAGCTGAACCTGGTATCTGAGTTTTACATTGATCAATAAAAGCTTGCCAATGCTGGTGAACTGCTGCGTAGCCGCTTCTTGCAAATTTATGAGTCTTGTCGATATCACACACATACAAATCATCCGTGTTTTTAAGTACCGCCTTATCGCCAGGGTAATTTCCTAACTCTATTATTCCTCGATCACATTCGATTCTGATACCGCGTCGGATATCTTTCGACCTGCTCATCCTCAAAACCATTTCGAATTTATCGCCAGTCTCAGTTACGACATCAGAAACTACTTTGACCTCAGTGTTAATACGGTCAATTCCGTTCAAAATAGCGTCATTAATTTTTATTTTTGTGGCATCTACTATTCGAAATACAACATCAATTAGATGCCACCCAACTTCTTCTAAGAAACCGCCCGTTCCGGTATTGGGATCAATTGTTCTAGAAATCCATTGGTCGCCATCAATACCTGAACGTCTTTCAACATCAGAATCTGCTGCCCACACCCGCCTTATTGGACCTAGTAGTCCCGACCGTAACAATTCCGAAGCCATATAGTTTTGTGCGTAGGTTCTGCGCTGCGCCATCACACCCAGCTGTACACCAGCCGTTTTAGCTTCATCAAGCATAGCCATATGATGCGCTAAATTTTCCGCAAATGGCTTCTCCATAAGAACATGCCAACGCCTGTCTATTGAAACACTAAATGCGACTGAGCGCATATTTAAAGGAATTATTAGAGCAACAATATCCACATCGGGGCATTGATCTATTTCTCTAAATGTTTGCGGAATTGAGAATCGGCCGGCAAGTGAGTTAGCTTTTTCTAAATCTAAATCGCAAATCCACTCAATTACAACTTCAGAATTGGCGGCCAATACAGGAAAATGTACAGTTGAACCAGAAACCCCTGCTCCAACTATTCCGATCCGAATAGGATTGTAATTAACCATTTATTATTTACTCTCCGACCTGAAACCAAAAAACAACCTGCAAACCAAAACGAAGATATTTAAGTCGTTCCAAATGTCGAATCGCACAATACCGTCCGCTCACGAAATCATAAAGTCTGGCTGCATTGCCGGATTATATGGTAAGAAATTCTGTTTTTATGTTATTTCTTTACCAACATGTTCTTATCAACGACCTAGCGCATTTGAATGTCAAAGTATCAATATGCTGAAACTACGAGTAATAGCAATCGCGCCCCTCGACATAGACGACTGACCATAGAGCAACGGCAATCCAGCCATCTCTAGGATTGACCGTAAGTTGAACCATTCGCCTCATGCAGGTTTTGAAGGAAATGATGAATATCGGGCGGCAGCGGACCTACCTGCGCTGCCACAACGCTCTCCTCGATTTCTTCGGGCGTGGATGCACCCACAAGGATGGTCGAAAGCTTCGTATTGGCTATCAAGAAACGGACCGTTAATGCTGCGATCGAAATACCGGTTGTCTTGGACAATTTGATAAGACGTTCATCTGAGAATATGGCTCCAGTTTGAGCCAAGGGACCTTTAAGGGCCAATCGAAACGGTGAGACTTCATTTGACAAACCTACACCTCTGAAAATCCCTCCTACGACATAGGCGATTCCCTGCTCATGAACTAAAGGCTGCACAGCCTGCGGGGAGCGGCGGTCCAGTAGCGAATACTGGCTGGCTGACAGGCACATATCCAGTTTTACTTGGCGAAAGACATGAGCCAAAGCCACGGATTGGTTGAAACTGAGGCCAATGTAGCTGCATAGCCCTTGTCCCTTTGCTTCACGGAGCGCCTGAATGATGGCTGAGTTTTCGTAGTCATGCTCCCTATCAAGATCCAGAAGTTCATCGTCATTCAGCGCGTTAGGGCCCCACGCCTTCGCCTTCTCCATATCGTGACCCTGAAGTACATCGACTTTATCGCGGCGGAGGGCGTTTAGACTGTCCTGTAATTGCGTGCGACAGTCCTCTAGCGTGCGATAGCCCATTGGATTCGCCCCACCTAAAGTCGTATAGCTAACCAGCTTTGTTGCCAGGAGATGCGGTTTAGTTGTCCCATCAAGCCCCTCACCCATGATTAGCTGCGACTTACCCCTTTCAACCCAACGGCCGTCGGCACCGGCTTTACCGTACGCGGGCGACGTATCGAAATAGGTAACACCGAGATCGAGCGCATGTTTGACAGTATCTACCCCTTGTTCATAGGAATGCTTATACAAACCAGCACCACCGAGGCCGATAACACTAACCTTTCTACCAGTACGTCCAAAGGGTCGGTGTTGCAAAGCGATTGACATACATACCTCCGGTGAAATTCTAGGGACCAGCGATAACTTTTTGCATTGAGACACCTCCTCAAATTCCCTCAGATGGTCATCGTAACAATCTCACCACGGACCGGTCCAAAAGTGAAAACACGAGAGAACACATATGAATGTGTGTTTATGAATATGCATGATAAAAGCAACATGTTCCACTCAGTCATCCACCGGGAGTGCTTTCATATATTCGATTAATGATCCTAACTCCTCAGCACTGATTTGTTCGAAAACATTGTGTACGGTGCCGGCCCTGAAAACTTCTTCCAATGTTTGTGCACTGCCGTCATGAAAATACGGGGCAGTCATCCATACACCGATCAAGGTGGGAGTATCAAAGCTTGTTCCATGACCGTGGCGGTTCTTTTCTAACAACCTATCCCCAGTACCAACCTCATGTAACTCACGATCCGTAAAAATCGGAGGCACATGACAACGCCCACATTCGAGAGATGTGAACATCTGCCTACCCAAATTCAAATCAATCCCGTCGACAGGTTGAGGTGATATTGGAAACTCCAAAATAGCTAAATAAGCAGCCAGTGCATCTAATTGATATGACATTCCTGCGTGAGGCACCCCGAGCGTGTCATGTGCTTCACCATTTATCAGACCGTTTCCAACTTGTATCTCACGTATGGTCACCTCCACATCCTGTAATTCATCAAGATCTCCAGACCAGTGAATTGGCAATGTACGACTCACTCCAAAAAGTGATGGGGTGTTTCGTGGCCCATCAGGAAAACCCAACCAGGTACGACCATCCATCATGCCATCGAAATGGCATGTAGCACATGAAATCCAGTTGTCTGTCGTGAGAACCGGCTCGCTTGCAGAATTAAAGATTTTCTTCCCTTCTAATATAGTTTCAGGAAGTGGTATATCCGTCAGATCGACACTTCGAGTTACAACCAAGTCATACGTGTCAATAACCGACAAAGTCCCATCTAGTACATTGTTAACGAAGACTCGGGAACCATCAGGCGTGATGGCTACTCCACGCGGGTTGGCTCCAACATTGATGTGTGCCAAACCGCGATTAGTGCGTTGATCTATCACGGATACATCATCACTGCCTGCATTGGCGATAAAAACGATGTTTCCATCATGTGAAATTGCCACTGAAAACGGCATATTGACCGGTTCGTCAGCTGTATCAATAGTAATGCGTTCAGGAACCATCAATTTGAGATCCGATAAATCTAAAATATTTACAACTGGAAACACGGTTGAGTCAAAAAGTAAAGCAGGGTTTTCAACATTGGAGCGAGTTTGTGGCAAATAGGCTTTCTCTCCTAAAGGTCCTATTGCAATAAACTGATTTGAGCTGATGTCCAAGCCGGTCGAAACAACCTGACTCACCTTTGAAGTTTTTACATCAATGCTCGTTACTTCACCGCTGAATAAATGGGTGACGAGTAATTGTTTACGATCAGATGTGAGTGCTAGGCCTGCAGGAAACGGATTAACTGAAATCCTATTAACTTGCTTACCTGTTTTGAGATTCAGGACGCTCACATTACCCGTGGCAAATTCAGTGACGTATGCACTGTTTCCATCTGTCACTACCCCGTATGGCATCAATCCCACAAGATGATGATCAACATCCATATCACGGTCTAAACTGATTACGGATATAGAGGACGACCCCCAATTGCTGACCACTATTTTTTTAGAATCGGGCGTGAAGCACAGAGTCCGAGGGTCATCACCAACAAAAATTTCTGCCTTGATCGTTAGGTTAACGGCGTCAATGAGGGTTACCGATCCACTGTCTGGGTTGATTGCTGCAACAAAGTTGCCGTCGGGAGAAACGGCCACAAATGAGGCCGCAACCGGACCTTCAATAAGCGGGATGGAAGTTGGATAAGGAGTCGCGCTCGGGTGCACCGGCTTAATCAAGGGAAGTGATGTAGGTTTTACAGCAACCGTATTGCCTGGCACAACGGTTACTGCATCAGCGGGTTGAATGCGCTCCGTTGAAGAAGAAGTACTACAGGCGACGAGCAGGAAGATCACAAGGACCAGTAACAGGACCGTCCGTGAAAATCGGCAGGGATTTATCGTTTTAACCTCCTGCTACAGCCACACGCGCGACCAGGCTCTGCACTATGGTGACAACACTTAATCACCGGGTTTACATACACGTATTTCGTCGAACAGTACCTCGCTTTCATCAAGTACTTCTAACCATATGCCCCCGGGAGGGAGTGGATCTGGTTCCATTTTCTCAATCTCCAGATAACCATCTACCGCGACGTAAAAAACTCCCTTTTGAAGTCCTATTTCTACTACGTGCCATTCACCAGGTGTATGCGATTCACCGCTTGCACCGAACGCGATTCCACCACGCATGACGTGGGTGCCGTTTTCGTTGAAGGAAACTAGGTAACGATTGCCGTCCTTCGCGTGGAAATTAAGATGCACATTCCCGTTGATGATCTTCACCAACATGCGCCACACTACTTCTCCCCAGTTCTCGCCCGCGAACGCGTGAACGTGTCCCGCACCCCGTAACGCCGGAGTATTAGAATCGCCGGTCTGTATGACCGACCAAGCCTGCTGGTCGCTGAACTCCCAACCCTGCGCGCCATTTTCAAAATTGCTATTGAAAAGTTGGGTTTCATTAGCGAGGCAGTCAGTCTGATCAGTTGCTAAACTTTTCGGCCTGCTGGGTGTATCGGATCCGGAACTAAGGAAGCGTGGCACACGGTTTCCATGCGTCACTATCGTGCCGGCAGCAGTCCGTCCTGTTGGGTCTTTAAGGTGATAGGTAACGGTAACTGTATCGGCAAGACCCCCGGTATCGAAATTCGAAGCCAGTTGATTCATCTCCTCACTATAAAGTTCCCAAAAGATCGAGCCGTTTTCGACAGGCATTTCAGTATCAACCAGCACGATGCCAGGCATAGTGACGGTTACATGGCCTGTTGTTCCAGTCCAGTCCTGTGGCAGTGAGGCCGCAAAAGTTGCCCGAGAGTTACCGCCGTTATACCAGTTAGTTGGGCGAAGCATGGTCAGATCAGTGGACAGGTTCAGTGGCAACGTGTCACTGTCTTTCACTATAAATGTGAAAGTTCTCCCGTCAGGAGTAAGTGGACCACCCTGAGGGTAAGGTTGCTGCACCGACCCTGCGCTGGTCATACCATCATGTATCACCGCCAAATCAACAGTCCAAAGGCCTGGTATATCAAGCTCAAAATCATCTTGTGGATCATAGAAATAACCGACAGCATTTCCCCGCCCGTCAAATGATCGAACAGTACCGTCAGGTGCCGTTACCGTATATTCCACTCTACTCGGCAGCGTGGGCATAATCGGACCTGCCATACGAAATGTGTTGCCAACTTCTAAAATAGCCCCAGGGCGTACTCCGAGAGGTACAAAGAACATGTCAACCTCTCGTCCATGTACCGTAAAGAGAGGACCACCAGTTGGGCCTCCAGCATTACCCTGAAATGGCGGCATGAAACGGGAACCCATCGGGTCGTCATCATGGGTAAGAACCCACCCTGAACCGTAAATCGCAAACACCCCATCCTGAGCCTGGATATCCCGTATTACAGCGCCGCCGTACATAAATTTAAAATCCCCGGGCAAGTCACCCTCTTTGCCGTTACCGGACTGCATGTGATAAACATCAGTAAATCGCCAATAAGCCGATGAAGCGCCATCACCCTGAATCATCTCCCGCACCCTGACACCAGGGCGCTGGGCCGAGCCGTACGTGTACGCCAGAAGACTTAGTTCCTCCGGGCGAATACCCAGACTTCCACCGGGCCCTCTCCCACAGCGTTCCTCACAGTTGTGCGGATCGTCTTCTTCGGGCATCGTTATGAGCGGCAGCTGCCCTGCTTTCAGCAAATCCTTATATTTCTCTTCAGACATCCTCCCCTCTGCCTGTTTGAGAGCCCGTTCCACAAGGGGGTGTTCCCCGTCCAGGACCTGCATGCTAAGTCCCACGTTAACCGAGTCTCCAGGTCCAGACGAATGAAAATGATCAAGCCCTGTTAAATCTCCGCGGTTCTCAGGGCCTTCCATCCCCCATAAAATATCGCCGGTGAAATACGGAAACTGCAAATGACCATCAGCTGAAAAATCTATTCCGAAACCCCAAGGTGGCGGGATATAGTCCAAACCGTCGTGCCCCCTGAGACCGTGAGCAATGATCGGACCATCAGGAGTTGCAACAACTCCACCGTACTTCATACGTCCTGCCCACAGACGATCCTCTGAATCAGGGTAACGTGCTTGTACCTCCACCAGGTATTCACCTGCAGCGGTGAATGAAAAAGACTGACCTTTACCATCCCACCAACCATCAGCGTTGGCAGTCCCTGTGTATTCCTTTTCGATCACGGCGTTGTCCGGCCCTATATGTGTAACAGTGAAGGTGATGTCGGCTGGAACTCCCGGATAAACCTGCAATCCCACGGGTAGGCTGTTATCAACTTCAAAAGGAGTTCCCGGCAAAAGTGCCGTTTCAATATCGAGACTGTTTGCTACAACCAGATCGAATGTACCTGTCACGTCGAGGATTCGACCGTTTTCATCAGCTATGTAACCCGCCACATGCACAACGTAGTCTCCGTCAAGTGGAAACTGGTACTTGAACATATCTGCTTGACCAAGTAATTGCGGTATCTCGCCTATGTGCCCACCCCCGCCGGCGATCTGGTCTCCGGCAGGCGTCGTGGGTGTTTTTATACCGTAGGCCGTGAACGGCCCAGGTCCAAGGACATCGGTTTTACCGTCGGGTCTTTCTACGGTGATCATGAGTTCGCTGTTCGAAAAATCAAACGCAATCCAAGGTATGGCCGGAGGATCACGGTCCGTTATGCCCATCAGCGGCAGATAAGGGTCCAGGCGATGTCGCCAGGGATCGCCGTACGGATCCAGGCGGGGGACAATCGGGTTGTGGTGGGTGATGATCCTAGAGCCGATTGCCAGCATGTCGGCATCCTCTCGAGCCAGCACCCCTCCACGGGTACCTTCCTGGAGCAGATCGGCCAAAAGGGTCGTCGTGAGACGCAACGGTTCGGCTGATCCCACTGTGACCATGGCCAGTGCAATGCTGTTGCCCTGTCCCAGCGCATTCCCGAGTGTCAGCAGTTTATCCGAGGGCTGGATAATCTCTCTAACAGAGTCGGGCGTATCAAGCCTAAGCCACGTTACATAGGTTCCCGTCGGCGCGTCCGATTCCACCTGCACCTCACAGGAAACATCTGCGACGAGCCCATCGCTCGCCTTCCGCCATTCCAGGTTCCCTGTACCGCAATTTGGGGAGAATATATCAAGTGCGCCCTCTTGCCCTGTCCTTTCGATTGGCAACCCGGTTGGCGTCATGATGTTGGACAAAAAATCGCCCGCCGGCCCGATCTGATATCCGTTTTCATCGCCCAGCATCTGGCCCGAAAAACCAATGGATACTTCGTTTAACGACTGAATATTCGTAAGCACTTTTATCTGCCCGGTTACATCGAATGTACCGTCTGGTTGAAAAACGATATCAGACAGGTTTCCTTCAAAAAGCCATGGTGGCCCGTCATCTGTCACCCTGGCCCCGCCAGCAACTGAATACCCACTAGACTCTGTAGCAGATGGCGTGATAGGCACTCGCAGGACGATGCCCGGAGATCCTATTTGTTCGGAGTCAATGATCTCCTCAATACCACTTCTAATCACTGAATAGCCTTCTGTCGTAGAATCTTGTTTCACCAGAAGATGCGTGCCTGCATGGGCCGGGATAGTGATTCCAAATGCACCCTTCGAATCGGCTTCCACTACAGCAACATTGCCAAGTTCCATGTTCGCTACCAGTACGGAAGCATCGGGAGGAACCGTCCCCTCACCCGCAGATACAAATACATTTCCTGCAGCGGCATCGTGATCAATGGTTATGGAGGCTGACTCAGGGGGCGAAAGAAGTAGTTCATTATCAACAGTGGTGAGATGATTCCTGCCAGAACCAGAAGAATCCACAATTAGATCAGGAGTCTGTAAAGAGTAGGATGCATCTGGCGTAGATTCTGTTTTAGAACCCGATGTAGAAGGTTTCTGAGACACCGTAGCGATAACTGTAGGTGTCGTAACTGGCGTTTTTTGAACGGCCGAAGGGACTTCTTTCACCTTTTCTACGACACGTTTCAAATTACTGGATTTAGGTGTTAACGTAGGCGCAACGACAATCGAGGCGTCACGTTTTGACCCGGTTGAGGAATCGACTACTGAACTTGGCGTAGATGTCGCCGACAAAACCTCGGACGAGCCTGACTCAGATTCCACTTTTGTAACAGAAACGTTTTCAGTTTCTGGAATATCAACCGGTTCCGAAGAATTACACCCAACTAGGAGTATCAACAACAAACCGGCAGTCAAAATTTGTTTGATCATTTTCAAATTACAAGTTGAATCATACAACTAACATTCAGAGTATTCGGCTGACAGGCGACAATCAGAGAGTATACGCAAATGACTTTTTAGAAGTTTGTCTCGTTTCCCTAGCCAAGTAATAAACTAATAGCTCTTGGGAATCAAACTGATCCCCAGCACGTCGACTGCCACCGATTCGACTAAACATATCGATCGATAGTTGTCACGGAGATGAAAACGTCTATTCATATCTTTAGGTCGTTGTTATACAGTTCACCCATTATGCTCAATGTTCCACTGGGGGGGGAATAACAACCGTCACTGTTGTCGTTGGCATATTGGTTTTTACGTCTATTATCTGGCTCGGTGGCTAACCAGCCCTTAATTGACGCCACGCAATGGGTATGAAAGGGAATCGCAAATGTCAGAGAATTTTGACTTTGAAATGTTATTGGACATCAAAACGCCCATGCGAGACGGCGTAAATCTTTCAACAGACATTTACTTGCCAAAGGCAGATGGTCCGTTTCCAGTGATCCTAATGAGGACGCCATATAGCAATAACGGTGACGATATCGTAAAAACGGCGATTGAGTATGCAAATCGTGGCTATGCCTGTGTAATGCAAGATGTACGTGGTAGGTGGGATTCTGATGGCGATTATTACCCGTTCCATCAGGAAGCAAAAGATGGTTATGACACCCAAGAATGGCTTGGCGAACAAACCTGGTGCAACGGAAATGTTGGAATGGTAGGAGGATCGTATCTCGGTGCAGTGCAGTGGCTAAGCGCACCTCTTAAAAGCAAATATCTCAAAGCCATAGTTCCACGGGTTATGTGTACAGATTACTACAGAGGGCTAGTTCATCCTGGCGGTACTTTCCAACTAAACGTCATGATGACATGGGGCATGCGAACCAGTGGCCGGACAGCACAAACGATTGATTACCACAACTGGACCAAAACATTTCACTCTCTACCACTCGCCGACCTAGGAGGTAGTACAGGACGCAATATGCCTTTCTGGCAGGACTGGCACGAACATGATAATGACGACGAATATTGGGACGAAGTTAACACAGAACGACGCTTCAGCGATATCAAAGTCCCCGCCCTTATTATGGGTGGCTGGTACGACCTTTATGCCCCTGATGCTTTTGACAACTTCAACGGAATGCGTAAACAAGGGGGATCTAAAATAGCACGCCAGAGCAGGCTAATAATTGGACCGTGGCCACACGGTCTGAGTCGCTCAACAAAAACTGGAGACATAGACTTCGGAGCACCATCCAAAATAGACCTTGATTCTATTGAACGTAGCTGGCTAGATCGATGGCTGCGAGATGAAGAAAACGAAATCGAAAACGAAGCACCTTTACGCTTATTCATAATGGGTACAAATAGGTGGCGTGACGAACAAGAATGGCCTCTAGCACGGACAGACTGGCAACACTGGCATCTACACTCAGATGGTAACGCAAACACTGCACATGGCACTGGAACACTTTCATTAGTAAAAGCAGGTGATGAACAGCCTGATAGGTTCTCATATAACCCTGAATATCCTGTCCAAACAATCGGCGGGAACAATTGCTGCTCTCCCGATATCGTGCCGTGGGGGCCATATGATCAACGCCCCGTCGAAAGTCGTAGCGACGTGTTGTGCTTCACCACGGATCCGATGCCAAGTGATTTCGAAGTAACCGGGCCGATCAAGCTCAAAATGTACGCGTCAACAGACGGTTTAGATACGGATTGGACTGCAAAACTGGTAGACGTTTCGCCAGACGGTTACGCAAAAAACCTTTGTGACAGCATAATCAGGGGCCGTTACAGACAGGGCTTTGAGAAACAGAACCTGCTAGAACCCGGGCAGGTTTACGAATTTGACATAGACATAGGTGTCACGGCTAATGTATTCAAATCCGGTCACCAAATAAGACTCGAAGTTTCCTCTTCAAATTTCCCGCGATTTGATCGCAACTTAAACACTGGCAAACAGACCGGTTATGATTCAGAAATGCGCGTTGCGAACCAAATGGTGTTTCATTCAGACAAGTACCCATCACATTTGATTCTTCCTGCCGTGAAGCCGGCATAGGCATGACCACCGTAGTGACTGGAGCTGGAGGATTCCTCGGCAGCGTCCTCGTGCGCGAGCTTGTTGCTAGAGGCCGCTCAGTTAGGGCTATAGTCCGATCCAACAAAAAAGCGCTTGAAAAACTTGACATAGAGATTGTCACCGCAGACATAAGGGATTCATCTTCGATTGACAGGGCACTTACTGGAGCGGATACCGTGTTCCACCTTGCATCCGTAATCTCCTTGTCAGGAGACCGATCTGGTAGCGTGACCGAAACCAATGTCGATGGCGCAAAAAACGTCGCAGAAGCTGCTCTTAAAAACAGTGTAAAAAGATTTATACACTGCAGCTCGATTCATGTGTTCGACCTGAAAGAACGAGGGAACACAATCAATGAAAATACCATCCGAGTCACTACGGATTCCCCTGTGTACGATCGAACAAAATCTGCAGGGGAAACAGCGATAAGGGATCTCATTAAATTAGGTCTACCCGCAGTAATCATTCACCCAACTGGTGTGATCGGCCCCGGGGACCACCGACCGTCGCGTATGGGCCAGGTACTACTCGACCTATCTTCCAAAAAACTTCCTGCATTAATTTCCGGAGGATTCAACTGGGTCGATGTACGTGATGTATGTGCTGGTGCTCTAGCTGCAGAGGAATTTGGACGGATAGGAGAGAGTTATATTCTTTCAGGTCAATGGCATTCAACTCGTCAACTCGCAACCTTTGGTGAGGAAATTACAGGGACACCCCCACCAACCTTGGACCTGCCCATGTGGTTAGCCCAAGGTGTAGCGCCCGTAGGAAGCTTATTAGGAAAAATAACCAGTAAGGAATATCGATTAAATTCAGATGCAGTGTCAGCCCTTAGGGCAGCCCGCAACATCTCTTCAGCAAAAGCTGAAACAGAACTAGGATTCAAATCACGCCCCGTAAGGGATTCGGTACATGATGCTTACAAATGGTTTGAGAAATTCGGATTATTGAAAAAGCCACTGCTTCATAAAAATGGATTTAGTTCTTGACGGAACTCGACTTTCACAGATGGGCGGTGTGGTCCCAATTAATCATTGCGGCCATAACGTTTATAAGTGTGATTTTTGTAGCTGCCCCATATGGACGTTACGAACGCAGAGGGTGGGGGTGGCGTGTTCAAAAAAAACACGGGTGGATCCTAATGGAATTCCCAGCAGTAGCCGTGTTCTTGGCTTTGTTTTTGGTCGGAGAGAAACGCTTAGAACTCGTCCCACTGGTATTTCTGGGAATCTGGCAGATCCACTACATACACCGAGCATTTATTTTCCCATATCGAATGCGATTTTCCTCTCGTATGATTCCCCTACTGGTTCCTGTACTGGGAATCGCATTCAACACACTTAATGCGTACATCAATGCGCGTTGGCTCACTCACTTCGGAAATTACGGATCAGAATGGCTCTATGACCCTCGCTTCCTACTCGGACTAGCAGTGTTCGTAGCAGGCTGGATTGGAAACATGGATGCAGACAACAAACTCAGATCTCTTCGAAAATCCGGTGATACTGCTTACAAGATCCCCAGAGGCGGTCTCTACCGTTGGATATCGGCTCCTAATTACGGATGCGAAATCTTAATGTGGATGGGTTGGGCCATCGCAACCTGGTCAACAGCCGGGTTGGCTTTTGCCTTGTACTCCGCAGCGAATCTCGCACCTAGGGCACTTAACCACCATTCGTGGTACCGCAAAAATTTCGATGAGTACCCGACCGAACGTAAAGCACTGATCCCGTACATTCTTTGAAACACTGGCCCAACGAATCAATAAAAATCTGAATCACCTCGGCAGGAATGGACCAGGGTGCTTGGATTCTCCGGCAGCTTCAGCCAACCAATTTTCTTGGGCAATATGATCCAGAGCGCTATATTCAGTAGGTGGCAATACTGCTACTTCAGCATTTATAGCCTCCGTGATACTGGCAGTCGACATGTCGCTCAATCCGCCAACTCCTAACAGCGTATTAGCGGTAATATTCGGGGCAAAGTTCACAAGATCAAAAAGCCCTAATGTACGTTGCGTTTCCTCCCATTGTTGTGGATTCAAACGCCTGAAATCATTAAATTCCTGTTGAGGGTATACATCAGTTGTCCGCGCAGAATAATGCTCCCAATCAGCAAATAAGAACTGACCTGAAGTCAAAAGCACTTTAACATCATCCCGTAAAGCGGCTGACTGAAACGCCAGATCAGATCCAGATATCGCCAGGTTGGCAGAATTTGTCTCAGGCTGATCGAGCAATACATCAATGGCTCGGATGCAGTCAGCAACTACTTCTCGCCACTTGTATGTCTCGTTTTTGGGAAGCCCGTCAGTCAAGAGTCCAGGATATGCTGCTTTGTAAATATCATCAGATAAACGTTGCCCTCTATGGCATAGCGCCATTACAGCGAACCGGTCTCTTCTTTCCCAGGCCGGGACTGCCACAACGCTACCGTATCCAGGGGCTTGAAACAAAGGCGTAAATGGACCTGAGCCATTCGGCACCAAATAATATGCAAACAGCGGGTAATCACCGATTCCAGTAAAACTAAAAGCCCAGGCCGTAGACAGTTCATTGGACCGCAACGGTATCTCGACACACCGCACAGATGACGTCTGAAGCGCAGCCACTTCGTCTAATGTAGATTGCCAGTAATCTACGAAATGTCGCCCGCCAATTAACATAATTGATCCCCTCCGTTAAATTTCTGGTGTAAAGCCACCTGTCGAAAGAGCAGCCGGATTCGGTGAAAGAATACTGCCAAAAAAGTCGGTTATTACCTTTCCGTGCCCCTGGCCTGCTCCGGATTCATGACCACAATCTTTATATGTGTAAAGCCGCTTGTTTTCACTCCCAATACCCTCGAAAACTGCATAGCCCGTCTCAGGCGGACACACATCGTCCTTCAAGCCAATATTAACGATGATCGGACATTTGATCTGATCGACAAAATTATGAATATCGTACAAATTAAGAGTGTCCCTCACTATCGCTTCAGATTCTGGGTTCAAACGCAAGTAATCATTGATTTCTTCATATGGATAAGTTCGCGTAAGAGAAGCCGAATCCATCATCGAGCATAGGTACGGAGCGCCAGCGGATGCGGCAGCAACCGCATCATTTCTTAGAGAAGAAACAAGCAAAGTCAAAGCACCGCCCTGGCTACCACCAAGAACCCCTAAACGGTTCTCGTCAACTTCAGGCATCTGAAACAGGAAATCAAACGCCCTGACAGCATCCATATAAAACCCCCTGTACCCGTAAGTAGATCGGGATTCGATATTGTGTGTTAAAAGACCTGGATAGCCAGGATTAAAAACCATATTTGAGCGCAGCTTGTTTCTAGGTGCCGCTGAGAACACAGCGTAACCATCACGAGCTAAATCCGTTGGGAGTTTTGGCTCACTCACATAGCCAGGAACAAACAGTAACCCGGGTAACGGCTCTGAGTAGTTCCTCGGCCTCGCGTACCAACCAGCAATTTCAAGAGAGTCATAGCTGTCGTAACGCGCTGTAAAAACCTCGACGTCGTCATTAGATCTCATGCGATCAAGGCTTAACCTCGGGTTCAATTCAACCAGTTCAGTTTCGTGAAGTGTTTGGCGCCAAAATTCCTGAAAGTCTTCAGGTTTCACAACGCTAGATTCGTAGTCGGCTAAATTTGACGAAACCAAATAATCCCCCCATTACTACAACCTAAATTCAAACAGAGAAAAGGATTTGTAATCTTTTCTACCACGGGCTCCATACATAAACAGACTATACGGAAACCCTACATCGATACGTAAGTTAGCAAATGAATTCTTTTAAAGAATGGAACTTAAAACAAATACGGTGTATATATATATCTATAACTCATAATTATATAAACGCAGCGGATATTGACTACGATGAGTACTAACAACAAAAGCGTCGGCATGACAGTTGGCCGACATGTCGAGGTCTTAAGAAAACGCCAGAATCTCACGCAGCATCAGCTAGCGCAACGTTTCACCAAACCACGCACACAAGCGTGGGTATCAACAGTCGAGTCCGGTAAAGTCAGCATCAACGTTACAGACCTGATAGAGATAGCTTCAATTTTGGGCGCAACCGCTACAGATTTAATCTACGCAAATGAAGGTCAAGAAAAACCGCGTACCCATTCACTAAACTCAATCATCCAAGAATTGAATCAAAAAAGCCCGCTTGAATTACCGGTCTATTTGCAAAGACAACTTTCAAATCCAGCAAGTGAACCTATCGATTATCAGTATTCTTCAAAATTTTCTGGATACACGATTCTTGGTGATGACGGCTCCATAGAATCTGTACATAATCAAAAAATAATGGTTGTAGAAAGATATTACGCGGAACCATTACTGAATATCACGGATTTATTATCGTACAGCACGGAGTTAGCCCCACACGCCGATCTGGATACTAGAGCATCAGATCGCGTAATAGCCAAATTTGATAAGCCGTACTCCGGCCTTGATGTCCACCCAGGGATTTTTAATATAGATGGCAGTCTCACAACACAAATTCGTGGTGAAGGCCCGCTGCAATTAGAAAAAGATTCGTATGAGATTCTAGGCGTTCTAATATTGCGCAGAACCCTGTACAGGTCTTCAGTAATAAGAACCTGGCTCCAACGCCAACATGGCCTTATGAAGATCGAAAGAATGGGATATCCGCAGGATTTTTAACTATCTTCATAAGGCTCAAAAGTCGATACCCCTCAACATCACACCTCAATGGTGAGCATTCCACATAATGCAGACTAAGAAACGCCCCTGATTAGGTCAGAAACACGCTCACCGATAACCATTGTCGTTAGATTAGTGTTAGCTCTAATACAGTCAGGCATGATAGAGGCATCTACCACCCTAAGATTGCTCAAACCATGTACACGACCTGTATTGTCGACTACTGCCTCTGGGTCCGTTGCTGGTCCCATCTTGCACGTTCCAGACCCATGGTGACTGGTCCTGACATAACGCAACAGCCAGTCATCAAGCGTTGCATCGGATTCTAGGTCTTTTTGCGATGGGTTTACCAGTTGGTCAATTATGTCCTTGTATGAATCTTCTTTGGCAAGGTCTAAGCATATGTAAACAGCTTCCCTTAGACGAATGCGATCATTTTCCTCTGCAAGGTAATTAAAGTCTATATTTGGCTGACTTTCTGGATCATTTGACCGCAAAGTCACGCTACCAGATCCATCAGCAAGGTAAATAACCGCGATCATCCCAACACCGACTTCGTCATCTCGGACTGTTTGACCCGACGGGACAGTGTAAGTATCAAATTCAGAGGCGTGAGCTATCGGATGGATAAACATGTCATTACGGTAAGGTGATCCATCAGCGGTATACCTGAGCGCATTCTGGATTCTGGGATCAAGTGGATGTTGATCAAAGCCTGGCTTGGTAGTGAAAGTGAGTTGTACCTGAGGATGGTCCCGCAGATTTTTGCCTACACCCGGTAGATCAGACAATACTGGTATTCCATGTTTTTTCAGTTCGGCAGCCGGTCCCACTCCCGATAACATCAATAGTTGCGGTGATGCGTAGGCCCCGCCGGCAAGAATTACCTCCTCAGCGATAAGTTCAAACAAATCGCCACCTGATTCTGCTATGACGCCTGTGGCGCGTTGGTTTTCAAAAAGCACGGAGCGCACTCTAGTGTCAGACCTTATTGTGAGATTCAGGCGATGTCTTGCGGGACCCAAGTACGTCAGTGCGGTCGACCATCTTATGCCACCGGCATTATTGAAAGGCGTCGAACCAATACCTGTCGAATCCGGATTATTTTGATCGGGAGACTCATCGAAACCGTAACTTCTACAAGCCTCATAAAATGCAATTTGATCGGGAAGCATCTCAGATTTATCCCACCGCCTCACCGGGACAGCACCTTCTCCACTATGAAAGTCCCCTTTAAAATCGGGGTCTTTTTCAACCCTGAGAAAGTAAGGCAGTAAATCACGATATCCCCAACCTTCATTCCCTTCACTCACCCAGGCATCATAATCCTCAGGAACTCCTCGGAGGAAAATCTGGGCGTTTACTGCGCTAGAGCCTCCGACCACCTTCCCTCTTGGAACGCTGATACTAGTGTTTTTTTCTGTTGCCCGACCTTCGTATCCCCAGTTATGTGTACTTAGCTCTCCGAATGCTTTTGCCCAGATTTTAGGTTCGATACCGTAACCATGCTTAAGTTCTACCGGAAGAGTTTCAGGATCAGGATAATCCGGCCCTGCTTCTAGCAATAAAACGGATCTTTCGGGATCTTCAGTCAAACGTGCAGCCAACACTGAACCCGCGGAGCCAGCACCAACGATTATCGTGTCATAAATCATAATTTCGACAGTATAAGCAGAGTTTCACATTACGTGCCATTGCGACTCATTAATCATCCTAGCAATTTCTATATCAAAAATGGCATGGTTTTTTGTCTCTGGTGGTTCAGGTCACCTGATGGAAATTCGTTTTTGAGAGAGTACTATTGGCCCAATGAACTTAGTTTGCTGTTGGACGATCAACTTAGAGGAAATCCTAGATGAAGATAGAGATGTTTCATCTCTGCCCGTATCGTGATCTCCCAGAAGACTTCAGGGAGAAGCACCGTAGCGTTTGGGTGGATGTGCCCAGCCAACTGTTTGACGGTGAGATCGCAAGCCGGACTTATAACGAGACTTTAGATGAAATTAAGTACGCGGCTGAAATGGGTTATGACGGTGTTTGTGTCAATGAACACCACCAGAACGCGTACGGCATCATGCCTTCTCCCAACATCATGGCAGCAGCCATGTCACGCGAAACAAAGGACGTTGCCATAATCGTGATGGGTAATTCAATTGCTCTTTACGATCCTCCAATCCGAGTGGCAGAAGAATTCGCCATGTTGGACTGCATCAGCGGCGGGCGTCTAGTGGCTGGGTTTCCTGTCGGTTCCGCAATGGACACAGCGTTCGGCTACGGATCCAATCCTGTGAATTTACGTGAAAAATATGCCGAGGCAGAAGAACTGATATTACGCGCCTGGGAGTCCGATGAAATTTTTGCATTCGACGGTAAATACACCCAGCTCAGATACGTCAACCTATGGCCTCGACCACTGCAAAAACCGCGTCCGCCCATCTGGGTGCCCGGTGCCGGGTCAATCGAAACCTGGAACACCTGTGTTAATAAGGGTCATCTTTACGCTTATCTTTCATACAGTGGCTATAAACGCGGAAAGCAAGTGATGGAGGGATTCTGGAATGTTGCCCACTCTGCTGGAATTGACAATCCATATCATGCAGGTTTTTTGCAACTTGTCTGCGTCGCTGACAGTGAACAAGAACTCCAGGATAAATATGCTGCGCACGCTGAATATTTTTTCAACAAGATGCTCCACATTTACCCAGGATTCGCCGACCCTCCTGGATATCGCACCATCGACACAATAAAAGCAGGACTCATGTCACAAACCTCATCGTTCGGAAGAGCGGGTGAAAAAGAATTAACATTCGATGAATTACGCGAGGCCGGTAACGTGGTTGCAGGAACACCTGCCCAAGTGACCGACCAGCTCGAGCAAGTGATCAAGGATCTACGCATAGGTCATCTCATGATCCTTAACCAATTTGGCTCAATCCCACATGAATTAGCAAAAGAAAATATCAGGCGAACCGCACATGAAGTCGTGCCAAATCTCCGACATTTATGGTCTGATTACGAAGATCACTGGTGGCCCCAAAACGCCGTAGTGCGAGAAAGTGCTGGAAACAATTGACCGGCAAAACCCTGTTATTTTGTAAAACCGTTCCAGCAAGTCTTACCAAGAGATCATATGCATCTGAAGAATTCGGTGATTCGTGAAAAAGCAGTCAATTTCGGTCAGGCATGGCGAGTTTAATGTGGACCTGCTCAAAGGTGGTACAGGCAAGCCGTTATTATTTTTGCACGGCATTTCAGGACTGGAGTGGACACCTTTTCTTGAGCGGCTGTCAACGGAACATACAGTGATCGCACCCTGTACTCCAGGTTTTGGAGAATCAACAGGAATTGAACTTTTGGACGATGTGATGGACGTCGTATTTTTCTATTTGGACCTACTGGATGAACTCAATCTGTACGACCTTCCCCTGATCGGTCACTCCATAGGTGGAATGTTCGCCGCTGAGTTAGCCGCTGCACAACCCGATAGATTCAGCCATGTGGTACTGGCATCACCTTTCGGGCTGTGGGACGACACAAATCCAGTCACGGATCTTTTTGTAGTTTCTCGCACGGAGTTGGCAAGCTGTTTGTACGCAAACCCCGAGAACAAAGAAGCAGTTGCGGTCGCCACAGCACCAGAGGCTCGTATGACAGAAGTGGATCCTGATACAGAAGACGGAAAAGCCACAATTAATTACCTAGTCGAGCGTGCTAAATCGATGTCCACAGCGGCGAAATACTTATGGCCTATTCCTAACCGCGGGTTAAAAAAACGACTCCACCGCGTGCAACAGCCAGGGTTAGTGATTTGGGGTGAATCAGACGGCATTATTCCCCCATCCTACGCCCATCGATTCACAACGCAGATGGAAAACGCGACCGCTAATATCGTCTCAGACGCCGCACACATGGTGATAGACGAGCAGCCCGATCATGTAGCCGACCTGATTGAAAGTCTGCTTTCCAATTAAGACAGATTGAGAATTAGATTTGAACTGGTGGAACCCGGGAAATGAGAGTGACCCGGTTACCCGCCAGCCTCAATCGACTGTAAGATCCCCCGCATATGTCCGACACAATAGGCCATGTATTCACGTCCCTGAGGGCTGTCGGTAGAGATACGATTCAAATGATCGTAATCAATCACACCCTGATAACCCACATCGTCTAGAGCTTTTGCGACTCGGTACATACTCAGGTCACCTTCATCCGGCATAACTTCCTGATACTCACCATTTACAGGAATTGTCCCCTTAACATTTCTGAAATGGACGTGAATTATTTTATCTCCGAATCGGCGTATCCCTTCGAAAATATCTTCACCTGATTCGTACCTTGTACCAACACAAAATGTCATACAGTTGTTCTTCGAAGGAACTTCGTTGAAAAGCTTTTCAAAGGCATCAAAGTTATAAAGAACCTGAGAAACACCGTTAATCTTTGGGACCGGCGGGTCATTGCCATGCATACCCACTTTAAGATCGTACTGATCCAATACAGGCATCACGCTCTTGTATATATTGAGAGTCCCTTCCCATATCTGCTGAGCAGACGGGGCATCTGATCTGAGCGGCATATCTGCTAACTCACGCACCCGCATGTGGTGATGCTGGTAACCCCCGCGCCCTGTGACCCAGCTGTGAAAGTTTTCTCTGAATGGATGAAGGGTGGATGCCTGAAAAGCTTGAATGCCGAACATTGGCAGCCCTGCTTGACCGCAAAGCTCAGCATTCACTTGCAGATTCTCGATTTCTCTGTCAGCTCCAGGCCTTCCCAAAAACGCGTTTACGTAGTGAGTGCCGGAGGTGTTTGCTCGCTCTATTTTTAAGCCAACGTCATCGAGCTTCTCGATAACCTGATGAAGACCATCACGGTTAGCACGCCCTCCTGCTTCATCGTAACCCGGAACCATGTCCAGCACGATATCTACATAGTCAACACCAATTTGCTTGATGAACTTCAAATCTTCTGGTCGATCCAGCCAATCTGCGCTGATTCTCGTTCCTATCCTGGTCATCTTAGATCCTTTCCTGCAATATGAAGTGCCTCAATAAAATTAGCCATACATGCTCTCAGCATCGTAAATCGGCTCGTACCCAATTTCGTTTTTTGTGGTTTCAATATCAAAAATGTTATGGGTGTTATCAGAAATAACGTAATAGTGTGCCCCGGCCCTCAGCCTGCCGCCACGGGAAGTTTTGAAGCAACAGTCCACGAATCTTGCAGAGTCTTCCTGATGACACCAAACCGTGAAATATGCGACTTCATCCTTTTTGCCATTCGTATCGTTAATGCCCCCCCACCTAGCAGCTACAGCATCCTGACCGGCAGTACACAACCTATGACACCATGCCTCTACATAAGCTTTCTCCAGGCCGTAATCTCCGCTGGGACATGGCTCTGTCATAACCGAAAGTGGCTCTGGCCATTGAGCCAAATCGTCGAATCTTCTGTCAGCAATAGTTGAGTATGGTTCATGATCAAAAGGAAAATATGCTCCTCCCGTGGAGTGAACAGAACTCGAACCTATGACCACTGCTTGGGGGCAAACCTCAATGATTGCGTTGAAAACCTTATCCGTCATAGTATTCATATCTGAAAGTGGATCTTTACGCGCCAGATAAATTACGAGATCGCGCCCAATCAACGCTTCCCTCAAAATCTCGTCATCGCTCGACACATCACAGTCAATAAAATCACGGTGTGCTTCCGGATCTGAAGCTTTATCAACAGCACCGGGTAGATCGATGGAAGTGATTCTATATTCCTTATTAAGTTTAGGTAGGTATGTTCTAAGCCCTGACCCTATCGTGCCCTTACCGCCTATTAGCAAAGTGTTTATCAATATGTATCTTCCTACCTAATGAATGAAAAAAAGACTATGTATCTCGCAAAAAGACTATGTCCTGAGCGAATGCATCGGTTTCACTACTGATGAGACCTACCTGTCCCTTGCCCTTCACATTCTGAAGAGACCCGTCTCTCTCTGGTTCTGTATATAGTCCGAACCACTCCTCCATTTGAGATCGCAATTCAGAAATATCTTGATAAAAAGCAGGATTATCAATCTGGTTTATGGTCTCTTCCGGATCGTTATCCAGGTCCCATAATTCGTTCGGTCCTGAGGGATACCTATGCACATATTTTTTTGAACCGGTCCTGATCATCCGCGTCTGACCATATTCGTCATGCACTACCACTGGCTTTGGCTTTTGACCAGATTGACCAACCATAGACGATACAAAACTAACACCCGGACGGTCTTCCGGTTTTTCTGAAGGGCTGGCTCCAGCAAATTCAAGGATTGTTGGCATAAGGTCATAGTGACTCAATAGATCACTCAACACTTCACCTGTTGGAATACGCCCAGGCATAGATAGAAGCGTGGGAACTTTGACGGAAGTATCAAACATATTAGGAGGATACGTTCCGTTGCCCTTACCCCAGATACCGTGGTGACCCATATTCATACCGTTGTCAGAAGTAAAGATAATCAATGTACTTTCACGTAGGTCATTAGCCTCCAGCCAGTCAATCAGCCGACCAATATTTGAATCCATTGCGGTTATGGCAGCAAAATATCCACTTAATAGATCTTTCCTATCTTCCCCGTCCTCTCCGATACTGCCAGCCGAGCCTTCCTTTGCAAGATGATTGGGATGGACAGGATCCCACCTAACCGATTCGAATTCACAATTACTGCGGTATTCTTCGTAAAGATCCTCCGGATGCTGATCTCGTCCCCAGGGAGCATGCGGTGCTGTGTAATGAACATTCATGCAAAACGGGCGCTCCGAAACCACCTGAGAACTCAAATATTCAATCGCATTATCAGTGAACACGTCACTGACATATCCATCTGCATAGTACGACTCACCATCCTTGAACATAGGAGCGTGGAAGTAATCACCCGACCCCGTTTGGTGCACGTCCCAAAATTCAAAACCAGCCTGTGGGATTACTGCATCTCCAAGGTGCCACTTACCACTCAGGCCGCAGTCATAACCGTTATCCCTTAACATCTGAACATACGTCTGGCGTCCCTCCAGATACTGGATTCGTTCGCCATCCGCTGGAAGTTCCGCCGAATTACCGCTTCTGAGAAAATCCTGTACTCCGTGTTGCGATGGCATTTGCCCTGTGAGAATGGATGCTCGAGCTGGCGAGCACACGGGGGAAGCACAAAAAAAATTATCGAAACGCACACCCGTAGTAGCAAGCCTCTCAAGGTTGGGAGTCTTCAGTTCCGTGGTACCTGCAGAGTTCATGGCCCAAGGACCCTGATCATCACTCAAGATGAATAAGACATTAGGCCTGTCAGGATTTTTACTCGCCAACTTTTCTCCTCTAGTAAGGACACTGTCTGGCACTAATTCGATACTAACTGCGATTCTTTCGCAACCAACCGTCGACAACACTGACTGTTTCGTCTACCACATTAGACTGGATGCCGTGCTGAGCCGCCAACGACTGAACCAACTTGTCCACACGTTCAATATTTGGAGCCCCGTTAGCCAAAGCCCTTGCCGCCGACGAGGGGTTAACCAATGAAAGTGCCGCATTAGCATATTTTTCAAACGGAACCAGATCTCCACGCTCTCCGCCCAATTTTTCACAAAGATCAATCACCCATTCATAAACCGCCTCGGATGCGGACAAATCTGAATGTACAGCCTCCTTGATCGGACGCATGCCCGACTCCTGGACACATCGGTAGTTTCCAGCCATCAACATGCTCCATTTAGCAAGAGGGGTAAACACTGAGTCGTGCACGCGCAGCTTAACGGGCAACTCGACTTCCTCACCGCTCACCATGTACCTGATTGACTGTATTCCAGCCTCTAAGTTACGCAAAATATCTGTATGCACGTCCGAATCAAATCTGGCAGCCTTGAAGTTTGTCGGCAGACCTACCTGAAGAACGTTAACTTTCTCTTCCGGCGGACGAAACGCCTGTGGATCAGGACTGCAAAGGGTTATGAGAGCAGAATCGAAGTTATCCCAAACACTTGGATCGGTGTAACTATCTCGGATTCCTCCGGAATCTATTGACTGGATTCTACGAAGATAGGCAAGAGGCGGCATGTTCATTATTGACATGCATGGCACTCCTGATTTGGCAATACGATTCATAAGGTTTTTTAGCTCTGGAACACCGTATTGTGGCTCCTGCATAGCCAAACCGATTAAATCGTAATCTTCCGGATTCACATCTCGAGGGCCATCAGCAGAAAGCTCGCCCGGCATATCCTTTGTGTTCAGTTCAACAAGGCCTTCAACGCCCCTCGCTGCCATGCGAACCTTAGCGCCTTCAGAATTAATCAGCTTAACCTCTTCGGGAAGACAAACCAATTTAACATCATGACCAGCGAGCGCTATCTTAGCCCCCAGTAGAGATCCATAGGACGCGCCAAGTATCAGAATTTTATAAACGGAAGACATGCTCGCTCCAGATCAACCCGATTTTCGAGTACAGATGGTTTTGTATGGCGACAGTTTCAAACTAGATACACCGCAAGTCAACTATCAAATGCAGGTCAATAAGAAACACAATCACTACCTATTACTTAATGCCATCCAGCAAATTTTGACAATCTTCAATCTTAATCTCACACAACATAACAAGATTTCCTACAACGGCATAAGTGGTATAACTCATACGAGTCGCGCTTATCCCACCAACAGCGAATGGAGCTGGCTTCCCACGACCGGTAGCATCATCAGCTGGACCCATCCCTGAACCTAAAGCAGCTGCGTGGGTTTCATAAATTCTAACTTCAACATCTCGCTGATTATAAAAGCCATACCAAACACTCGTCGCGTCAGGAAGTGTTTCGGGTGAAAGCTGCTTCGACTTTTTCCATCCAGCTGTGACGACATCATCTACAGTGAATACACCACTCGGATTAATTATTTGAACAGGATCTTCTTCTAATTGCGATGAATACGACGCATCACCGAGGGTCTCGGTGTCATTCGACCCACAACCAATAATTGATATAACCGAAAAAGCCAGGATCGACATCACCATGAAACATATTTTCTTTATCGACATAACCCTGCAGTATATGGCAATCACAACCCTCACATCAAAAGCGGACGCTATTAGGTAAAAATGACCTTAATATCCGACGTCTACGACCGACCTCAGACATCTGCCAGACATCACCTAAATGCAAATAAAGGATTGAAAAGGGATGCATGAATAGGTTCAGGCATGTAAATTAGCCAACGGGTCTATTTAACCCCTTGTACGTCAGATTTAAAGACCAACAGGACAGAGTGCATGAGTAAAGAACGAATTGGATTTATCGGACTTGGGATGATGGGTTTACCTATGGCCCGTAATCTAATCGAAGGCGGTTACCAAGTCACCGTTTTTGACCTTGATGAAGAGTCAATGGGCAAAGCGGAGCGATCAGGCGCATCAACCTCAGTTTCAGCATCTGAAACAGCGTCCAAATCCGACATCGTCATCACGATGGTGCCCGACTCTCAGCATGTCGAAGCGGTAATAACAGGCCCCGCAGGAATTATAGAGGGAGTCAAAAAGGGCTCCGTGGTCATCGACATGAGCACGATCGACCCTGAAATTGGTAAAAAGATTGCAGAGCTACTTGAGCGCAAAGGCGTCAATTTTATTGATGCACCGGTCACCGGAGGCGTTGGGGGTGCTGAAGCTGGAACTCTGTCTATCCTTGTCGGTGGCAACGCGGAAATATTTGAACGTACGCTACCCGTTTTAAATGTCCTCGGTGGTGACGTTTCACACATGGGACCAGTCGGTTCAGGGCACACTACGAAAATCGCCAACCAGTTAATCGGGGTAGCTACGCTGGCAGGAATGGCAGAAGCTTTCGTACTTGCAAAAAAATCCGGACTGGACATGCAAACATTCTTTGATGCTGTAAAAAACGGAGCGGGAAGATCATGGGCACTTGAGACTCTGGGACCAAAAATCCTTGCTGGCGATTTTGAGCCAGGCTTTATGGTCAAACATATGCAAAAAGATTTACGCCTAGCTAACCAATTAGCTGAGGACACGGGAACATCTTTGCCCACAAGCACGCTGATTGCACAACTATATCGCTCGATCCAGGCCGACAGCCCGGATGCGACCAGCCAAGGACATCAAGCCCTGGTTCAAGCAATCGAAAAACTTTCAAACGATCAAGCTAGATTATGATTGTCGGGGCAACAGAACCTGCCTAAGCAAAAACGGCATCAACCTTTTTTGCCATATCGATGTCGGCAGCCACCATTCCACCTTGATCATGGCTCCACCAGGTAACCGTAACCTTGCCCCATTCGGTCACAAGCCTAGGATGATGATTTGACTCTTCTGCCAGATTTCCAACACGATTCGTGAATTCAAGCGCGCTCGCAAAATCATCGAACGAGAACTCACGGTTCAATCGTTTCATCCCATCTTCTTCCAAAACTGACCAATCAGGTAGTCCAGCAATCATTTCCATGATCTCTGAATCAGTTAATCTCGCCATTGCATTGCCTTTCTTTACTCGACTATTTACTTGAAATAACTGGCAGAACCACGTGTGACGGATGCTCCGCGTCGGTGTACAAGCTGTTATTAGCAATTTCTGTACGCGTTTGTTTTCCTATTGGCTCGCCAGTATTAGGGTTCACGTCGAACCTTGGGAAATTACTTGACGCAATGTCCAGACGAATCCTATGTCCCTTTTTAAATAAATTCGACACTGGAGGTAGTTCTATGTGAATCGCGTATATCTTGCCGGGTTCCATCAATTTCTCACAATCATATCCACCCCGAAATCTTGCCCGGCGGATAGAATCTCCAAGCGGCAAGTGGAATCCTTCAGGATATTCAGTACTGGTCGGATATATATCGAGTAGCTTTGCTGTGAAATCGGTATCTAGGACATCTGACGAAATCCATAGATTCACAATCATTGATCCAGTGACTTCGACATCTATTTCTAGCGGCTCAGTCTGGAATACACACACATCTTTCCTTTCCGACAACAATTTGGGAGTGTCTGGATCACGATGCGCCGGAACCACGGTATGCTCCCTCTCCTTTTGGTGCAAAGGCCCATCAGGAATAAGTGAGCGCATACGTGCGCGCTGAGGGACGTAAGCACCATCAAGCTCTTCTGGCAGGGTGATCCATTCATAGAAACCAGTCACGTTACCGCTTACGGACGGCACCGGATTGTCTGGATCATGGATCCAACTCGTAGTCGATTGCAAGTCTTCTGGTAAACATGTGCTTAATCCCCCTCCATTCGAAAGGTAATAAGCCGTTTCGACAGATCGCTCCAATGGCCAGTGTTTCTCGTAACGCCATTGCCCACCATGTTCAATTCGTCCTGCAGTATCAAAATCACCAGATCCTCCACCCATCGTGAAAATCCTCACAGGATCATCATTTCTAACACCTGTATCAACGTCTTTAAGCCAAAAATCAAACCACCGAAAACGCTCTCGGTTCAGCACGCTGTCTCCCCACCTAACAGAATCTCCAAATTCAACTTCACCAACAAAGGAAGATCCCTTTCCACGCATAGAAACATGATTCCAAGGGCCTAGTATCAAGCGCTGCGGCGATTCATTTTTCTCTGCCATATGTGTGAACTGCTCTGAAGTTTCGGCTGCAAACGGGTCATACCAACCAGAACTGTAAACCGCTGGAATATCCGCCATTCGATCATAGTGCTGCGCATGATCCAAGGACTCCTGCTTCCACCAATCGTTATAGCAACCGTCCCGATAGTAATGCATCAGCACTTTCTCAAGGTTGGGAACTACTGAAATCGGTGTGCCGCCAGGATTGAATGGCTGCTTCCAGATCTCCTCGCGAAGTTTTTCAGCGCCCCGCTCAATTCGATCGATCGCTATAGGATCGTCGGCAATTTCTTGAGAGTCATAACCGTGAAGATACAAGGCTCCATACATGTGAAGTGCCATCGCTCCGCCCTGCCTAACCTCCCAGCGAAATGCATTAGTAGGAGCAACATCCACCCACAAAGCTGAAAGGTGCGGTGGACGATAAAGTGACGCCATATTCTGAACGATGCCACCGTGAGAGGCGCCAACCATACCTACCCGACCACTACACCAGTCCTTAGATGCCGCCCACTCGACCGTGTCGTAGCCGTCCATACCTTCCTTCTGATTGGCTGTATGAAAATAATCCCCAGTCCCTTCAGAACGGCCTCGACCACGAAGATCCTGGAGTAACACCACATATCCCCGAGCGACAAACGCATTAGCCACTGGTTCGACCCAAATAACAGGGTTGGACTTGTCGTAGGAGGTTCGACCCAAAATAACCGGAAACTCGCCTTGCAGTGGGTTCCCTTCACTATCTGCAGGGCGATAAATGTCGGTAGCCAGGCGAATTCCATCTCGCATTGGAACCATGACATCATGCGAAACGACAAGCCCGTGTACCCGAGACTCTGTAACGGCCATCAAATTCCTCTAGATTGTAGTGTAATGCTGCAGACACAAACTATTTCAAATTTCAACCCAAAAAGAAACCTCACCCAACATTGGTAAACGCCCCATAAAGATGAACATAGCCAGAGTCCGTTAAACATTCACACCTCCTTCTATTGATGTTGCGAATGCAACTCAACAGGTTTCGAAAGATGTAACCTGACGCTTAATCAAACTAAACGCGTCACAAAATGGTAGAAACGCTATGGCATTGGACAAAAAGCAACTCGAAGAAATGTACTTACGGATGTGTCGTATCCGGTACTTTGAAGAAGCTGTGATTGAAATACACTCCTCCGGCGAGCTAATAGGACCGGCGCATCCTTATATAGGCGAAGAGGCTGTTGCAGTCGGAGCCTGTGCTGCCCTAAGAGATCACGATCGCATCGCAGGAAACCATCGTTCACACGGACACCCGATTGCAAAGGGTGGCGACGTCAAGAAAGCGATGGCCGAGATCTTAGGTAAAACAGGCGGTTTCTGCAAAGGCAAAGGCGGCTCAATGCATCTGGCTGACTTCTCAATCGGTATTCTTGGAGAATCCGGGATAGTAGCCTCGTCAGTACCTATCGCGACAGGAGCGGCACTGGCCTCAAAATTGAGCAAACAAGACTTTGTATCCCTCGTATTTTTCGGTGATGGCGCCTCAAATCAGGGTGCTTGCCATGAATCTATGAACATGGCCGCCCTCTGGGATTTACCTGTGATATTTATGTGCGAAAACAATGGCTACGCTATCACTACCTCGTATAAAAATTCCGTCTCTGTAGACCATGTCAGTGACCGCGCAAGTGCCTATGGCATGCCAGGCGTACTGGTCGATGGTCAAGACGCCATTGCAGTTTGGGAAGCGACTAACGAGGCCGTTCTGCGTGCACGCGCTGGAGAGGGTCCGACACTCATTGAAGCGATGACTTACCGATATGAAGACCATTCTCTTGGACTGGATCGAATCCGAAAAGCTGAATATCGCACGCAAGGAGAAGTAGAAGAGGCGATGAAACGAGATCCACTCACCATACACCGTGCAGCTATGACCAGCCACGGGTTCGCCACTGCTGAAGAGTGCGACCAGATCGAAGCAAAGGTCAAGTCAGAAATCGAGGAAGCTGTGGAATTCGCTCGCAACAGCCCATTCCCCGAACCAGAAGACTTATACGATGATATGTGGGCCACCCCCGTCTAGCAGCTCCCCTAAACATCCACAACAATAAGAGTTGAATAGCTAAATCATCTATGAATAGGCTATGGTTTCAGAGGACTGTATTCACCATTAAATAGCTCTTGTGCAAATAAAAACACATTGCACTAAATAAGTAATCCGGATAGCGATTTGAGTTTTCAAATGCTGATCGAACCGCTGATATGAGATCAATACCGAAAATGAAAACCGCGACCACTTTCCTAGTCGCTCTGTTTTCGCTCGCTCCAGTTTGTGTTCTATCTGGTGGCAATACGTTAACGAAATCTGAAACCGTCAACCTCGCTAATAATTCCCTGGTAGAAGTAATAGGAGAGAATGCTGCTGTTCATATTCACGGAGTCGAAACCGAAGCATTAAAACTCAACGTAAAGATGAACAATGCTGAGTTCGTTGACTTCCACACCCAGATCCTGAAAGGTAACCCCGCTAGTCATTACTTGATTTCTGCCACTACAAGTACAGGTGGAATGACCACAGCTAACTCGCTAATAGAAATAGGACTCCCACGCAACACCAAACTCATCATACGCACTACCAACAAGCCCATCGTCGTAGACTCATCAATATTAAGTTATGCAAATATCTCAACTTCCAACGGTGAAATCGAAATCACTAATTCATCTGGCGATTTCGACCTGACCACAACAAACTCAGAAATAACTGTTCGGTCAGTGACAGGTGTAATCAATGCATCTACCTCTAACGCACACGTATGGTTTGAAGGTGTGGTCGACAAGGGATCAAACTCCATCTCCACCACCAATGGTGACGTAGCCATCCGACTAGAAGATGGGTCCAACGTTTTAGTATCAGGAGATACCCATAACGGCGATGTAAGCATCAATGGAGATGATAAATCAATTAGAAAAGAAGGTGATACCGCAACCTTCACATATGGAACTGGAAATGAAACGGCGACGCTAGCGATAACAAATGGGCCCGGAGCGATTCACATAAACCCTGCCTACATTTCCGTATTCGATGGAGACAGCTAACATCTCGGGCATGACATCACATAGCATCCCGTCAGAGCTTAAAGAGATACTTTCAAACAGCTTCTACATACGAACAACGCTAATTCGGAAAAACGGGACCCCGCGAACTATCGAAACAACGTTCGCTTGGGATGGGGGAAAGAAGCTCATACTCTCTGGATACCCTGGTAAACGCGACTGGGTTGCCAGCATGTCAAGAAACTCAAGCGTTACAGTCCACTCGGTCGAGTTTGAACCATGGTTCGACATTCCTGCAACAGCTTTAGTGATACGCAAATTAGATGACAAACTCCCTAGGGTCATTTCGTTCATCGAACGTTGGGCACTGAGACCTGGGTTCCCTCGGACGCGCTTCAAGTTCCTTTTGGGAGCGGTCAAAATAAACAGGAGCCTCAAGCTTCCTTGGTGGGGTCCCTTCATACTCGCCAAAAAAATCTTTAATGGAATGCCGTGTGTGGAAATTACTTTTACTGGAGAACCGGTAAGGCGGATCCAGAGCGGGCCACCTCCACTGTCAGAGCCTCGAGAAGACAGGCCATTTTAAATCTCAACTTCTTAAGAACGCTCTGGAAGCCGACCAGCGATTGCCGATCCCGCAATATTACGAACTTCATCTGAAAAATCCTCGGAACCTGACAACCAGTTCAGATAGTCCACATCAGCAGTCACCACGTCCGCAAGTCGCTCTCCCCTATGCTTCCCGAAGTTGACCTGTGCGTCTCCATTCTCACTCCAAATGAACTTGCCTTCAGAGTCTATTGCAGAGTCATCCAATCCTTTGGTCCATTTTGCGATTTCATTTGGCTTCAACGGCACTTCTGAGGAAGCTTGCAATTCACCTTTGAGAATTTCAAAAATGTCCCTTACCCGCTTGGGCCCATCATCTGAATCCGAATATATACCGCCAACAAATCGAGAGTAGGCGGAACTGAAATCCCGAGGTTCCAGACGATGAAATACGGTCATTGTGTCCACTACTGATCTACCCGTGACAATAAAGTCAACTCCGTTGCGTTTGAATTCAGCCTGCAGTAACGGAAGACCAAACCGTTCTATCCCAAACCCTGCTAAATCGCATCCCTCAAGATGATTAGCTAACCCACGGGCATAAGCTCGAAATACCGGTTTATCGACAACGGTAGAATCTGAAATACCATGTACCTGTGTAGCGCTGGCAGGGATAGACATACCCGGATTTACAATCACTGATTTCACATTTTCACTACCATCAGGATCTACCCTCAAAACAGATAGCCGTACAATCCTCGCTATATCTGGTTTGAGCCCGGTAGATTGGATATCTAGTACAGCTAACGGACTCGAAAGCTCCAATGATCGCTCGGACAATTATCCATAGCCTTTCTGAAATTACAAAAACCTACGCTAACCGGTTTACGTCAAACACGTTACGATAACTGATGGCGCGCCTAAAGCCAAAAAACAATTTCGCCGCTAGTATAGATATCCCGGATATCGCAAAGAACACGCAAACGAAACGGTAACCCGGGCGTCCAAAAGCCGAAGTGGCGGAATGGCAGACGCGAAGGTCTCAAAAACCTTTGGGGTAACACCCGTGTGGGTTCGACTCCCACCTTCGGCACCATATCCAACTTGACTTTAAGATTCTAAAGATAATTTTAGAATTCATATATCAACGTTATGTAATACTGTTGCAATCAATTAATCAAAAATTCGAAAATGACTTTAAAAGAAGCAATCACAACCGACGAAAGATAAAAGACGATAGATACCGACACACAGAAATATAATAATCTCGTCGAGTTCATTTCAAATGAGCCACTTCGTCGAAAACGAATCATCGGTATTCTCGCGGGATTAATCCGAGAGGGTTTGAGTGAAACGAACTCTAGATCCACTGAGGATCAAGAGATATTAAAGATATTAGAAAGCTCTACATCCAAGGCTAATTTTTCAAAAACTGTAATTTCAGATCTAAAGCAATTTGATATAACACCCCAAGAATTGAATTGGCTTGACAAGCACTCAGAATCCTTATGGTTGGATTATCTGATAGTTCGTTATAAGTTTCGGATGTATCCGGCACAGCAAAAAGTCTCAAAATTCCCGTCGTATTTATTAATCGAGCCAACATCGATATGCAATTTACGATGTGTAATGTGCTTTCAAATAGATGAAACGTTTACTCGCGATAAATCCAATATGGGCCTTATGCCGTGGAAGCTTTTTACATCAGTAGTGGATCAAGCGGCTTCACACGGATGTCAGTCAATAACTATGGCCTCAAGAGGAGAGCCCACACTACATAAACGCTTTGGGGACATGCTTAAGTACATTCATAGCAAGAATCTACTTGATACTAAGATCAATACAAACGCAACCAAACTTAATAACGAACTTATACACGATATCCTGAAATCAGAAGTGGCAACTGTAACATTCTCAGTTGATGCGACCAACGCTGAGACTTACGAAAAAATTCGTGTACGTGGTAAATTCGATGAAGTTCTGTCAAATATCAAAAACTTCAATGAAATCCGTAGCAAACATTACCCAAACAGTGTGACGACAACACGTGTATCCGGCGTAGCCGTTATGCCCGACCAAGACCCCGAAGAAATGCGCGAATTCTGGTCAGATTTAATTGATGAAGTGACTATAGTTCCCAACCTCCCTAGATGGGACTCATATAACAATCCAAAGTTCGGCCGAAAAACAATTTGTAACATACTTTATTCTCGTATGTACGTTTGGTGGGACGGTACCTGTAACCCGTGCGATTTCGACTACAAGTCTCTGCTAAAGGTCGGAAATGCGAACGAAGAAACTCTTAGTGACATATGGAATGGAGAACGGTATTCGCGCTTCAGAAATCTCCATGAGAACATGCGTAGATCTGAATTGAATCCGTGTGACAGATGCCCTCTATAGATGAGGATACTAAAAAAATGATCTTAGTTTCTGTACTCGGCGTCACAGGCCAAGCAGAACGTCACATCGAACAGATTAATTCAAACCCTCACGCCAAGCTACATCACGTTTATCATCCGGATTTAAGTCGTATTGAACGATCTAAACTCAAAGCTTTACCGCTTACCGATGTTCTTGAAGAATCTTCGCAATCTGATGCGATAATCGTTTCCTCTCCGACGTCTGCTCATTTCAATCAATTACAACATCTCACTAACTTTAATGGCCATATTCTAGTTGAAAAACCAGTCGCCGAAAATCTAACGGATTTACGTCGTCTACTAAAATTTCCAAATGAATGGAAATCTAGAGTCAAGGTGAATTTTAATTTTCAAGCCAACCCCGTAGGAGAAAAATTTCGTTCAATTATTCAAGATGGTCTCATCGGAGAACCAATTTACGGCTCATTCGAAACTAATCATGGAGGAGCATATAAAAATAACTGGAGTAATTCATGGCGAGCTAGTCACATAAATGCTGGTCCTTTACCCACGGTCGGCATACATTACATCCAATGGTTAGTATCAATATTTGGCAATCCATCCAGTACCTCGATACAAACAATGAGCGCCGCAAAAAAATCTTCTAATGATTCTGGTATAGCTCAATTGACATGGGATAGTGGCTTTGTAACAACCATAGCCACAAGCTATGCATCTGCCTTCAAAATACATTTTCAGATAAGCGGAACTGAAGGGTACGTTACCTACGACGGTCATTCAGTGAAACTATTTTCACCGCGTGACACGTTCGACGAACGCGGTTTTTTTGTACAACCACCAGAATCGTTAGCCTTCTTATCTCCTTGGGATATTTCGTATGCCCAATCTATACGAAACGCCCAGGACGCTTTCATGAATACCGTAATTGAAAACGCTCGATACAATCCTGCGGAATTTGATCGAGATGTTCAGATGACAGTTAACCTGATGAATTCCTTGAGTCCAGAGGCCTAATTTGCACAGATCAAAACGTATTTAGCCCGGCAAGTCAGATAACGGCTGTGACGTATGGTGATCTCTACGGATCATCGTTTCTCGGGAGTAAAATTCATCAGACCATTCGATGAGGTTTTTCACCGCTTCATCAAAAAGCATTTTTCCCTTTTCGGGTGTGGCCAAAACTGCATCTCCGCAAATCCCCGAATCAGTGTATTCACTAGTCCACGATGTAACCGAAACCGGTCCTGCACTCCAGAGGTCAACCCACTGATAACGGGAACTGTGTTCATGGAACTTAATGTCTTCTTTCAGCGCTTTGTCCATTTGAATCACACTGCTATCCAAGTGTAACGCCAACGAGGTTTCTGCTTCACCAGAGTGTGCACATCCTCCAGGTATTGGCGAGTCACGCCAAGTTTTCATGAATTCGGGATCTGCCACAGTTAACCCCCACCAAGAAGTAAGGGCCACGTTGGAATCGGTTTCTATGTTGGCTCTTCTGCAGGCCAGATCGAGAGGCGGGATATTAGATCCATGTCCGTTGATCACTATGATACGGCTGAAACCGTGATAAGCCAGGGATTTCAGAATATCAACTATGTAACGAATAAATGTTTCGTGATGAATGGTTACCGAGCCAGGAAAATCCATCACATGCGTGGTATAGCCATAAGCAACAGGTGGCATAAGTAGCAACCGATCTTGATGTTGCTCCGCAGCCGCTTTCGCCACTTCTGTAGCCGTCCATCGATCCATCTTGACAGGCAGATGCGGTCCATGCTGTTCCATAGTTCCAACCGGAAGCACAGGAATCAATCCTGCTTCCACCGCCTGATTCATTTCCGACCAGGTCAAATCCTCGTATCGCCACTTTCCATTGATCGCCATGAAAAACTCCTATATTTATCTAAAACTTTAGCTACGCGTATAAACTCCCAAAATTAGGATCGACCTTACATTGGTTTAGCTCAATTCTCAAAAATCATAGACAAGGAGTATTCATGGTCTCAAGCACTCAGCCACGGGTTGGATTTGTAGGAGTGGGCAAGCTTGGACGCCCAATGGCACAACGATTGATGCAATTTGGTTTCGACCTGATAATTTTTGATCCGGATGATGCAGCTATATCTCAATTCGAAGGAACTAGCGTCTCCATTGCGAAATCGTTAGATAACCTCGTCATGGAATGCGAAATCATATGCCTGTGCCTACCGGGTCCCAATGAAATGAAAAAAGTGATGTTAGGGCAAGGTGGAATTGAAGCAAATATACGCCCCGGCACCCTGATAATTGATCACACAACCAACTCGCCTACGCTTGTGCGAGAAGTCGAAAAGCGATTAAAACTCCGCAAAGCTGCGATGGTTGATGCCCCTGTCAGTGGAGGTGTTGAGGGTGCCGCAAAAGGCTCGCTCACGACTCTGATCGGAGGAGACACAGTAGATTTCGAACGGGCACGGGCGTTATTGAAATCCTTCTCAAATACCATGTTGCATGTGGGACCAATCGGTGCAGGCACAGTTGCCAAACTGATGAATAATCTAGCGGCATTTGCACTCGATCAAGTTATCGCTGAGTGCCTAACCATCGGGGAAAGTGCTGGTATCGAAGCTAATCGATTACTGCAAGCGTTACAGCAAAGCGCAATTGGGAAAGGCGGAAATTTACACGAACGAATTCCAGAGACTTTTATGAAGGGCGATTTTAACCCGCGGTTCACGCTTTATGGTGCCCACAAAGACTTGCACCTGGCAGTCGTAATGGCAGATGAAGGTAAAGTGCCAGTCAAAATGGCTCGTCATGTTCTAGGCGAACTTGAAACGGCATTATCGATGGGTTTGGGTGACCGAGATGCCTCAATAGCCATGACACTGCAGGAGGAACGATCTGGTATTCACATATCCAATAGACCCACCGAAAAATGATCACCACATAGATCTCTAAGACAATTAGATCTGAGTTTCCAAGGGCAAAGGTAATGGCTCCATATTTCGAAAACAGCTACAATGCCCCACAAAATCGGATTTCGCATTCTGGTACTACAGGAGTTGAAACGAATGACGACCGCCACATCAGCGCGTACAGACGTCTCCCTCATTGCGCATTTACTGCGCAGGGCTGGATTTGGTGCAACACGCGATCAAATCGATGCATATACGGCCAAAGGCTACGAACAAACCGTAGAGGAACTGCTTCACCCCAAACGGGAAGAAGCTGAAGACCAAGATCTGATGGACCGTTATTTCATAGCCTCAGTCGAGGCACGATCTGTCGGTCATGCGGACCCACAGTGGGCTTGGCGTCTAGCTACCAGCCAAAAACCTCTTGAAGAAAAGATAGCTTTATTCTGGCACGGCCTGCTCGCAGTTGGAGGGATCAAGTTAGACCACGGGCTGGAGATGTTGACCGAGATTGACCTTTTTAGACGCGTTGGGCTTGGTAGTTTCCAAGACATACTAGTAGAAATCTCGCGAAATCCTGGAATGATGTACTGGCTCGACAACCAAAACAGTCACAAGGATGCACCCAACGAGAACTATGGCAGGGAGCTATTGGAATTGTTCTCAATGGGGATAGATGATCTTGGAGGAGGAGCATACACTGAGGATGACGTAAAAACTGCCGCACGCGCTTTTACAGGATGGGCCTCAAGGGCAACACCCCCTCCTTTTTTCCTCGGGCCATTTCCGATGGAATTCAACTTCGACTCTTCAGATCACGACGACGGTGAAAAAACCTTTTTAGGTGAAACCGGTAACTTCAATGGCGAGGACATCATTGAAATCATCGCAAAGCAGCGTGCCACAGCACGCTTTATAGCCTTTCGTCTATATCTATTTTTCGTCGCAGATGAGCCCAATGAACCAGAAATCGAACTTCTCGCTGATGTTTTCCAAGAAACCAACGGAGACATCAGATCTTTGCTGCGCTCAATATTCAACTCAGACCACTTTAAGTCAAAAGCAGTGAGATTCCGTAAGGTCAAAAGTCCCGCTGAATTGGTGTTCGGGACAGCAAGACTAACTGATCGTTTCGATATCCCAGATATGGAATCATCGTCATTAGCCAATCAAGCTCTCTTTATGGGACAGCACCTGCTCAACCCACCCAGTGTAGAAGGCTGGCATGAAGGTGAGGAATGGGTGGATTCTGGGGCCCTTATAGAACGCATAAACTTCGCCTCCGGCGAGGTTGGACGCACCGACGCTCCCGGCATCCAACGGATGATCGAACTTGTGGGAAACTCAAATGATCCGCTCGAGCCAGCGGAATTCGTCGAGGCCTGTCTCGATGCACTTGGATCCATAGACCTAGGTAATCGTTCAAAGTCAGTTCTCATTGACCACGCATCCCAAATTGGCTCATTCGCTTCCGATAACCCGGGAAGCGCGGAACGAACAGTTGAAATGTTCCAGCTTATCGTCTCCACTCCCGATTACCAGTATTGCTAAGAAAGCATCAGGAAACTCAAAAATGCCTAAAAACAACGGTCACCGGAATAAAAATCTCGTCGTCATCCAGCTCTCAGGTGGTAATGACTATCTCAACACGTTAGTCCCCTATCAGGATGGGCTTTACTACGACTTTCGCCCGAGTATGGGACTTAAGGGTGAAGATGTAATACCAATAGACAACAAATGTGCTTTCAACTCAAACATGGGGCCATTCAAGACCTTATTCGACCAGGATAAAATGGCCGTTATGATGGGCATTGGATATCCCGAACCCAACCGCTCACACTTCAGGTCGATGGACATATGGCACACGGCAGAGCCGTTCACAAGCTCCCCTGAAGGATGGCTTGGCAAGGCCAACTCACTTATCGATCCTGATGGTAAAAATCCTGTCACAACCGTAAATTTTGGACGAGGATTACCCCGTGCACTCGCATCACAGGGGGTCTCCGTGGCATCGGTTGGAGCACTCGAATCCTATGGACTCTACACTGGCCTCTCCGGGGCCAGCAACCGCGATGCAATGCTGGACACGGTCAGCAGAATCTACCAGCCAATGGCAGACGGTGGTTTCCCTTCCCGACGAATTCTGGAAACAGGACGAGGAGCATTAGACGGGGCAGATCTCCTGCGCGAAGCACCATCTAGTTATAAATCAAATGTTGAATACCCTGAGGACAATCCAATTGCACAAAGCCTCAAGGGGATCGCCCAAGTCATGTCTGCGGAATTGGGTACACGAATCTACTACGCTGCTCATGGGAGCTTCGACACTCACACCAACGAACTAGTAAATCACGCACTGCTTTGGGATCAACTGTCAAAAGCTGTCGAGTGCTTTTGGGATGATGTACAGCAGCAAGGCAAGGGAGATGAAACTGTTATATGGATGTTCTCTGAGTTCGGAAGGCGCATCGCTGACAATGGGACTGGGACAGACCATGGCTCTGGTGGTGTAGCGTTTATGATAGGCGACTCCGTAAAGGGAGGCCTTTACGGGGACTACCCAAAGCTGGACCTATCAGAACAATTGGAAGGTGACGTACATTTCAATACAGATTTCAGACAGGTCTATTCCACCCTGCTCGAAGATGTACTTGGAATTGAATCCGAACCAGTCCTGAAACAAAAGTTCAACACACTCGACCTAGTCAAAATTTAAAAAGGCATAACCGGTCAGTTACAGGTAAAGATAATGTCAAAATGAGCCTTAATAACTTTTCATACAGCCATACCATAGGCATCGCATCGTTCCTTGGCCGGGGCTTCATGAACCCAGTCGATGTCCGACTGGACAGCGAAGGATTAGTGTATGTACTGAGTCGTTCTAACGCAGGTAATCAGGATGTACGTGTCAGTGTCCAGACCCAGGACTCTGAATTCCTACACGAATTCGGGCGTTGGGGGACTGATCCAGGAAAAACCACACAACCCTCTGCGATGGCCATAGACAGCGATGACCGTATTTATGTGACAGACGAATTCATGCACAATGTCACGGTATTTGATCGAGAAGGGCAATTCATAGATCGCTGGGGTGAGTCAGGAACAGAAAATGGTCGATTCAACCGACCTTCTGGTATCGCCATCGATTCCGAAGGCAATTTACATATTGTCGATCACCTCAACACGCGTATCCAGAAGCTAACTCCAGATGGCACTTTTATCTCATCATTTGGAACATTCGGAACCAAGCCAGGTCAACTTAACTTCCCCTGGGGAATAACCATAGACAAAGAAGACAACATCTGGGTAGCAGATTGGCGCAACAACCGCATCCAGCAGTTTTCACACAATGGAGATTTCATCAAAACACTTGGATCCAGCGGCAAGAAAGACGGGCAATTTAATAGACCATCTGGAGTTCACATTACTTCGGACGGCTCAATATTCGTTGCAGATTGGCGTAACGACCGAGTGCAGGCATTCACATCTGATGGCGTCCACATTGAAACACTGATCGGAGACGCGACCCTGTCAAAATGGTGCCAGGAATTTCTAGATGTAAACCCTGAACAAGCAAGTTGGCGAGAAAATGCGGCCTTATTCGAAATGGAAAAACGTTTTTGGCGGCCATCTGCAATTGAGAGCAGCAGCGACGGGCTTATCCTCATAGCTGATAGTTGTCGCCATCGAATACAGATTTATCAGCAAGAACATGTAATGGCGATGAATTAATTCGTCAAATCAGCCATTCGAATACCCAAATCCATTTAGCCCCGCACCACCATGCAATGTTTCGGGTATAGACGAAACAGCGATGAAAGATATCCATGCATAATCTTCACTGGCCTGTCGAATGAACTTACCTAGCAACCCCGTACATCCCTTGAGTCGCTATAGGTCTGTGGCAATAGTATTTGTAATGCTAATCCTACTAGGCGCAATGGTTGTAACCGGCTGTAACTCTCATGATGAACACATGGAAACGGATTCTGCTGCGCCCAGCCAATCATCCTCAGAGCTACGAGATCAGATCGATGGTAAGTGGCTGATAACTCAGGCCGACCGTCACTATTCAGTAGAGGATTTTCTGGCGATAGGATGGAAAAAATCTAAACAACTCGATGTAGAAACTCTCCTCCACTCAACTGATGCATGGTATGGCTTCTACATGCAAAAGGACATCGAACTAAGGTTTTATGACTCACATAACGCCGCTCTGGCACATGGAGTGCCACCTGCACAGGAAACCATAAAAAGAGACGCAGGTGTAAGGATTGGAGCCGCAACAGTTTGGACGGTTAATATCGCTCTCTATGGGGCCTACGCGGTAGCGGGAAACGTCGTCATGATGTGCGAGCTGGAACTGGCTTCGTGCGAAGCTCTGGTCAATGCTTTGGTAAGCACCGAGTCAAACGCGTCTTAGGTTCCCTAAACTATTTTAATGGCACTATATTGTGCAAGCAGTTCTCTAAATTTAGGAAAAGCTTCTTTCCACAATTGACAGCACTGGGCCGATTAACTAAAAATTTCATTGAACAATCAGGAGCGTTAATCATGGAACTAGGACTCATGAACCGTGTCGCTGTAGTGACGGGAGGTAGTGAAGGAATAGGAAAAGCAGCTGCACTCTCTCTTGCTGTAGAGGGAGCAAACGTAATTATTCTCGCGCGAACACAAAGCAAATTAGATTCAGCTCTCCAAGAAATTAGGTCAACTGCGGTAGGTAAAGTAGAGTCGATTAGTTGCGATGTGACGGATCACCATGCTGTTACCAAGACCTTTAGCGACATCCTCAAACAATGGGGGAAGGTCGACATCCTCGTTAACAACGCTGGATCTGGGAACGCGAACAGTTTCGATGACCTTACGGACGTGATGCTAAATGATGATTTACGGCTCAAGGTTTTCGGGGCAGTTTTCTGCTCACAAGCAGTTCTTCCCAATATGAGGAAAGCCCAGTGGGGACGAATCATAAACATCACAACAGCTGCGGGTAAAGCAGCTGGGGGCTCAAGCGGGCCGTCATCCATGTCGCGGGCAGCGGGCATTGCAATGACAAAGGCGATGTCTAAGGAGTATGCCGCCGATAACGTACTAGTTAACACGGTGTGTATAGGCTCAATAAAAAGTGGTCAGAATGATCGCAAGTGGGAAGCTACTGTCGCTGAAGGATCAAAGTTAACACTAGATGAATACTACGATAACAATGGCAAGAACATACCGTTAGGTCGAGTTGGAGAAGCAATGGAAGCCGGTGATCTGATTTGTTTCCTGGCCTCAGAAAAAGCCAGCTACATTTCCGGAACCGCAATCAACATTGATGGTGGAGCTGCACCCGTAGTTTGACGCACCGTAAAAAGACGATCTCGAGGTTATCGCGAGCACTTCCACATATTCAGATGGCAATCAAGATCTGGGCAACAGGCGCAATAACAGGCTCTGTAACAAGCCTCTCTTTTGTCCTGATTCATAACGCCCTGGCAGTTGACTCAATTTTTGAACTTTGGGAATTAGGAATAGCGATTATCAGTACAACTCTGATCATCGCCGCCCTAACTTTAATCATCAGATCAAAAATTTATATCGCGCTGCCTGTGGCTTATATGACTCTACTCATGCCCGTCGTAGGAGCATTCTTCGGTTCCTCGGGTTCTGAACCGCTATGGCAATTTGCTGTACTAGGTATGGCCGGTGGACTAGCTTGGAGTACACCTTTTAGTTTGTGGACACTTACAAAAAGCAAGTCATAGTTTAAAAAACTCACAATGCAGCTCAGTTTATTGAGAAGCCATTTGTTCATGAAACTCTGCGGATTGAATGTCCCCACGATCGCGGTATATCCTCGCAAGCATCGAATGGGCCCCTCTTGCACCTTCAGATCCAGGTTGCTTCTCAGTAGCGATCAAAAGATCTGCAATGCCCTCTTTTTCATATCCAAGTAAAAACTTCGAAGCACCCTTCGCATACCAAGCTTTTGACCAGGCATGCGTTTGCTCTTCAGTGGCAATAACTTGCTCAGCCAACCTTATTGCCGTTTCGTAATCTCCAACAGCTGCAAGCGCGGTCGAAGAAGTCGCACCTAAAATAGGCAACCCAGGATTTAACCGAGCGATTTTCGCGTATCTAAACCGCATCTCATCTATGAATTCAACGTGCCCCCAACTCACCAAAGTCGCAGAAGTTTTAGCCAACGCAAGCTGGGCTCCTAATTCGTAAGGATTTCGAGCCTCCAATGGCAACCATACTTCTCGCGCACTCAACATCAAAATTGTAGCTTGTTCCAGTTGACCATTTTGACGTGCTGACAACGCTTCATTCGCGTAGGTTTCATAAATCCGATAGGTAACATCCTGTCGCTCAGGCGCTCTTCTGTTCGCCTCCAAAAATTGCTGTCCGGCCACTACAGGATCATCCGACCAAGACACGTCGTAAATAGCTGCAGAAGCGCTAATGCGCCTGAGATCCCATCCAACGAAAGTGACAATCAACAAAGCCACACCGAAAATTGCCATTCCGACCAATGTCCACCCACTTCTAAACCAAGTTGGTCTGACAAATAATTGACTACTAGGTGGGTTGATTTTGTTGGTTGAATCGGCCGGATATTTAGCCAACGAAATACTAGCTACCAAAGCACCTAAAACCGCGAAGGTTGGCGATAAATCAGAAACTCGAGAAACACCCGTTTGCATTTCAATAATCTTGCCAAGGACAATAGATAAAAACGCGGCAGTTAGTATCAATGCTGGTTGAATATCCGAATCCCGCTGCAAACGCCTGACAAGATTTACTAATATCGCCAGAAATCCGTAAGTGAGAACTGCTAATGCAAAAAGAGCTAGAATCCCCGTAGTCACCAAGATGTGCAGGAATATATTATGGACGCTAGGTTGGATTTCTAAAAACCCGATAGGTGATACACCGATCGGATAGGAATGAACGAACATATCGGGCCCAAGACCATAAAGTCGTCTAAGCTCCGTTTTTACGACAGGTTCTTTCTGGGGTACATCTGGGTCATACATCAGCTTAATTGCTGTCGCCCAGATTCTTGATCTTGTGTACAGGCCACCTTGAGAATTAACCACACCTTCTACATCAACAACATCTGTGAAGCCAGCAATCGACCCGATCTGATCAGGGATTGAAGTCACTTTCGACACAGAATCAATTCCGCCCAAACCCTGTCTAGAAGCAAAAGAAGTAATCAGAAATGCAACTAATACCGCCAATCCCAGAATAAATAACATCCGGAGAATACTTCGCCACCCGTAGGCCAGCCCGGCAAATAAAACAAGGACCATCAACCCCGTTACAGCACCAATGTAAGGGCCGCGAGCTCCCCCAAGCCATAGTGCCGCAACTTGGATCCCAAGTGCCACTGTGACAAGTAAACTGAAAAAATGATCCTGACTTCTAATCAACCCTATGGACAGGGTCGCGATTATCGTCAAAACCAGAAAAGCCGAAAAATTAAGGCTGTTACCAAAGCTAGACGGACTTCTGGAGTAAAGCCCCTCCGAAATGTGTTGCCTGCCACCTAAGCCATCCCACCCAACTTGCTGGGCTAACCCATACAAGGCAACCAAAATTCCTCCGATGCACAACACTGTCAGTAGCAACTTCAAATACGACGGATTACGAAATTTAAGTGCAAACGCAAGGAAAACTATGAAAAACGAAATAAAGTCGTAGGAATTAGTTCCGCTGAATTCCTCATAGACACCAAAAAAACTAACTAGAGGCAGTGGAGACATCAAAGTCGAAATTAGAAATGCAACGACGAGCCCCACCATACCAGCAACCAACACATGAGCCGGGGCATGATGTGGGTTTCGTACCAACTGAAAAAGTGTCCGCTTTAATCCATCAACTACATAATCTTTCCGCACAACAGCAATCACCAAACTACCAGTCAATCCAGTTGCAATAACCAATGCAGCCAAATGCAAAATAAAACTCTTGTACTCTCCGTACGCGTAATCCAACTCTGGTTGAAAAGCCGGCATCACCAAAGGCACAAGTAAGACAGCACTAAGGGATACAAACCTTATAACTCGGTCTAAATATCTAGAGAGACTGAACGTATCCATCTTCCTCCTATCGTTTCTTAATTATTCACTAAGAATCCACCGTAAATTGTATTCCTGCCCAATTCGACTAAATAGGTTCCAAATGCGAATGTTTGCATTTGGAACAGAATGTGAATATCTTCCTTGGCAGAACTGATTATCAAAATATTCTGCCCCAGACCGTCTGCGGCCGCTCGAGCTGAGGAGATCAAAGGTTGCTCGATGAATTTAGTTTCGCCCTTATCACTGCTGGCCTACTACTAGGTCTACGTCATGGAATCGATTGGGATCACATCGCAGCGATTTCCGACCTCACAAGCTCACAACAACAGCGATTACGGGGCCTCGGTATGGGAACGTTATACGCTTTTGGACATGCCGCAGCAGTTATAGTTTTAGGCCTGATAGCCATATTGTTTGGCACAGTACTACCTGAATGGCTCGACCGCTATCTAGAGATTATAGTTGGCTTAACATTGCTGTTACTGAGCGCATGGTTGATCTGGACTATGGTGCGTTATAAAGGCAGAGTCATCCTTCGTAGTCGCTGGATGTTAATTTTTGAACTCCTGACGAACATTCGCAACAAAATTCTAAAAAAATCAACGAGCCCAAACGAAGTCAAACAAAACAAAGGATATAGTGCGCAAGCTTCAGTTTCGATTGGAGTCGTTCACGGAATCGGTGCGGAGACAGGGACTCAAGCGATTCTTCTCACCGCTACGGTAGGCGCTACTTCAGCCCTGACAGGAAGTTTCTTACTAATTGCATTTGTAATTGGATTACTCTTATCAAACACACTCATAACAATCGCAGCCAGTTCAGGATTGCTTGGCGGTGACCGTCACAGCAAGTTACACCTAGGCCTGGGAATTTTCGTTGCCGGTTTCAGCCTAATACTAGGATCCATATTCGTTATGGGCAAAACACAAAATCTGCCTAGTTTTTTCGCTTAACCCCGACTACACTGCTCGAACTCGAAACAAAATATCATGCCGGCTCATACCGATAACAAACTATCGCCGCAAGAACGGTCACCTATACAGGATTTCTAAAAATGTCTAAACAATACAAAGCAGCTATTGTCGGCTGTGGCTCCATTGGTCAAGCCCATATGCAGGGTTATGAAAGGTTAGATAACGTTGATGTAGTAGCGGTGGTTGACCCATTAGAACCGGCACGCAAAATGTATATGGATGAGTACGGAATTCCAAACGGATATGCAACGGTAGAAGAAATGCTTGAGAAATCCGAACCCGATATCGTCAGCGTATGCGTTTGGCACCTACTTCACGACACGGTTACAGCAGAAGTTGCAATAGGGCCATCGGTAAAAGGAATCATCTGCGAGAAACCTATGGCGATTGGAATGGGCAGAGCCGATGCAATGGTAGATGTTTGTGAGGCCAATGATGTCAAACTGGCAATTTCTCACCAACGACGGTTCACGCCAGGGTGGGAGAAAGCAAGAGAGCTTATAGAAGACGATGCAATCGGCATTCCACTTCGTGCCGACCTACGGGTGAAAGAAGGTTTGGCTAATTGGGGCACTCACTCCATCGATGGGGCTCGGTACGTCCTTGGTGATCCAATTGCTGAGTGGGTGATGGGAGCCGTTGAAAGACGCACAAACAAATATGAGCGTGACACTGCTATTGAAGATGCTTGTATGGGCCTCGTCCACTTCAGGGGCAGCCTCCAGTTCTTCATACAATCAGATCTTTGGGATCGAAACTGCGATGCGGGAAAGTTCTTTATCCGTGGAACTGAAGGAATGCTACACGTCACCGAAACAGTCTTAAAAATGTTCAATGCCGAAACGCAAGGGTGGAAAAGCATTGATTTGGGCCTGAAAGAAGGAGATCAAGCTATAGGTGGCAATACCAACGCTGCTCAAACACGAGAGTTGATCGAATGGATCGAAGGGGGTCCGGAAAGCAGAGGCTCAGGTCGGATCGCCCGAGACACCGTTGAAGTAATGATGGCGATGTACGAGTCGGCACGCCGAAATGTGGTCGTAACACTTCCTTTGCAAGAGAAGGAATACCCACTTGAGTGCATGATCAGTGAAGGCAAGCTGCCTTTGGAATATGAAGAACGCTATGACATTCGTGGATTTCTCGACCGATCACAGATCGACGAAAATCGTTTCCAACAACTCAAGGATGATGGGATCCCACACCACCAAGCGCTGCGAATCATACACGAAGAGTTGGGCACCAAAGTAATCAGATAATTCGATAAGTAAACACCGCAAAGGGGAACAAGTCTTACAAGTTATTAACTATAAAATAATCCGTCTTCGTATAATGAAATCGTGAGACCCTAACTAATTATCTTCGGGCGATAACACCACCGGAAGCCTGCTCATCAATAAGTGAATAATATATTTCTGTAGCGTCTTCATCTTCGGCCCATTTCGGTCCCTCAGAATAAACACATTTCCGCCAAACGCTATTAATATTCATCTTGGTAAGAATCTTACCTAGTCCCTGATGTGTATTACCGAAACGTTGAATGTAATCCTCCATCGATGAATATTGCTCTCGCGTGAACAGGAATCTCACTATTTGAGGTTCTTGGAATTGAAACTCCTCAATAAGTTTAGAGTTTTCATCCATAACCCAAGCCTCTACATCAAAGTCCAAGGATATTGCAGGTATTACATCCAAGCGATTTTCAGCAAAAATATTTCTTGTGCGAGCTTCAGAATATCGCTCTATATTTTCTAATTTTCGCAAACTCTCATCGTCGCCAAGCTGTTTCTCCACAATGTCCTTAGCGACATTAAATGTGTAACTCGACCAATCATTAGACGCTTCCATCAGAAAAGCTGCTACATATTTTTGAAGTAAGTTAGCCCCTGAATCCCCTGAAACTAACAAATCATAATTACGATCATCTGAGTAAAATACCCGCAGGTCCTCCTCGGAATCCCACAACTCATCACGGGTTTCTTTCTCAAAATCCGCGACACTTTCCCTGGCAGTAATCGGCGCACTAGAAAAGTTCTGAAGCATGCCTTCTAGAAGTAGAAAGACATCCAATTCAGATTGCCTAAAAAACTTAAATAGACCCGCATAACCTTTACCGTTGTAAATTGTGGATATGATCAAATGCAACCGCCGGAGTTCCACATAATCCTCAAAACTTAAATCTTTAGTAGCGGCAACTACTTCTTCTACCTCAACGACATTCCGCCCATCCGCCAATTTCCCAAAATCCCTCGGCAAAACTCTGAACTTACCGACAAATCCCCACTTTTCCCGTTGCTGCGGGGTATTCATGTCGGTTCCATTCAACAACATGAGGGTATACGCAGTAATTGTGTCCACTCCAGCAGTCACCAATTTTGATATTGATCTGATATGGGTTCCATATGTCTCACCCGGCAAAGCCACAATAATCTCCGACTTAGAAGGGAGTTTATTGGCAGACAAAGTTGATTGAATTTGCAGCATGTCAGGCAAACTGATGTTAGTACGCTTGATGTTATCGAGCACATCATCATCCATAGATTGAACCGAAAGCCACATTTGCATGCTTCCATTTAGCTCAAATAATGCATCAGCTATATGGTCTTTTTTATTTTTACCGGTACTCGCAAATATATCTTTTGGCCAGCCAGTCTTTCGTTGAATACCAGCAACGGTTTTACAAATATCCTTATCTCGACCGTACATACCAAAATTTGGATCGCAAAACATCAAGTTATGAACCTGTGGAGGAACTCGCTGTGCAATGTAATCAAGCTCAGCATTAACCCGTTCCATGCTGAAAAAATTAACTTTCTGATATACAGCATGCCCTTCATGACAGAACGTGCAGCTAAAAGGACAACCACGGTTCGTTTCCATCATCGGACTCAACGACCCATCGAAAAATTTATCCATCAATCCTGTTAAGTAAGGAGAAGGAAAATCATCCAAAGCCTTAAGTCTCGGTACCGGTTGACCTCTTACAAACTTACCGGTCGAGTCTATGAACAAGCATCCACTTATAGGAGCACCTTTTATAAAAGCACGTTCTAAGTTTGGCTCTTGTTCTTGCAATACCCGTTCAACAATGTTGGAGAATCCCACCTCACCTTCCAAATATACGTAAACATCTACAATCGCATTTTCCATCAAGAAATCAGATTGGAGCTGAGCCTCATGCGATATATTCGAGCCACCCATAATCCGCAATGTTCCTGGATTGATATCTCGCATCCTTTCAAATAATGCTAAATCCAAAGCATAGTTCCATGGATAGTTACTCAAAGCCAAAATATCAGGCGGGGCAGAATGTATGGAATTTTCTAAATCATCAATATATTTGAAAAGAGTAAGCTCAACTCGTGGCCCAAAGCGTTCTTTGCAATAAGCACCCACGTATCCAATATTTAGTGGAAACGCCTCATTAGCGATACTCACAGTGTTGTAAGTCAAATCAGCTAGGTAAATTTTTAATGGCGCCACTTTTCCATCCTGACAAACTCTACGAACTTAAATTGGAAAAAAATCCGGCCTACCTATCATGCCGGCTCCAACAGTTTCATTGGTCGATTCATCAATCAATATAAAACTCCCTGTCGCACAATTGTCATCATATCTGTCAAAAATTAAAGGTTTGGTCGTTTTTATAGACAATTGACCGATTTCATTAATCACCAACTCATCACCAACATGCTGCCCTGATAAATCATTGACATCAATCTTAAAATCGACACCCACAATCAAAGCTCGGGCAGTATGAGTCGTATGTTTTATACGAAACATTGAACCAGCCTTTAAAGAGGTTTTCTCACTCATCCAACAAACGGTCGCTTCAAAGTGATTATCTATAGTCGGTTTTTCATTTGGACTACTGAACATGTCACCCCGAGAAATATCCAGGTCACCGGCTATACGGATTGTCACCGCATCAGACTCTGAGGCAGAACTGACCGCGCCATTAGGTCTCTCGATATCTGTGATTATTGTGTTCGCGCCCGAAGGCATGACGGCAATTTGTTGACCAACTGAAATCTGCCCACTCTCTATCGTGCCCGCATATCCACGATAATCGTGCAGTTCGTTACTCAATGGTCGGATGACATATTGAACAGGCATACGAAACGGCATATCTGTAATTTCATCATTAAATTGAACCTTCTCAAGGTGCCTAACGAGGGGATCATCGACGTACCACGACATCCGTTTTGAAGAATAGACCACGTTATCACCATCAATAGCTGAGATAGGAATGAAGTGGTGAGACTTTATTCTTAGTTCAATAAGTAATGCGTGCAGGTCATCTTGTATAGGTCTAAATATGTCTTCTCTAAAGTCAACCAAATCCATTTTGTTGATGCAGAAGACAAAATGTTTTATCCCAAGCAAGGCTCCGATTAAAGCATGCCGTCGTGACTGCTCAACTACGCCATTACGAGCATCTACAATAATAAGGGCAATATCAGCCGTAGATGCCCCGGTAACCATGTTCCGTGTGTACTGAACATGCCCTGGAGTGTCAGCCAATATGAATTTCCTTTTCGGTGTCGAAAAATACCGATAAGCAACGTCAATCGTGATGCCTTGTTCTCGTTCTGATCTAAGACCGTCAGTGAGTAAGGCAAGGTTGAAATATTCAGTACTCTGTCGTCGACTGTGTTGTTCAGCAGAATCCAATACGTCTTCATAAATCGCCTTGGAGTCGTAGAGCAAACGACCTATCAGAGTACTCTTCCCATCGTCTACAGACCCAGCGGTAGCAATTCGCAGCATATCACCCATCAAAAATAGCCTTCACGCTTGCGGTCTTCCATCGCTGCCTCTGATGTACGATCATCCGCCCTACTGCCACCACGTTCTGATACACGCGTCGCTGCTATTTCCTCTATCACCTGTTCAAGAGTTTCAGCTTCAGATTTCACCCCCGCCGTGATCGTCATATCACCCACTGTGCGAAATCTGATCTTCTCAGTGAAAATCTTCTCGCCTTTTTGAGGTTTAAGAAAATCTGAATATGCCATCAACAAGCCTTCGCTCTCAAAAACTTCACGTTGATGAGCAAAATAAATGGACGGGATCTCAATTTGCTGATCCATTATGTACTGCCATATATCGAGTTCAGTCCAGTTAGAAAGAGGAAATACTCGAATATGCTGCCCGACATTTATGAAACCGTTATAAAGATTCCAAAGTTCAGGTCGCTGATTCTTAGGATCCCATTGACCAAACTCATCCCGAAACGAGTAAACCCGCTCTTTAGCACGAGCACGTTCCTCGTCTCGCCTTGCACCACCAAATACAGCATCGAATTTTCCATCGCTGATTGTATCCAGAAGGACCGGAGTCTGTAATTGATTACGCGATGCCCCTGGAAGATTACTTGCCTGAACTCGACCAGACTCGAGAGCCTTAGATACTGAACCTATAACTAGATCAATACCTAATTTTGAAACGACTTCATCGCGATATTCAATTACTTCAGGGAAATTGTGCCCCGTATCGATATGAACGATCGGAAAAGACAATTTTGATGGCTGCAGTGCTTTCGATGCAAGGTGAAGCATGACGATAGAATCTTTACCACCTGAGAACAGAAGCATCGGTCGCTCAAACTCCGCAACCACTTCTCTAATTATGTGTATTGATTCCGATTCAAGTGAGCGAAGTTGCTCGGATGTCAGCAACGAATTATTTGTGGCGGCGAACCTATTCATGGATTAAAAACCAACGTTGACAAACCATTGTATTTTTTGTGTAAATCGAAGAAGTTTAAATTTTTCGTATCAACCGTGCCGATTAGATAAAACACTCGAAACACTCATATCTCACTCCGCAAAACCCAACAAATAAAACGTAATAAACCACAGTCATTGGAAATAATAAGATATGAGGCCCAGCTTTAGGTCAACAAGCAGCTTTAGTACTATTATGAAATACCACCTGGGTGTCCCGCTGGACCAAGCAGAAATCAGGCTGTCCGTGCATAACCATTGGTATTTTAACCTGTGACCTCACAATACCGCCAGCATATAACCGGCGACATTTCGATTTTGCGCCCTGAGAATCAGTTTGAAGTCATCAGTCTATCCAACACCATCATCCTAACGAAAAGTTCTCTACCTCTACCCTGTTGCCGTCGATTCATTGAATCAATGATCATACCAGTTTCAATTCCGGGTATTTCCGGGCGGATCGTTTGCGATTCAATAATCTGATCCAGTGGATAAATGAAGCCTCGCTTACCCGCGGGTATCAGATGGTTTGGAACATAACGGTTTAGAATTCGCCTAGCGATGCTCTTCTGACCAAATCCAACCACCGAACGGGGATCTAGCTGATCAACTGTCTCAAGTAAATTCCTGTTCAAAAAAGGCGTCCGTACTTCAAGCGCCACGCGCATACTAGAGCGTTCAATTGCGGGTATGTAAGATCCTGGTAAAACGTGGGTAAGGTCGAAATGCCGGGCTGCTACATATTGTGATTGTTCATACCCACTAAAAAATTCATCCCCCCATTCATCCAAGCCTGAAACACTTTCAAGCAAGTCCCAGATACCAACATTTTTGTAGTTGGCATAAGTCCATTGCCTCGACCGACGCAACGAATCAACAGCTGTCCTACGTTGATTGATTTTCGAAAACCAACGCGCTAGCGCTCTCAAGGATCTCGGCAATGACAAAATCCTATTGTGCTTATAGAAGAATTGATACTTGTTATAGCCATAGAAAATCTCATCCCCACCAATACCAGAAAGCGCTACGGTCGCTGAATTTCTTACGGCACTAGCCATGTCGAAAGACGGTATAGCGGTAGTGTTGTCATTTGCACATCCGTACAACGCAACCAATAAATCTAGCGCATCTTCACCACCCGTCATATCCCCATGTACTACCTTGTGATTAAGGCCTAAAAATTTAGCGATTGCACTCGCGCTTTCGGATTCATCATGGACACTGGTTCCAGCAAAGCCCACTGTGATGGCAGGAATATCCGTATTGAATTCTTTAGCAGCGATAGCGGCGATCAATGCTGAATCAACTCCAGAACTCAGAAAAATCGACATCGGCACATCTGATCTAAGGCGCACTTTGAGTGACTTGATCAATGCTTCATTAACCATGTCTATTTGAAATTCTGATACAGGCCTAGGCTTACCACTCGGGACAACAGGTGCATCAGGAGTCCAATAACGAGTCGCCTTCGTGATTTTGCCTTTGGTTATCACGATATGAGACCCAGGTTCAACCTGTCTAAGGTTTTTAAAACCGGTACCCGGAGCAGGAATAAACCCTAGTGTTAAAAAGGCTGCCAGCTCAAATTCCGTAGGTTCAAACCTAAGACCAAGTAACTCGATCAGAGCAGCCGGTTCTGATGCGTAATAAACACCTTCATCCTGCTGTATTACATATAAAGGCTTTTCGCCAAACGGGTCAGTGACCAAATTAGTCACTTCACCATCGAACAAGGCGAATGAAAACATGCCGTCTACTTCTTCAAGGCAATCCACCCCATCGTTCCGCCAAGCGTTGATTAATACTTCGGTATCTGAATCAGTGGTGAACTTAACACCCTTTTTCTCAAGAATTTCACGCAACTCAACAAAATTATAAATTTCGCCATTATGAGCAATGGTAAATCCATCACGCGACATAGGCTGTGAAGCCCTTTCTGAGATATCGATTATCGCTAGACGACAGTGCCCAATAAAAACCCCTTGTTCATCGAACGACGCGTGCCCTTGACCATCGGGGCCTCGGTGACTGAGTGCATGTAGTTGTTCAAGCCCCATGTCGACATCCGACGCATTCAGATCGCGAACCAAACTAAATCCAAAAATCCCACACATAAACTTATTATCCGATATAAAACATATGCATATAGCGAGCCAGTACCGCCTTAGTAAATTACCCCAAACACACACTCATATCACTATCACCCTCTTATATTCACCATAAAAGCAGAAGTTTATTATCAGTCTGCGGTACCTGTATTCAAAACATGATACTCATCTCAATGATCCGTACGAGCAGCCACAACAACAATATGATGCGTCCTTAGAGCTTGAAACACTCATTTATCCCGTGTCGTCGCATACTGATTGAGCGATGATGTCCGATATTATTGAGGCTACGAAATAAGCGGTTGCTTAAATCAGTCAACCGGTCTGCGAAATACCTTAAGCTCATAGTCAAATAATCCGTAATCACATTAGCTTGCCTGACTGTCTGATCACTTGACTATGTACGAATCCAATCAAAGTTTGGAATTTGATGGGCTTGCCGTACATATCGATTTCTTTTGCACCAAGCGAAAAAATCAATAATTTAAAACTCTCAGTAGGAAATTCCACTATTCAGTTGAGAGAGTTTAACAACGATCACTCTACGTTGATCGTGTTAGGTACTCCTATTCTTGGTGAGAAAATTACATACGATGGTATTTGGTCCCAAGTCACCGATAAGGGGTTACCGCCAGAATTCCTGAAACAGGTGAATGGTGAGTTTCTATTCCTCACTCTGGATAAGAAAAGCATGGCCCTACGGGTTTCCACTGATCGGTACGCTTCTATACCATTTTTCTACACTAGTGATGACTCAAGTTTTTTCGGATCAGTGTTCTATAAGGATTTATGGAAGCATCTGAAAATTAAAAACCGATTGATCCTCAACGAACACGGAATTTTCGAATTTCTATGGCTGCAACGACTACTAGGAACAAAAACCTACGATTTGAAGTCCTCCTACTTATTGGCCGCAACGACCACCACCTATAAGTCAGGAACTATTACTACCGAAAGCTACTGGAGACCTTCATTCCGGAAAACTGCTGCCCCAGTCAAAGATACCGCGCAACAACTTGCTAAATTACTACGCCAATCGGTGAAACGAAAGACAAGTGACCAACCTGGCCAGCTTGGAATGTTTCTGAGTGGGGGTACAGACTCTAGAACCGTATTGGCTGCCTTTGAAGAACCCCCGTCTAGCTTCACGATCGGTGTTTCAGACAACAACGAGGTAAAGATTGCCAGAACTGTTGCCAATCAAGTTCAATCTCCGCACAAATTCATACCCATCAACCAAGATCCATACTCCGACAATTTAGATGCTATGACAATGTTAGGTGGAGGCATGCATGCTTTCGACCATGGAATTTTTCACCATCTCAATCAGGGCACACAAAAAAACATCGACGTGAATTTTCACGGACATGGAATCGATTACATGTTCCAAGGCATGTATTTACTAACCCGAAATCTCACCTTATTTGGAAGGCGTACATCGTTTAAAAGATCGGATCCTATTGGCAGCGACCTTGTAAACGCGTACCTAAATCGCATTGGCCACAGACTTAAAAATATCGATTTGATGCAATATGTCGTAAAGCCCCGGCGTAAAGAGATGATGGAACAATTGCATCAATCTGTTGAAGACGTTGTGCAACTAGGAAACAATTTTTGTAACAACCCAGATGACCAGTGGGAGTACATGCTTATTCATGGCCTGTCGCGTCACTACCCGTTTACAAATCTCAGCAGTATGGGAACCGTCTCAGAACAACGAACTATTGCATTTGACAACGATATATACGACCTCTATTTATCCTTGCCCAAATCACATCGTATCGATGGAAAAATTGCAAAACACACTCTTAAACTACTCAGTCCAGAATTAGCTGCCATCCCAACCGCTAATACAAACCAACGCCCAAACCAATCTGCATTAATTAGAGACACCTACAAATTAGTCAAATTATTGCAGCGACATATTGGATTAACTAATAGAAGTGACGTCACACCCACCGCAGAAGAACGAACATGGCCGGACCGAGGGCGAATGTTTAATAATCAACCACTCTTAAAAAAAGCAGCACTCGACTTGCAAAAATCTGAAGCGATCGCGTCGTTAGGGTTTATAAACATGGATAAACTGGCTACGGATATACCACTATGGGTTGAAAAACCGAACGATGGATCAGGCTCTTTATTAACCTTTCTAATTACGATCGACAGGTTCTTAAACACTCAATGATCCTATATTTTAAACTGTAGTAACCAACACGGTTTTCAGTTACCAGCATTATCGACCAAACCATTCAACTGTAGTCTTCAAACCTTGTTCTAAGGACGTCCTTGGACACCAGCTAAGTTCTTTCTTTGCTTTACCATAATCCAATGAAATTCGGCTTATATCACCTGGACGCGGTGGCACATGTATAGGAAGTTTTTTGTAATTACAATGATGAGCAAGAATTTCAAAAATTGCATTGGTATTAGTCCCAATTCCTGTTCCAATGTTAAACGGACCGGAATGCTCAGACCGAGAGGCCTTTAAAATCGCATCTACGACGTCGGCGACAAACACGTAATCGCGCTCATCTTTCCCATCACCAAATATGTTAACTGAGCGCCCTTCAAGCATTGCGTTAGCAAATATTGCGACCACACCCGCCTCACCATGTGGATCTTGCCTAGGGCCATATACATTTCCCAAGCGAATGATCGAATAACTAAGAGCACAAAGTCTTTCATAGATCGGTAAATACGTTTCAACGGCCAACTTTGAAGCCCCATAAGGAGATAAAGGGCGCGGCGTGATAGATTCATCCACAGGAATCTTCTCAGGCTCACCATATACGGTGCCACCAGAGGTTACATAAAGAACCTTCACATTTTTACCAGGTATGGTTCTCACAGCTTCCAAAATATTTAATGCCCCACCCACATTCACATCAGCATCAAATTGTGGTTCGCGAGCTGAAACGGCTACACTGATTTGAGCCGCCAAATGAAAAATTAGATCCGGATTTACTTCGGAAATGACGTTTTTAGTGTCAGGGTCACGTATGTCTATTTCTCGTAAATCAAAGTCTGCAGGGAGCCTACATAAGTTCCCAGATGACAAATCATCAATACCCGTGACACTATGGCCATCTAATAAAAGGCGGTCCACCAGATGAGAACCTATGAATCCAGCGGCCCCGGTTACCAGACACGTTTTCGACAAAATCCTATGTCCTTTCTTAAATGTTTCTGTGGTGACATAGGTCCCACTGACCAAAACTGACTCTATGTTCACGGTTACAGAATCTGAACGAAATTATCAACAATCTTGGTTCAAACCACTTAGCACCATGAATCGTTGACAACAAAACACTTAAGCTCAGACAAAATAAGTGTAAGTCGATTTTTTGTTGCGATGTTTTCTTCAAATTGACCACGTGATTCAAGGTGTTTACCTTCGTGAAATATACTAGGGTGAGTACTTAACTGATCAGGTAACCCACGTAGGACACAAACAGATACTTGCAATGAGTATCTTTTTGTGAATTGTCTACGCATATCAACATTAACAACTAAAACTGAATCCTATCTAATCAGAGGTCACGTATTGGATTCTCATGGTACATAATATCCCAGCGCACCCTACAGACATGGCGGACCTACGTTTAATGAGCTCCCGCATCGGCCGTAACCCAGCCCTTGTCCAGGGGTCAGGTGGAAACACTTCAGTCAAAGATGGCAACGTCCTTTGGGTCAAAGCCTCCGGAACGTGGCTAGCCGACGCGGCAAAGCAAGACATCATGGTCCCCATCGATTTACGCGCCGCACAGCACATGAACGAAACAGGAAATGATGATTTCATAAACGCTAGGCTGGATGGAACCCTACGTCCATCTATAGAAACGTCCCTGCACTGCCAGTTAAATCATAAAATCGTGGTGCACGTCCATTCCGTAAATGCTATAGCGAGCAATGTGCAGGAAGGTGCAAAAAAACAACTATTGAATCAACTAAAGGGAATCAATTGGCGTTATATCCCATATGCAAAACCTGGGGTTTCGCTAACCGCTGAAGTCATTCGCGTGTTAACTGAAGAACCTGGAAGTCCCTCACTCTTGGTATTAGAAAATCATGGCCTCGTAATTGGCGGCGAAACATGCGCAGCCGTCGAAGCCCTACTCACCAATGTGGAATCAAAACTTCAGATTACAGAGCGCACGACCGGAAACCCGAATATTTCGCAACTTGAAACTGCTATCGAAAATCTTGAAGGTTGGCGGCTGCCAGCCTTTCCAGATATTCATGGAATCGCACTTGATACCAATGCTATCAAGATCGCAACTGGTGGAGTGTTGATCCCTGACCATGCTGTATTTTTGGGGAAAAACGTGCCGGTCTGTGAATCGCCAGGCAATGTGAAATCAACCCTCGAACAGTATCAAGTAACGTTTGGCGAACATCCTAACTGGATGATTATTCGGGATATCGGTGTAATTCTCTCAGAGAAAATAGGCGCCGCTGGTGAAGATCAACTCAGGGGTCTGGCTATGATTGGCCTCAGAATCCCATATGGAACTGCGATCAAATTCATCGGTGAGCACGCCGCTGAAGATCTTCGCGCATGGGATGCCGAAAAGTATCGTAAAAAAAATGAACGAAGAACTTTCCAGAGTAACCGATCGATAATTCAACGAATGAGTCCCTTCCAAAGGAACAAGCTTTGAACATCCTGATCCCAATGTCTGGAACCGGCCAACGGTTTCTCAAAGCGGGGTACACCCTTCCAAAGCCCTTGATCAAAGTCGAAGGACGGACCATCATCTCTCACGTTGTGGATATGTTCCCCGGCGACAATCTCATCACTTTCATTTGCAACAACGACCACTTAGACAATCAGTCCCTAGGAATGGCCGCCGAGTTGAATTCACTTGGTGAAAATGTACAGATCATCGGTATCAATTCGCATAAAAAAGGTCCCGGGTACGCGGTGGAGCAGGTTTTCGACCAAATCGACACAACAACGCCACTGGTTATTAATTACTGTGACTTCACATGCTACTGGGATTTCGCCGATTTCGTGTCGTTCACTGAAGAAACCAAATGCGATGGCGCCATTCCCTGCTACACGGGCTTCCACCCCCACCACCTGACCGAAAATCGGTACGCCTACGTCAAAGAAGACAATGCCTGGGCAACCGATATCCGCGAAAAAACCCCTTTCACCGATACCCCGATGAACGAATATGCCTCGTCGGGAACCTACTACTTCAAATCGGGAGATATGGCACGCCATTACATCAACGACAACATGAAAAACAATGTGCACGTTAATGGCGAGTACTACATCAGCCTCCCCTACAAACCGATGATCGAGGCGGGTCTTGGCGTAGCCGTTTACGAATTGCAGCACTTTATGCAGTGGGGAACCCCTGAAGACCTCGAAGAATACAACTACTGGTCGAACACATTCAGGTCACTGACTAATCTCAAACGAACCGACTCATCATCGCAATCCGGCACTACCTTGCTCCCTATGGCAGGGGCCGGGGCAAGATTCCAATCGGTTGGATACACCGAACCAAAGCCATTGATCCCTGTTTCTGGAGCGCCGATGTCTGCGCAGGCGATGACTACATGGCCGCATCATGAAAAGTCGGTCATGATAACCCGGGAAGAAATCCTGCGCAGTCACGAAAATTTCAACCCCGCTATCCCCAACACCGATTCGGAAATGATGGTTATTGATGAGATTACGGAAGGTCAGGCCAGCACCTGTAGCATTGCTAAAGGCCACATCAACCCAACACTTCCTATGACCATCGCCCCATGTGATAGTGGAGCACTTTACGATCACAAAAGTTTTCAAAAACGGCTCGGGGGCGATGCAGATATTTTAATTTGGGCGGTGCGCGGACACCCGAGAGCAGCCCTCCACCCTGAACAGTACGGCTGGATCTCAGAATCAGATGGACTGGTAAACGCTATTTCGACCAAAGTACCGTTATCTGATCCCCTAAATGATCCAATCGTCATTGGCACATTCAGTTTTAAGCGCGCCGGGGATTTCTTTGCCGCAGCCGATCACATGTATGCTCGAGATGGCCGTATTAACGGCGAATTTTATGTCGACGAGTGCATAAACGACGCATTGGAAATGGGATTTACCTGCGCTATTTTCGAAGTTGATCACTACCTTCCATGGGGCACACCCGACGAACTCGACACATATCACTACTGGCAATCGTGTTTCCATAAATGGAGCAGTCACCCGTATCGTCTACAGCAAGACCCGCTTGTCGCACCCGAAAATATGGTCGGGCTGGAGACCGCCTACGCGGCGAAGAACTCTGCCCGCCCACCCAGCCGAGACACAGGCTGAGCAGTGCCAACTCAGCAACTACAAAGATTTCTTATCGTCGGCTTTACAACCGTCTTAATCGATTTCACCGCATATCGCCTCCTGCTATATCTCGACTCACCCATAACCATCGCCAAGGGTCTCGGGTTTATAGTAGGCACCATATTCGCCTACTTCGCTAACAAACTATGGACCTTCAACCGAGCGAAAGGTGGGGCAAACATATTTTCCATGTTTGTCGCTCTCTACCTCACTACGTTGGTAATCAACGTAAGCCTAAACAGTGGAATCATCGCAGTCCTGGGAGAACAAGAACTGTTTCTCGCACTTGCATTCCTAATAGCAACAGGTACATCGGCGACTCTGAATTTCGCAGGAATGCAGATGATCGTATTTAAAAGCAAGCAACGGATCGACTCATGATGCTTTCCCTCGTTATCCCTTGCTACAACGAGTCAGAGAGTCTGCCGGCTCTCATCGAAAAATGTCAGACAATAATTAGCGAAAACATCGAAATTATTCTTGTCGACAACGGATCGAGCGATGACACACCTGAAATCCTCCAGCCATTCGATAAACACAATGCAGGCCTCCGTTCAACACGAGTTGAACAGAATATCGGCTACGGAAACGGAATTCTTGCAGGACTCAAGGTTGCACAGGGCGAAATTCTCGGGTGGACCCATGCCGACCTCCAAACCGATCCCGCCGACGTTCTTACCGCCTACCAGCTTTACGAAACGTCAGCAAACCCGTCAAACCTGTTCGTGAAAGGGTCTCGCACCGGTCGTCCACTAGTCGATCGCATTTTCACTAGTGGAATGGCGATTTTCGAAACAATATTAATGGGCACCGCCATGTGGGACATCAACGCACAACCAACCCTAATGTCAAAGTCACTGTATTCTGCTTGGCGGAACGCACCAATCGATTTTTCTCTTGATCTATACGCCTACTATCAGGCAAAAAAACAGGGAACCGAAATACAGCGGATTCCTGTTCGGTTCGCCCCCCGCACTTTCGGAGAATCTCACTGGAACACGGGCATCGTTTCGAGAATACGATTCATCCAAAGAACACTGAACTACAGCTGGAAACTCAGGAAAGAAATCAAGCAATCCTCAAACAGCCAGAAGGGCATGGAATGAATATCATCCGACATCGCCGAAATACCCGTGAAGAACTCGCAAAGGTCAGCACGGATCACGGCGCAGAAATAGATATCCGCTCCCGGGGCGATTCGCTAATACTTCACCACGAGCCGTACGAAGCTGGCACCTCCTTTGAAGACTGGCTTGAAAACTACTGCCATAGGACATTAATATTGAACGTGAAAGAGGAGGGACTTGAAGACCGGTGTCTCCAACTGATGGCGAAGCACGGCATCGAAGATTTTTTCTTCCTCGATCAATCCTTCCCATTCCTAGTAAAAACTGCCAAAACTGGAGAATCTAGGTGTGCAGTCCGTGTTTCCGAATTTGAGAACATCGATACAGCGATAACTCTCGCTGGCAAAGTCCAATGGGTCTGGGTAGATTGCTTTACAAAGTTTCCGCTTGATCTGAGTTCAGCTACACTCCTCAAAGAAAAGGGCTTTAAATTTTGCATCGTCTCGCCGGAACTCCAGGGTCGAATGGAAATTTCTGACACGAACGAAATAATGGCCGCAATGAACAGTGCTGGCGTCGTGCCCGACGCGGTCTGCACAAAGTTTCCTGAGAGATGGTTGAACAAATTCGACAGCTAATCCGTGATCCATCGTTCCTTTTTGGAATGGCGGTACGAATCATCCTGATCGTTCTCCTCGCGCCAGCGACCCAGGGTGAATGGTTTGTGCCGTTCATCGATAACTTCATTAACAATCCGAGTGTCGATCCATGGAGGTCACACCTCGAAGACAATGGAAATGTACTGGCATTCCCGTACGGACCGGTCATGTGGTTATTGCTCCTACCAGGCACAATGCTGGGTGCGCTTGGCGGGGCTATACTGCCCGTAGCCGATCTGGATCTAACCACAATCGGGTTCTCATCTGGAATCGTCCTCCTTGACCTGCTCTTACTACTCGCACTGCTCGAAATCGTGCCAGGGCGTCGCCGTCTGGTCATCTGGCTCTACTGGCTCTCCCCAATCGTGCTGTATGTCAACTACTGGCACGGACAGGTCGACATCGTACCTGTATTGCTACTCACAACATCCCTCGTTGCGCTGCGAAGGCAGAAATACAAACTCGCTGGAGTGATACTAGGAGCGGCGTTCGCAGCGAAATTGAGCATGCTTCTTGCCCTCCCGTTCATCCTTATTTATCTTGTTCGCAATAACCGACTAAGGCGTTTTTCACCCGTATTCTGTGTCGCAGTAATCGCCACATCTACGCTTCTTCAGGGTCCATTTTTGCTTTCCAGCGCCGTCCGTACCATGGTACTTAACACGCCAGAAGCACAGAAAATCTACGAACTCTCACTTGACCTGGGAAGCTTCGATATCCTGTTGCTCCCACTCGGTTACCTACTAGTTGTGTACACCTTCTGGCAACTGCGTCGAATGTCGTTCGGGCTTCTTGTCGCTTCTCTCGGATTGGGGTTTTTCCTAGTCTTGATTCTGAGCCCCGCATCGCCGGGTTGGTTCATGTGGATTGTGCCATTGCTAGTGCTGTACCAGGTTCAATCAGGACGCACTGCCATTGTTCTCACGGCAGTCTTCTCTTCTTTACTGATCATATTCAATTTGCTGCATTCAACCGGCTCAACTATCAGATTTCTGGGTTTCGATTTCACCGCTCCATTAATAGACTCATACAATTCACTTGGCGAAAATCACCTCTCTCTCCTCCTCACCGCCCTTCTCGCTGCAGGCGCTGTGCTCGCTTACAGAATGGCCAGGGATGGTATTCGTGACAGCGATCACTTCGGTCTTCGTTCACGCCCTTTTGTACTTGGTATTTCAGGAGATTCGGGATCTGGAAAGGACACGCTCGCCAGCGCAATCGAGGGGTTATTCGGTGCGCATTCAGTAGCCCATATTTCTGGCGATGATTACCACGTCTGGGATCGCGACGAGCCATTATGGAAAACGACAACTCATCTCAATCCGCGTGCCAACGACCTGACAGCGATGATGAACAGCCTCACCGATTTAAGCGAATCTCGGAGCATATCCGTGAAGAGATATGACCATTCGATCGGTAGATTCACCAGCGCAATTTCACTTCGCCACAACGATTTCGTAGTCGTCTCCGGTTTACTGGTTTTCTACACACCACAAATGCGGGATCGGTGCGATATGAAAATTTTTCTCGACATGGATGAAGCTCTTCGTCGCTACCTGAAAATTCAACGCGACGTTCGTTCCCGCGGTCACTCAATTGAAGAGGTGGTCGCAGCATTGGAATCCCGGGCCGAAGACGCCGAACGGTTCATCAAACCACAGGATCAAAATGCCGACGTTGTGTTCCGTATCCGTCCTGTGCGACCAATCCACCCAGACGATGAAAGACCCCTAGAAAATATCCCTCTCCAACTAGGAATCTCATTACGACGCAGCCTGTATCACGAACAGCTAATCCGCCTACTTATAAGCGGATGTGGGCTCACGGTGGAACATGATCTCGATGACACAAATTCTTCAATAGAACTGCTAGTCAATGGTGATGTATATGCTGATGACCTGACCGCGGTGGCAAAGCGGCTCGTTCTACAGTCTGAAGAGCTACTGGATATTGAACCGGTCTGGCAGGATGGGATGGTCGGCGTGATGCAACTTGTGGTTTTGGCCCAGGCCGCGCAAATGTTAAGAGAAAGAACAGTTTGACCACTACAATACTGAATGCAAACAGATTTACCGAAAAGCCGATCGCAGTATTGTTCGATTTCGACAACACGCTCTACGCCTATGAGCCTGCCAACGAAGCTGGGATGCTGGCAGTACGTACCAAGGCAATCAAAAAAACAGGTGTTGGGTCAGACGAGTTCGATGCAGCATTCGCCAAGGCCCGGTCGGACACAAAAAAACAACTCGGCAAAACAGCGAGCTCCCACAGCCGACTCCTCTATTTTCAACGTACTCTGGAACTTCTTGGGTTCCGTTCGCAGATTCAGCTTAGCTTGGAATTTGAACAGGCTTTTTGGGCCAGCTATCTGGCAACCATGGAATTACGTGAAGGCGTGATCGACTTTCTCGATCAGCTGTCCCGAGCCAACATACGTAAAGTTCTCGTAACGGATCTTACTACCCAAATCCAGTTCCGAAAACTAATTTATTTAGAACTCGACCTGCGCTTCGAGTTCATCGTAACTTCTGAAGAGGCAGGAGAAGACAAACCACATCGATCTGGCTTTAATCTAGCCCTCCACAAGCTGAACTCTCAACAGGATTCAAGCGAGGTGAATGCCCACATTGGCAAAATTTGGATGATCGGCGACAACGTGAAATCCGATATCGAGGGGGCTAAGAACGCTATCAACGCAACAACACTTGCGCTGAAAAGCGAAATTGGCAATCATGATAATAATTCAATCGACATGATTTTCGAGTCTTTCAAAGACCTTGAACAGTTTGTGTCAAATAAGGGATGGGACGATTTACAAGACTCATAACATGCCGTGTGCGGTTAGAAATATACCGCAGTATTTAACAACTGAAATGGATTGATCGCTTGGCCTGTTTCAACTAAAGACTCCAGTAAATTTTTCCAAGCGATTCAATGTCAAATTGATCTAAAGCCGAAACCAAATCTACAATTACCCCGCCCGAATTTACTAAGTCAACGATACAAGTTTTTTTGGCCATAAAAACATCGTGAGGAACTGCAAGAATGACAGCATCATAAGTTTTATTAGAAATAAACGGATCTTCAAACAGTCTGCAACCAATATCTTCAGGAAATCTGTCGGCTGCGACGGGGTCATAAAATTCCACAGTCAAATTCTGCTCTAAAAGCAATCTCGAAAGGGTTAAAGCTTTGCTATTTCTTAAATCAGATACGTTTGGCTTAAACGTCATACCAAGTAGTAGGATCGACGGTTTGGAAGAACCCAATGCAGAGGAACGTATTAGAGTTAATACTTTGTTCGCTGTGAACTCGGCCACTCTTTCATTCACGTCTCTTCCGGCCAGTACTATGTGAGCATCATAACCAAGTTTGGAACTTGCATAAGTTAAATAGTACGGATCTACAGGTATGCAGTGCCCACCAACTAAGCCAGGTTGGTAACGATGAAAATTCCATTTTGTAGCAGCAGCGTCGAATACATCCGCAGATCGAATATCCATTCTGTCGAATATCATAGCTAGTTCATTAAAGAGTGCAATATTCAAATCTCGCTGAATATTTTCGATCACCTTGGATGCCTCTGCTGTCTTGATATTAGAAGCCATATAAGTGCCGGCCTTGGCAATTTTCCCATATACATCTTTGACTAATTCGGCAACTTCAAATGTCTGCCCCGACACCACTTTGACTACCGTTTCAATGGTATGAGTATCATCCCCAAAATTCGTTCGCTCAGGAGAGTAACCAAGAAAAAAGTCCTCACCAGATTTCATATCGGATGCTTTTTCGATTACTGGAGCACAAAATTCTTCAGTGCAACCGGGGTAGGTAGTTGATTCGAACACAATGATCGGGGGTTGCAAATATGTAGAACGATCGCGAAGTCTATTCCCGATTAATTGACTCGCTGAATAAAGCATGTGTAAATCAGGCTCGTAATCTCCAGTCACAGGCGTTGGCACTGCCACTACAATAAACTCGGCATCTGAGATGCATGATGATTTTGTAGTCAGGTTTAATGTCGAGACCGATAATTCCGCAGTGGATACTTCTTGGTTACGATCGACTCCGGTTAGAAGTTCCTCCACCCTGGTAGCGTCAAGATCAAATCCAGTAGTGGAAAATTCTTTTGAGAATGCTAACGCCAACGGCAATCCCACGTAACCAAGGCCAATGACTACCACGGTAGTTGGCTCATTCATACCGCCGATCCCAATACATCAAAAGTGATTCCGCAATCAGACAACGTAGTTACATCTACCACCCCACGAGTATCAATTACATATGGCAAATCCTCTGACGAAATTACAGATGACCAGTCAAGCGTTGAATATGCGGGTTCTGCATTAAGAACTACAACAGCATTTGCACCGTCAAGAGCGACATTAATATCACTAGTAACGGCTAAATTCGGTTCGATTTCCGCCGTTTCTGATGAGGCCAACAAGTCATGACCCACAACAGAGGCACCTTGATCCCTAAGCAACCTATAAAGACGAAGCGATAATGATTGCCTAACATCATTAGTCCCCTCTTTAAACGCGAGACCCAATAACGTTATTCGCTTCCTGTACAGATTGGACCCAAGGGCTCTGGTAATTTTGTTCATAACTTCGCGTAACTGCAAGTCATTACGCTGTAATACACCCTCGAGCATGACCGAATCATATGAGTTTTCACCGGCAATTCTAATAAGTGCTCGAAGGTCCTTGTCCAAACAAGGACCTCCAAAACCTATCCCAGGCTTGAGATAACTAGAACCTATTCGTGGGTCGAGGCCAAGGCCAAAAACAATATCCGTAATATTGCCACCAACTTTTTCCGATATCCCAGCTATCTCATTAATAAATGAAATCCGTGCAGCCAAAAAAGCATTGGCCGCGTACTTGATTAGTTGAGCCGATATTACATCTGTTTCTACATATGGAATTTGACGAGCAGCATCAATCCATGGCACATCTACGACAACATTTCCCGATAGCAGTGGCTCATAAATAGTTCGCAATACCTCCAAGGCCTTAGGAGAAGAAGAGCCAACCACAATCCGCGATGGTGCGAAGAAATCGATCAGTCCCCTACCCTCACGAAGGAATTCAGGATTAGAAACAACATCGAAATCTTCAGATTCAGTCAATTTTTGGGATAGGATCTCGGTGATAATGCTGGTAGTCCCGACAGGCACTGTACTTTTGACCACAATAACCGTGTACTTATCAATCACTTCGCGTAACTGCTCCGCAACGGCGATAACTGCAGACAAGTCGGCGGCGCCGTCTTCAAGAGATGGAGTGCCCACAGCGATAAAAAGAGCATCTGAATTTCGCACTGTATTAAGCTGGTTCTCTGTAAACGAAATTTGGCGCTTTTCAATCAAGTCATGCAGGATTGCCTCGAGACCCTCTTCATAAACCGCGGAAGATCCTTTGCGCAGCATTTCGATACGGGAGTGATCTAAATCCATGGACGTGACTTTGTGTCCAAGTGCTGCTAATCCAACGCCAGTAACAAGTCCAACATAACCTGCGCCGCCAATGACACCAATATTAGTCAAATAATAATTCTCCAGTTAACTCGTAGTTCGTTCTATTCCCGGATGTCACAATCGAATATTCTTTGCAAAGTCACGATTTTCCATATACCAATCCACACTAGCGTTGATGCCTTCTTTTAAGCTAGTTTCAGGTCCCCAACCCAACAATTCCTTCGCTCTACTTATGTTGGCCCAGGTAGCAATCATGTCTGTCTGAGGAAAAGGGTTATTTTCAATAATCGCAGCTTTACCAACAACCAGCTCAATCTCACTGATAACTTGGTTCATGTCAACTGGCTTATCGGAACCAAGATTAATTACCTCAAATCCCGGACAACGGTCTAATGACGCAACAACTCCTCTGGCTACATCATCTACGAAAGTAAAATCACGCCGTTGTGTGCCATCACCATTAAGCTGGACCGGTTCTTCTTCGAAAATCCATTTCACAAATCTGAATATGCTCATATCCGGTCGACCTGATGGACCATAAACGGTGAAAAATCGAAAAATGGTCGTATCAAAATCAAACAAACGCCAATACAACTTACACAAATCTTCTGCCGATTTTTTTGAAGCAGCGTACGGAGATAAAAGTTCTTCTATCAAAGCGTCTTCAGAGAAAGGAATTGAATTATTTCCATAAACACTTGAAGTTGAAGCAAGCAAAAACCGCCTCACTCCAAACTCTTTGCATGCTTCTAGAAGATTTAACGTGCCGACTACATTAGTCTCATAGTAAACCCAAGGGTTATCCATCGATTGCCTTACGCCTGCACGTGCAGCTAGGTTTATCACAGCATCGGGCTTGACTTTAGAAATCAAAGCTCTTACCGATTGGTTATTTGTAATATCGGAATTAACCCATTCGAGTGCGTTACAGGCAAGTAAATTATCCAATCGCAACTGTTTCATTCGCACGTCATATGCATCATTAAGATTATCGATCCCTACAACTTCATGCCCAACCGCAGAAAGTAGAGCAGAAACTCTTGAACCGATAAACCCGGCGCAACCAGTAACAAGAACTTTCAAGCAAAACCCCATTCTCAAGTCAACTCAGCCAACTAAACTCGCCTGAGTGAAAACATTCTCCAATAATTACTCAATAACGAAATAAGTTTTCAGTTTAGGTCAGAACCTGACCCTCATACCAGTACCACATTACAACACAAGCCTTGCCTTAATTGTGTGATATGAAAAGAACATCGTTATCACCTGAGCCAAAACGCCTGAACGGATGCTAAACCCATTTCAGAAAGACGATCGCGTAACTTTAAAAATCTATAAGGAAGAATGTCGTATGGGGAATGCAAAAACAAAGGTGATAACCGGAAACAATCCAACTCATGCTTTCTGAATTTTCTAATCCACCAAATAGTTCTGAAATGCAACAATTCCTGAAAGTGATTAGTTGACACTCCATGGATCGATGGAATGAACTGACCAAATATTTTAGAAATTATCGATCGCTCGGTTGATTTAACTTCAACAATTGACGCACTAGTAACTGAGGGGCACGCACGTCCAACAATGTTAGGTAGTGTAGGAACAATCTTGTACGCTATTTTTTTTAACGATGCCAACGGCCGAAGCGCAATCTGTGCCATTTTCCAAGTGGTGGAAGGCATAGAGTGAATCATGACCCCCGCTGGGGCAAGTACCCGCTTCATTTCAACAATAGAGTCGTCGATCTGCTCGATATGCTCTAAAACATTAGATGAAAACACCAAATCAAAATAACCATCAATAAAAGGAAGACTGATTGCATCAGCAACGATAACACCATGCACCTCAGATGATGGTGAAATATCAATTGAAATAACTTCAGAAAACTGCTGTCTTAAAGCATCAGTTTGTACGCCGTCTCCCGCGCCAAGTTCCAGCACACGAGTTACCCCATCTAAAGGAACCTCGTTAAGGATCTGGCGAAAATCTCGCAACCTCAAAAAATGATGCCAATTATCGACCGGCAACCCATTAAACTCAGCTCGCTTTGAAGTGAAAGAAACCAGGCTGTAACTCCAAGGTAGAGATATGAAATAACCCGAACAGGTGGCTCATCCCTATCATAATTCAATCATTAGTTAATCATATGGACAATGCTGGAACAATTTCGTGTAGAGTTTGATGACTAGGATCTGAATTCAATAAATCAGTTAAGAAAACCGATATCCACATAACACTCTACGTCTATCCCCCCTTGAGAACGCTATTTCTTCCTTGGGATACCGATATAAATTAAAAGACACACAATTCATAAGCATCCAGCAGTGAATCACACAATCAATGCTCGGGCATAAGTATCACGATCCGAATGGCTTCACATCTTAAAATCCCTAAAATCGATGACCAGTGTTACCTTGCAAGAAACGTCGCTCTGAACGTACTTTATAAATCAACTACACTAAATGCGCCCAGAGTCCCAAGCCCCTATGAAGAATTTACGGATTGAAAATAACCTTTTTAAACATGGAATTTCCTGACTCATTTCAGAGAACTATCACAAGTATCCCAAAGACACGCCGGCTCTTATTAGGTCTCGGAGTACAGGCTCTTATCCCATTCATTTCACTATACGTGGCGCTGCTTCTCAGACTCGATCTGGACCCAGCACGTATCGACACTTCTGCTTTCTGGTTATGGTCCATAATCCTGACTGTACTTCGATTGCTAGCGCTCATTCAGTTCCGTGCTCATACCGGACTATGGCGTTACGTATCAGTCCCAGACCTATTAGGGATAACAAAATCGGCAACTGCGGCAACGATCGTATTTATACTCTTGCTATGGGTGATATCCGATTTCGAAGGGATACCAAAAAGTGTTCCATTTATCGAATGGGGGGTTCATATTTTTCTTGCAGGTGGCCTACGTGTCGCTGTGCGGGTAGGTCGCAACCGATTGAAAACCGGGGGGCAATCTAGCCAATATAAAACCCGGGTATTAGTTGTTGGAGCAGGCGATGCAGGTGCCGCATTCTGCAGTCAAGTTCTTTCGACACCAGACTTCCTTATCCAACCTGTAGCGATCGTCGATGATGATCTAGCAAAGACAGGCCAAAGCCTAAGCGGTGTACCCATAGTAGGTACATCAGAAAATATCCCCCACACCGTCGAATCGATGCAAATTGACATGGTTGTCATCGCTATTCCATCCGCTACGCCCGAACAGAGAGCGCTGATTGTGGAATACGCAAGAAAAGCCCATGTTGAATTCAGAATTCTGCCAGCAACAGACGAATTACTAAAAGGTAACGTTTCAATCTCGAAGCTTCGAAGAGTCGATGTGTCGGATCTTTTAGGTCGCCCGGAAACTCAACTTGACGACCAGGCATTACAGGCTACATTCACAAATAAAACTGTACTTATCACAGGAGCCGCTGGAACCATAGGTTCCGAACTCGCAAGACGAGTCATCCCGTTTAGGCCGAGTAAATTACTTCTAGTAGATCGCGCTGAAAATCCCTTAGTTCTTCTCGAATATGAATTACGTGCATTGATAGCAAAAAGTCCCAATCTAGATCTAAATCTAGTAGTACGTATCGCTGACGTTGCTAGCAAAGAATCAATCAAAAGAATTACCAACGACCACCCCATTGATATTGTTCTACACGCTGCAGCACACAAGCACGTTTATCTAATGGAAGATGCCCCTTCAGATGCAGTAATCAATAATGTTGGCGGGGTGCTTAACGTAGCAAGGGCCGCCCTAGATTGTGGGGCAACTAAATTCGTCCTAGCGTCAACAGATAAGGCTGCAGCACCGACAAGTGTTATGGGAGCAACAAAACGACTTTGTGAATTGTCAATCAGTAAATTAGGGGAAAGTAATACCACCCAATTCTCTGCAGTCAGGTTCGGAAATGTCTTAGGCAGTAACGGAAGCGTTATACCGATTTTCCAACAACAAATTGAAGATGGAGGGCCGGTTACTGTTACGCATCAAAATGCCGAAAGATATTTCATGACCGCGCATGAAGCTGCTGGCTTAATCTTGCTATCAGCAACCATAGGAGACAACAAAGAGGTGTATCTACTGGACATGGGCGAACCGGTACGAATCGATTCTCTTGCCCGAACCATGATCGAATTGTCTGGGATGGTTCCAGATCAAGATATTGCAGTAAATTACATTGGACTTAAGCCTGGTGAAAAAATGATAGAAGTACTGTCATCTGAAGAAGAAGATCTCAGCGATACCGCCTACCCAAAAATAATGAGGGTAAAAAATTCAAATACCATAAACTTCAACATTGATCACGTGGGAGAGTTCATAAAATCAGCCAGCACGATGTCTTCCTTTGAAGTAAAACAAGCAATTCGAAAATTTGTGACTGATTTCAAACCAGCTGGAGTTGAGTAAAAAATCTCGTCAGTTTGCAACTTCGAGGTTCGCATCTAACCAAAGATCTGCTATTTCCCTAACAGCACCATGGCCACCTTTTTTTGTCAGCACAAAATCTGCAGCATCAAGGGCAATAGGATAAGCGTCAGCAACAGCGATTCCGAGACCCGCGCTTTTAAGGCATTGCATATCGTTAACGTCGTTCCCAACAAACGCAATCTGATCCAAACTTAGTCCGTTTTGTACAGCCCAATCAACTAACCGAGGCAATTTATCGACAACGCCCTGAATAACCTCAAGATTTAACTTAGCGCCACGAACCGTGACAATGGGATTTTCCTCAGTGCTGATAATTACCAGAGGAACACCTGCAGTCAACAACATTCTTATCCCCATTCCGTCCGAACGATTACAAGCTACTGCTTCATCACCGTTTTGCATGACATAAACGAGATTGTCAGTAAATACTCCATCAAAATCGAATGCAATTCCTTTGATCGCAGTCAACTTTTTTTTAGGGATAATCAACATTGCCGCCTAATTACTCACTCGTGAACCTATTCAATCTTCAGCCACCAACAGGGATCTCATTGCATTCTCCGTGTTCCCAATGTCATGATGCCACTAAACGACGACCCGTAGAGAAAACATATGGAAGCACTTATCGACGTTAAACGATGAAATCAAGACTCTAGATCCAAGTTCGAGAATATGTCAGTTAACGGAGTGTAGATAAAACGTAAATCAGAGGCCGCCTTCTCACCGTCGTAAACAGAGTCATGTTTTATCGATTCAACTGATATCGGGGGTACCCAATGAGTAATACGCTTACTCCACCAAGCTAAATGAATCGGCAGCACCAATGCCCATGAAGGGACGGATATTAAAGGTGAAGGAGTGCCGATCAACGCACAGACTGATTTTACGAAATCGGACGTTTTTATTGCAGGACCAGCTACAGTATAGGTGTGATTTTTTTGACCCAGATCAACTGCATTGATGAGAGCCGAGGCTAAATCATCAACCCAAACCGGACTTATCATACGTGATGGCGCGGGTAGAACATGAAGGGAGCCGTTTAAGATTCGATCAACTATCATTCCCGCTCGGCCAGCACTGTTACCGAAAATTGTTGCCGGGCGTACTATTACTGCGTCCAAACCGCCAGCAACTGCATCGCGGATCAAATCTTCTGCCTGTGATTTCGTATTAGCGTAATAGTCCTTCAATTCCCCGTTACGAAACCCCTCCACATTTACGGTGGACACATGGATCAACTTTGCACCAACTGCTCGTGCCAGTTCAGCCACATTTTCCGTTCCTCCAACATTGACTTCTCTATACCCTTCAAAGGTCTTATAGGAATTATGAACAGCTCCTGCAAGATGAAAAATCACATCAACACTTGGTGATGCGGTCATCAGAGTTTCAGCATCACGTATATCGCCGTACACCTGACTCACGCCATCTGGCTGTTTGTGGCGACTCGCTGTTCGCGAGTAAGCGGTAACTCTTATCCCTATTTCCGATAGTCGCTCACAGAGTCGAGAACCAACGATGCCGGTAGCTCCGGTGACAAATGCATGCTTGAATCGGGTAGACATATCTGTAACCATCTATGATTTAACTACTGCGGTGCATACTCAATGTTTGTCGGTTGTTCAAGGCTATCGCAGCAAAACAGGATACTGAACTTGGCTAAACGAATTTTCGATCTATTTTTCAGTACCACAGGATTAATTATTTTTTCACCATTGCTAACTGTAGTAGGTTTGGTGATCCTAGTCACATTAGGTCGTCCCATACTTTATTCCCCAAAAAGAACCGGGGTATCAGGCACACTTTTCACCATGCGGAAATTCCGTACCATGACAGTGGATGCAGGAACTACCTCGCACCATTCAGGCGATGACGATCCGCGGTTAACACAAGTCGGGCGGTGGGTTAGGAAATTCAAATTTGACGAACTACCGCAACTTTGGAATATCGCTAAAGGAGAAATGAGCTTCGTTGGCCCTCGACCTGAATCCCCAGACTATACAAAACTATACAACTCGAAACAAAAGACCATTCTGGAATTACGCCCGGGCGTAACTGATTTTGCTTCAATCGAATTTGCAGATTTAGGTTCGATTTTATCTGGTGGAGACCCTGACAAATTATATTTCGAAAAAGTTTGGGATCGTAAAATGGAATTACGACTGAAGTACGTCAATGAACGTTCATTCTGGGTTGATCTAAAACTGATATTTCAAACCTTATTAGCCATTTTCATTCGAAAATAACCCATGAAATCTACTCGAAAATTAAATATTGCTTTAGCCATGTCATCGTTTTTCCCTGCAGTGGGAGGAGCCCAGGTTACGGCTAATAATCTTGGGAGATACCTAACTGAACAAGGCCATACAGTAGTGGTATTCGTTTCAGCGAAATATTGGCGAGCCTTACGGCATCAACAATCAGGCTTCCCATTCAAGATATTGCCTATGTTTCCCTTCCAACAATCCGCTCTGCCGCGCTTTGGAGATGGTTACCTTAAACTACAGGACATTTATTTGGGATACATGCAACGAAAATATAATTTTGATGTTTGGCAATCATTTGGGACATATCCAACTGGAGTATCAGTAAGCCATTTCACTCATCCCAGAAAAATACCCCACGTAGTCAGGACAGTTGGATACGACATTCAAAAAGATGCATCACTCGGGTATGGATATCGCCTTAACCCAAAACTTGATGACCTAATTTGTCGTTGGACACCAAAAGCATCCAAAGCGATCGCTTTAACTGAGTCAGTTGTCCCGGATCTTATTGATGCTGGTGTCCCAAATGACAACATAACCATCGTGCCATGTGGAGTGAATTACAAACGATTCACAGCGAGCCCGATTGATAGAACGAAAATAAGGAAAGCACATGGCATTCCGGAGAATGTTTTCACATATATAACCGTCGGACGCAATCATCCTAAAAAAGGATTCCCTGTACTTCTACGAGCACTCGCTGAACTAAAGTCCATTTTGCCAGGCGATCCATTTCATTGCATATTCGTTGGGCGAGATATGAATCAACTCAAACCTAAAGCCAAAGCATTAGGTATAGAAGAATCTGTAACTTTCATTGATGAGGTCGGCCCCTCATCTGAGGATGAAACATATGAAATACCAAGCGCTCCACTGATACGGCTATACCGTAGTGCAGACGCATGCGTATACCCGTCTCTATTAGAAGCCCATGCCCACATCAATATCGAAGCAATGGCATCTGGGATACCAGTAATTTCAACTGATGCACGGGGAGTGCGAGAAACCATCGACGACGGAATCAATGGTCTACTTGCCACCGCAGGAGACCCAAAACACCTGGCTGAAAAAATGTCTGTAGTCCAAATGGATTCAACAATTCGAACCGGATTAGTAAAAAATGGATTGATATCAGTACGTAATAAATATGACTGGCCAATCGTCGTTAGGATGTTCGAATCCCTCTATATGGATCTAACTGCCAAATAATGTTTGATCTGCGCTGGATCTGCTTAAAAACTTCGACATGGACCAATACCAAATCTAAAATTATTGCGGTTTCTGCTTAGTTTCGTTTACCGAATAGGATTGTCATTAACACCCAGCTGGTCGGTTTCAAAAATGTTGGTACCTTATGGTCCATTGAGACTGAACAGACGTTTTGAATACGCATCAAGAATTCGATCTGCGTAGCCTTCAATAGAAAACAGATTAAATCGTTCATTAGCTCCTTGAACAAGCCGATCCAGCTCATCGTGATTTTCTAATAACTCTTCAATCAAATCAGCCACAGCGAGACGATCTCCGAATCGCACAGAACGTCCACTAACTCCATCACAGAACGCCTCATTTGTCCCTGGTATATCCCATCCAACACAGGGTAATCCAAATTCAAAAGCCTCAGCTATTACCATTCCCAAGCCCTCTCGATGAGATAAATGCGTAAATAAATTGGCGTCAGCGTAGGCATTATAAATATCGTGACGGTGACCGATAAATGTCACATAACGACCGTACTTCTGTTTAACCAAATTATAGTAAGCTTGATCACGCGCCTGACCAGCAAAAAAGAATTTAAAGTTCTTTCCCCTCTCCGACAATATCTTCGCTACCTCCCCAAAATCTTCAACACCTTTTGCTTTGGTAATTCTACCGACGGATAAAACTATCTTTTCATCCGGTTTGACATCAAACTCGCGACGAACGTCACCAGGCTGAGCGTCATCCAACCGACGCGTAACGCCAGGTCGAACAACAACCGCCACTTCGGGTTTAGTTCGACAAACCTTAATGGCATATTCACGAGCAGCGTTGCTTAAGCACAATACTAAGTCGGCGCGTTTGTAGTTCCAGAGCACATATTTCCGATACCATTTTTTCAGTAATTGCTTTGGGCTGACTGTTACGCCATTATCAAAGATAGTCATCAATTTAGCATCGGGGACTCCAGCATCTTGCTGGCAAACTTTAAGGACAGGAGAATTCTTCACATAATTGAGAATATAAGCTTCACGCTGACCCAAATGCAAAACATCGATACCTTCTTTATCGATTAGTGCAGCCATTTTTTTCGTAAATCGCCAACGGTAAATCGGATTGAAATGTTTTAGAACCCCTGGTTTAGGCATATCTATTCTTCGCACATCAACCCCTGCCTCCTGGAATTTTCGGAAAATTTCCGAATGCCCGTTAAAAACAAATATTGAAGGTATGTTGGCGAGAGAAAAACCCTTGGCAATATTGAGAGCAATTGTCATGGGACCATCAACATTAGAACCCCAATGGGCTTCATAAAACATCAATATTTTTGGAGGTGTATTGTTCATAAACTCAGGTATTTCTCATCAGGAATTAGTTTCACCTTATATAAAAGCGCACAATCTAAACAGAATGAATGCAATCTATTTAGTCAGATATTCAGTGGAATTGCTTAAATCTTAGAAAAGAGGATCCCCGCAGTACCTGCCATGAAAGACTAGACAAAAGTAAACTCAAATAAATCAGGATAAATTTACCCCTGTGAATCAACGACCTCCCATAATGAAACAGACGCTAATATGATCATCAGCAGCTTCAAACTGTTCGCCAACCAAATTGGTTGGCGTTTGGGCGTTCTTTTTCTAATTGCATTATCAGCAGGAATCTCTGAAGGATTTGGGATCAGCATGATTCTCCCGCTGCTCGAATCTGACATCGGACAATCGGAGACCACTCTAGGGAAATTAATAAGAAGATTTTTCAACCTGCTTGAATTACCCACTACTGGCACGAATATCCTCATCATGCTTGTGATGTTTTTCTTTCTCCGGGCTGTACTGCTTATAGGACAAACGTGGTACCAAGCAGGGCTATTAGCGAATCACCTGAGCCTCATACGCGGCAAGTTAATTCGATCGATCTTCAAAACTGATTACATACAACTGACAAAGTATGACTCTGGTTATCTTACAAATGGTGTTGTAAGAGAAATCGAGCGGGTAAACCACGGAATGCGAAGTCTTATTGACCTTGTTGTCGCCCTGGTTACTGCATCCGTGTATATCCTACTCCCTGTTCTTATCCAGCCAATTTTTACACTTTCTCTGTTTGCCCTCGGGATACCCCTTGCCATCCTATCGTTTGTAATGGTTCGAAAAACTAAGGCTTTATCAATCCGGCATACCAAACTCCATGGGCGACAAGAATCATTCTTTATCGAGGGGATCAGAAACGCAAAGTATGTAAAAGCAACAGGGCGAGTCGCCACCATTTCTGATCGTATGGTGCGTGAAACAAATCGAGTAAGCGAAGTTTTCAGAAAATTTTTGATCATTAGCGGTATTTCACGATATGCCCCTGAACCGTTAGTCGTTTTCGTCATGGCCGCGATGATTATCATTTTCACTAGGGGTTTCGATCACTCAATTACAGAAATTCTGTTTCTAATGTTCCTCTTTTATCAATCTGCTAAGAACATGATTAAAGTTCAATCGCACCTGTGGCAGTTTATGGAAGCCACCGGAAGTTTAAGACTTTATGAGAAGCTGAGAGATGACCTTGATGCACACCCAGCTACAAACAATTCAGAAGGGAAAAAACCCAACCTTGATGCAGTAATTAAGCTATCTAAGGTCACGGTCAAGTATCCGCATGCTAACGTATCGGCCCTTACTCAAATAGATTTGGAGATTCCAAGCCGCTCAACCGTTGCTTTGGTAGGGTCTTCAGGTTCTGGCAAAACCACGATCGCTAATCTGATTTGCGGTTTGGTTACCCCATCTTCAGGAGAAATTTCAATTGACAATGTCCCATATAAGTCGATCAGCATTCAAGCGCTTCAGCAATCAATTGGATACGTAACTCAGGAAAGTGCTGTTTTTAACGGCAGCCTTTTAGAAAACGTAACCCTATGGCAACCAGAGCCTGATATCAAACAAGTCACAGATATTCTCAACCAACTCGATTTGAATAATATTGGCACCAATTCTGAAAATGCAAACTTCATCGACGACATAATTGGAGGTGATGGCGCACAACTCTCTGGCGGAGAGAAACAAAGGCTAAGTATAGCCAGAGAACTCTATCGAAACCCAACGCTTATGATTTTAGACGAGGCCACGAGCGCCTTGGATTCCCAACTCGAACTCAAAATCGACGAACTTCTTGAATCCCAAAAAGGAAGCAAAACATTCCTGATCATTGCGCACAGACTTTCTACCGTTCGAAACGCTGACCTCATTTACGTACTCAACGAGGGTAAAGTAACAGAGTCAGGAGGATTCGAGGAACTAGTCAATGCAAACGGAGAATTCACCCAAATGGTGAAAATGCAATCGTTCTAATGCTTGTAAATGTTCTAACACCTGGATTCACCACTTCGAACGGCTCAGCGTTCTTATTTCCCTTAATCGTCTTTAAAAACGAGATACGCAATGCAGGTATAGATATCTCCATAGTCAAGCAGTCAGATAAAGATATATCCCAATGTGATGTTGTAGCGATTGACTCAAAGCAGTTTCGCCATATCCCTGATGATCAACAGGATGAAATTAAAGAACTGATCAACAACTACCGCAGTTCTGAAGCAAAAATCATATGGTTCGACACAACCGATAGTACAGGTACATTACAGGCTGAAATGGTGCCAGTGGTCGACAAATATATGAAAGCACAGTTACTTAAAAACAAGACCCGTTACGAACAAATTATCTATGGTGGACGAGAACTTTCTGAATATTATTTTCAAACTGCCGGAATAGTTGATAGTGATGAGAAAGCCATTAACCAGCCAATATCAAATCAAGACATCGATAAGCTTGGGATTTCCTGGAATAGCGGCCTAGCAAACTATTCAACATATGGCCCATTAAAAACAGTCCTTTACAGACGAACACACCTGCGGAATTTGTTAAGTTACCCACAATCACCTACCCCAAATGCACAGAAACGGACTAATGATTTATCAGCCAGATTTGGCATTAGATACAGCCGAGAGACAGTTCGATATCAACGCGAAAAAATTCATGCTCTACTTTCAAACCGTCTCGATACTCGCAAATTAAATCGCAGAGAATACATGAGAGAACTAAGGCAATCCAAGGTTGTTTTATCTCCGTTTGGATGGGGCGAAATCACACTTAAGGACTTTGAGGTGTTTTTAACCGGGGGAATGCTACTTAAACCTTCCATGGAACACTTAGCGACCTGGCCGGATTTCTATGTTGACGGAGTAACTTATAAGTCATTTGATTGGGATTTAAGTGATCTAGAAGAAAAAATCGAGTGGGCGCTTGGGAATGGAGAAGAACGAGAAGCTATCGCATCAGAAGGACACCGCAAGTATTTACAGCACACATACGATAGCAATGCCGCAGAAATATTTGTAACTCATCTAAACAACGTACTCTCTACAGAAATGCCAACCACGGAATAATGCCCAAGGTACTTCTACATATAAGATCCCTAGATATTGGGGGTTCTGAACGACAAGTTATATCCATTGCCAAAGCAGTGGCGGATATTTGCGGAGAAGCGCACATCGCAATAACAGTGACAGGCGGCCAATTAGAAGCCGAAGTGGAGGACATTCCCAACATATATCTCCACCACATCAAGGTGAAAGGTCTGAGAGGTAAGGTTAAATACCTATTACATCTTCGTTCTCTCATCAAAACAAACGAATTCGATGCGGTATACGGTTTTCTACCTGTACCGAACTTAGCCCTATTAATTGCTCGAACATTACGGAACAGACCGTTCATAGCCTGGGGTGTGAGATCCAGCGATCTTGACCTAACTCAGTACTCTAACCGAGTGAAATGGGCAATGAGAATAGAGAAATGGCTTTCAAGATTCTCTGACATCGTGATTACAAATTCACAGGCAGCGCTTACAGAATATCGAAGCGCCGGCTATGCGAACTCAAAACTGCGCCATATACCAAATGCAATAGATACGGAACGATTCAAACCTGCCCCACAGGCCCGGGTATCTATCAGAAATGAACTAAATATCTCTCATAAAGCTCCAGTGATTGGGCTTTTCGCAAGAATTCATCCGATGAAAGATCACATTACATTCCTCAGGGCTGCGAAAATCCTCATTGAAAAAATACCCGACACACGATTCATTTGTGCCGGAGGCGTTTCACACGGGTATTCAACTTTTGCGACTCTTGTCAAAACCACGGCTACTGATCTAGGGCTAGATAACCATATTTATTGGCTTGGTGCTCGTAAAGATCCAGAAAGATTGATGGCCGCGTGCGATATCACCACTCTTACATCTGACAGTGGCGAAGGATTCCCAAACTCAGTTGCTGAATCGATCGCTTGCGGGGTTCCATGTATTGCTACCGATATAGGTGATTCGGCAAACATTGTTTCGAACTTTACCTCCGTGGTCCTACCAAAAAACCCCCAAGGTTTGGCGACTGAATGGGAGACAGTGCTCAATCAAAGTTCAATCGAACAGAGTCAATCCACACTGAAAATGCGTCGGTCGATAATCGACCGGTTCTCTTCTGACACCGTTGCAAATCTCGTCATCGAAACCCTGAAACATTAACCCAGCGTTTTGCGACAACAAATTATGAATTCGCTATATACAAGCACTAATCAGATCAATAGCGAACTACTTTGACTAAGTGCATATAACATTAATAAACAAACCTACTTTCGAACGCTAGTTTCATATCTCATCACACGCCAACAAAAGCAGTGTCCACAATAATTGGACTTCGCACGAATCGGATGCAAATATGGGTTTCTCTTACACACGCCTTTGGAGCATCCATTGATGTTAAGCCGTGAAAGAAAACGTTTGGCCCATTATTCAGATACAGTCAATACTAACGAAGCAAGTTCTCAGACTCAGTCAAACAAAATCGAGTCCAAACTTAAATTAAAGCTCTACTAATATGTGCGGTATCTGCGGAATAGTCGATCTTGAGAACTCTCCTCCAGTGAAGGTGGATGAGTTACTGGACATGTGCAAAACAATCGAACATCGCGGACCAGATGGCACACGGACAATGATCCGTAATTCAATTGCCCTCGGTCATACACGCCTTTCAGTCATCGATACTGAGACCGGCTGGCAGCCTATCGCAAACGAAGATAACTCCATCTTTGTAATTCTTAATGGGGAGATATATAACTTCCAAGAGTTACGTAAGGAACTTATAGAACTTGGACATCAGTTCAGGACAACATCCGACACGGAAGTAGTCGTACACCTTTACGAAGAAGAAGGTAATGCGTTCGTTAAACGTCTCTCTGGAATGTTTGCATTGGCGATATGGGATGAACGAAAAAAACGCCTAATTTTGGCGCGCGACCGTATCGGAAAAAAACCTCTATTTTATTCTGCAAATGAAAGCAGATTGGTGTTTGGTTCAGAGGCAAAAACACTCGTACAAACCGGTTTGTTAGCTTCAAATGTCAACCCCATCGCACTCACCTCTTACCTGACGTATGGCTACGTAGCAGAACCTCTGAGTATTTTCGATGGTATATCCAAATTGCCACCTGCACATATTCTCATCTATGACGAGTCAGGTTTGCGAACACAACGTTACTGGCAATTAAACAAAACCCCTGACAACTCAATCACGCCTGCAGAAGCGGTAAGCGAGACTCGACGATTAACCGACGCATCTGTTGCATCACGACTTACTAGTGATGTACCTCTTGGATATTTTTTGAGTGGAGGGCTTGACTCATCTATAGTAGTCGGCTCTGCGGCCCAAAATTCAAAATCGAAACTAAAAACTTTTTCCATTGGATTCGAAGAGAAATCTTACAGCGAACTTGAGTATGCCAATACCGTAGCGAACCACTTCGGCACGGATCACCATGAATTCATTGTGACCGCCGACTTAACAAGCGATTTAGAATCCATTGTCCGCTTCGCCGACGAACCCTTCGCTGACTCTTCAATGATTCCAATGTACTACCTGTCAGGACAGACAAGCCAACACGTAACCGTCGCTCTTACTGGAGATGGAGGGGATGAAGCATTTGCAGGATATGACCGATATATAGGTCTCACAATAGCCAATAGATACCACAATATACCTAGCTTATTACGTAAAAAGCTGATCAGCCCAATTACCAGAATGATAAGAGAGTCCCCAGGAAAGCGTAGCAATCTACGCCGAATCAAGCGATTAACTTATCCCGCAACTGATTCAGCAGCGGAATGGTATATGGGTTGGATGCAGCAATTCCGATCGGAGTCCCACGCCCATGCCTTCACCGCTGATTTCAGTTCGTTAGTTTCATCAAATGGCGGGTGGGAAAATCACCTGTCCACAGCGTTTCAAGAGTTCGGTGACTCAAATACCCCAAGGTCTGCGCAATGGGTCGACTCAACCACATATTTACCAGGTGATCTAATGGTGAAAGCCGACAGAATGTCTATGGCCCATGGACTTGAGCTGCGAAGTCCATTTCTTGATCATAACCTACTTGAGTATGCGTCAAAAATCCCAGACGCATACTCAAGATTTGGTAGGTCGGGCAAACAAATACTAAAACGTGCATATTCCGACTTAATTCCGTATGAAATTTTACATCGCCCCAAAGCAGGCTTCAGCGTGCCTGTCGGTGAGTGGATAAACGGACCACTACGAGAATCTGCCCGCGATCTATTGTTGACTCCTTCTTCCGAAATCAACAAAGTAATTAGACCTCAGTTTATTGCCCAGATGCTCGATCAGCACCTAAATCGCAAACAAGATCACACGGTCAGACTATGGAACCTAATCTGCCTAGAAACTTGGGCCCAAACGTTTAAGGTCACTCTAGGATGACATTTTCTTTAACTAGTAATGCGAATCACAAAATCACTGTACTGCATCTCATTACTAGTTTAGAAGTGGGAGGAGCACAACACGGGTTACTACTTGGGTTACCTCGTTTTAACTCTGAAAAATATGAACACATAGTTTGTTCGTTGATGGATCGTATGCAAATGGCTGATCAATTCGAACGAGCTGGGATCGAAGTCCACTCTCTGGGATTACAAACCAAAATGGACTTTTCTGTTGCTATAAGACTTCGCTCACTATTGAAAGAAGTAAGGCCAGATGTTCTTCATACGTATCTGCTTCACAGTAATGTGCTTGGCCGAATTGTCGGAAGACTCACAGGAGTACCGAAAATCATAGGATCTGAACGTACGATTGGGCAAGCACGGTACTGGGGGCGATTGTTAACCAGACTAACCAACCCGCTAACAGACGCAGTAGAAGTTAATTCTCAAACAGGTGCAATTGCAATCGAAAATCTTCTTGGCATACCTCGAAAAAAAATTGAGCTTGTCAGATCAGGGGTGAATATTGATGAATATTCTAAGCCTACAAAAAGAACTGAAATACGTAACGAACTAGATTTGAGCCAAGATCAGCATCTGGTGCTGTATGTGGGTAGGCTACGATCTGTAAAAGGTGTTGAATTTGGAATCAGATCATTCGCTCTTGTAAAAGACAAACGCCCGAACTCATACATGGTATTAGCAGGTGAAGGCGAGCAACTTTCCTATCTACAGGCTCTCGTTGATGACCTCGGCATTAAAAATCATGTCAACTTCCTAGGCGTCAGAAATGATTTGCCAGATCTACTAGCGGCCGCTGATAGCGTTTTGATGCCTTCCCTGAACGAAGGATTCCCTCGAACTGCTATCGAAGCGATGGCTGCAGGAAAGCCACTTGTGGCAACCAGTGTTGGTGGCACACCAGAAGCAATAATCGATGGGGTGACAGGAATCCTAGTCCCGGTGAAAGATATACATGCCATGGCAAAGGCAGTAATCTCATTGGTCGATGACGTCTTGCTACAAAAACGGTTAGGTTCAGCGGGCGCAAAACTTGCTAGAAAAAATTACTCTATAACTAAATATGTAAATCAGCTGGATGAACTGTACTGCCGATTAAGTGGAATCGATGAGCCTACCTTTAGTAACGATACAACTGAGGAACCATTGATTTAATGTTTTCAGCAGCCTTTCGAACAGTTCGCTTTTTTAACAGCCCTAAAATGGCTAAAACTTGGGCAGTAGAATTCATTGAAGATCGAATTACGACGCCCCGGCATAAGAAACATTTAGACTACTATGCTCAAAGGCAACTCCCTGTAATAGAGGGAGTTGCCCAAGCCGCAGATATTCACCCTTCAGATGTAAAAAAATACATGGCAACATTACCGGGGTTTCTGATTTCAGAAAACAAAGATCCAGGTATGAATATCAAATGGTCTGCAACATCAGAACTAGCAGCGACTACCTATACTCTTATTAGAATATTTAAACCAGAAACGGTAGTCGAAACCGGTGTAGGGGCCGGCGTAAGTTCATGGACCATACTCCATGCCTTGGAGGAAAACCGAGCCGGTAGATTGATCAGTATCGATCTACCTACACCGAATACCCAGTTACTTCCAGAAGTAGGATACCTAGTACCACCCGAATTAAGACATAGATGGGATCTTCGTATCGGACCCTCTCAACGACTACTACCAAAAGTTCTTGTCGAGCTCGGCGCGATAGACATTTTCCACCATGATTCTCGCCATTCATATTCCAATCAATTTCGTGAATACCAATCCGCTTGGCCATTCATCAAAAGTGGAGGAATGCTGGTATCTGATGATGTCAGCAACGACGCTTTACATGACGCAACCCGATTATGGCAGCGAGAACCGTCAATTATTGGACAAAAGAAAGATTCTCCAATTGGATTAGTACGAAAATTGTAAATAGATCTATTCAAGAGCTTTAATTTTGTCTATCAGCCATCAAAATTCTCAACCAAAATCAATTGCACTCGTAGCGAATCAAAACGAGATTTTTTATCGATTGAGGATGCCGTGGATTCAAGTATTGAAAGAAAATGGATTTAATGTATTCGCGATCGTTCCAAGCGGAAATTGGAACGATCGTATTGAAGCCGGCGGAGCAAAGCATATCGAATGGAAATTAAGCCGCAGTGATCGGAATCCATTCTCAGAAATCGTTACTATTTTCAGGTTAACCAAAATTCTGCGACAAATTAAACCAGACGTAGTACAAAATTTTCACACTAAACCCAATATTTACGCACCAATAGCCGCCAAGCTAGCTGGAATTCAACTGTCCATATCCACGGTAACCGGACTTGGATATACGTTCGTTGACAGGCGAGGATTGGGAGCCAAGTTGGGCAAAATACTGAATCTGAGCATGTATTCATTGTCGAATCGGGTTGCGGGCGAAGTGGCATTTCAAAATCCTGATGATATGAGACTCCTTCGCAAATATTTTGGACTCTCCAACTCAAAAGGACGCCTGATTACGGGCGGGTCAGGTGTTGACGTGACCGAGTATCAGCCGAATACACGCAATTCCCCTCAATCTATCGAAATAAGACGTTCCCTGGGAATTCCCCAAGATGCATTTGTTGCATTGTTCGTTGGACGACTACAGCTCGACAAAGGGCTAATCGAATTTGTCGAAGCGGCGCGCATAATCAAACAAAAACGAAAGGACATTGTTTTCGTAGTAGTAGGAGCACCTGACCCCGGCAACAAACGATCTGTAAAAACCTCGATGTTAAAACAATGGAAGTCTGAAGGAAATGTCATATTCACCGGAAGACGCGAAGATGTCCCCCACTTGATGGCAATGTCGAACACCATAACTACGCCAACTTTTTACCGAGAGGGAATCCCTAGGACTCTTCTAGAAGCAGCTGCAACCGGTCTGCCGTTAGTCGGCACCAACATGCCAGGTGTGCGAGAAGTTATTAGACATGAAGAAAATGGACTCTTGATACCGACTCGCGATTCAAAAGCTCTTGCTGATGCAGTCGAGACTCTTGCAAATGACCCTATAAAATCAAAGTCGTACGGCGCTGCATCCTTAAGCCGCGCCATTAACGAATTCAATCATAGAAAGGTTATCGGTGAGTACATCACAATGTACAAGGAGCTTTGGAACCGCATATAACAAAGTGCATATTAAAATATCTTGGATGCTCTGTTTAAACATCAAACAATATTTAACAACCGAGTAACAACCCAATCGTATATGAGCAAAATATTCATATGACCGAAGTATTAGCAATAATCCCAGCGCGAGGTAACAGCAAGGGGCTCCCCGGGAAAAATTTACGCCTACTAAATGGACATCCTCTAATTGCGTATAGCATAGCTGCCGGAGTTCAAGCCAGATTAGTCAATCGAGTTATCTGCTCGACCGATTCACTAGAAATCGCTAATGTAGCTAAAAAGTACGGAGCCGAAGTTCCTTTCATGAGACCCAAGGAACTAGCAATGGATGAAAGCCCAGACATAGATTTTTTCACTCATGCTATTGATACATTAGGCAAAACTGGGTACAGACCAGACATCATTGTGCAATTGCGACCAACCGACCCCATACGACGCGCTAACCTAGTGGACGATGGCATACAGTTGATGATCGAAAATCCACAATCTGACAGTGTCAGGACAATTACTGAGCCTCATCACAGTCCATACAAGATGTGGACCATCAATGAATCAGGGCACCTTGATCCACTTCTTACCGTGGAAAATATAGACGAACCCTTCAATTCGCCGCGTCAAATGCTACCTGAAGTTTGGTGGCATATCGGTGTACTCGATATCGTAAGAACCGATGTAGTCACTTCAACCAACTCTCTTAGCGGGACAAAAATATTACCGCTAATGGTCGACCGTAATTCTTCCGCAGATATAGATACCCTATTCGATTTCCATCGCGCTGAAGAGTTAATCACTAAGACCCCGTGTGTAAAACCATAATGATTGAAGTGGATTCCAACCTCAACGACCATCACTTACAAAAATTTATTTAATGACAAAAAGTTTGATCATAGACAGCAATCTGGCCATTGTGAATCAGGACCGCATATTTGACCAATATTGGAGCTGGCCAATCAGCCAAAATCAATATGACGAACCCATCACTGAATTCATAAAATGGTCGGATGAGTTGCACAGAGACATACAAGGCGTACCTGGTCTTCTAAACGCATTTTTTCTAATTAAATCGGATTTGCTCAAGGATCTGTCCTTCTACGCGTCCGCTTGGATAGATGTTGCTAAAGCCAAACAAGAAGATATCAAACTCATCTATGGGCCAGATGAATTCATTTTAAAATCGCTAGTAACAGACAATTTTATCGGGCCGCCTCCAACCATAAGAAAAAGAAATGTGAGGGGAATTGGATTAGCAGGAAACATCAAGTCAAAGCTTTCAAGATTTAAAAGATCTTGGACAAATAGGCAACCATTATTTAGTGGCCAATCACGTTATTACGCGACGAGCATGAATAATCTAGGCAAGCAAATCTCCCCTCGTGAAACATCTTTTATAAGATTTTATGCCGACGATTTCAGGCGAGTGCCAGAAGATCAAACTGAATTACCTAAGGATCTGAATGAGTTGGCAAGACAAATCAGTGATGTTCTCTGCAAGGTAATTTCAAAATACAACACAGCGCCATCAAGAGCATTTGCCGAATATATGTATTCCATCGCATTTCAATACTTAAAGATTGGTTGGGTAGATGCTGCTATCAGCCCAATGCTTCAGAAAATCAAAACATCTTCAACACTTATCACTGGCACAGGAGGTGGATATTCAGCAAGGCTTTTGTCCTATCAATTTCTAACAAGTGGAAAAACGGTTTTACGCACTACACATGGAGGAGATTCACCTTTTTTCGATGACGTCCTAAACCCTACAATCGAGTTTCCATTTGCATCAAAATATATAGCCTACGGTGAACAGGCAGCACGAGCCCTCAAATTGGCTGTCGATAGCAGAAGCGAATCTGAATACCCCTTTTACACGCGCTCAGTCATCGCAGCAGGCTCAGATTTTCACTCGAAAATTTTGAATCGCGCACAAACTAAAAAAAATGAAACCGTCAGGTCTGTGACAGTAGTAGCGGGATGTTTTAATGGAGCCTACCGAGTCAATCCCCAGTACACCCTACATGACGTCGTTTATATGGAATGGCAAAGACGATTGTTGCATATGACGAAAAAATTAGGATATACAGTTATTTCAAAACGACATCCAAAAGGAATAATGTCGCAAACGCAAATTTTCCCAGAATACGCAGATAATGAATTGCTGAACACCACAATGGCCGACGTTGATCAGCATACTGACGCTTACATCTTCGATTTTCAAGGTAGTGCCTTTATGGAAGCAATTTGCACTCTCAAACCCGTGGTGCTTATCGATATCCCCATGCGTACTCTGCGCTATGAGGCTCGTTCGCAAATATCAGAATCAATCTCAATCGTACCTGCCTCGTTCAACGAACAAAATCGCGTTGTGATTGATGAAAAACAACTTGAACACGCCCTTACTAATCCTGTTGATGTTAGCGCCCGAGAACAGTTAATCCATGATTATCTTTTACGGCCTTCGGACAATTCCAATCTCATATATGCATGATAAATTTATGATTCTCAGCCATACTTCGCGCAGTTTTATCATATGGTTAATTTTCAACGAGCAGATTAGAGAAATAAGTAACACCAATGACATCAACAATAAAAATTGGTTCGACCGAAGTCGGTTCAGGTCACCCAACATACATGGTTGGTGAAATCGGGATCAATCACAACGGTGATTTACAAATAGCCAAACAGCTCATCGATGTTGCTGCAAACGCCGGCCTAAATGCTGTGAAATTCCAAAAGCGAACTCCCGAACTATGTGTGCCAAAGGATCAATGGAACATAGAACGAGACACCCCGTGGGGTGTGATGACATACATCAATTATCGCCATAAGGTGGAATTTAACGAATCTGAGTACAAAGAAATATCCAACTATTGTGGTTCAAAGGGTATCGATTGGTTTGCTTCCCCCTGGGATGAAGAGGCTGTTGATTTCCTTGAAAAGTTCAACCCTCCTTGTTACAAAATCGCATCAGCGTCAGTCACAGATATCCCTCTTTTAGAAAAAATACACTCAACAAATAGACCGGTCATCATGTCATCGGGAATGTCAACAATGAACGAAATACGAACAGCAGTTGCCACTCTTGGACAAGACAATCTCCTCATATGCCACTCAACCAGTTCATATCCGTGTGTCCCATCAGAATTAAATCTTAGAATGATCGAAACCCTTGGCGGAGAGTTCAACGTTCCAATAGGCTATTCCGGACACGAGGTCGGGCTATCAACAACAATAGCTGCATCAGTAATGGGAGCATGCCTGATTGAACGCCATATAACTATCGACCGATCCATGTGGGGAAGCGACCAGTCAGCCTCAGTTGAACCACAGGGAGTCCGGCGACTGGTCAGAGATATACGCATCATAGAATCAGCATTAGGAGACGGAATTAAAAAAGTCTACGATAGCGAACTCGGCGTAATGCAAAAATTAAGAAGATCCTAAAACATCTCAAAACAGGCACAATAAGAGACATAAGGTTCTCAAGCAATCACTAGGCGATCCGTCCAAAACCTATGAACAATTAGTTCCTAAAATTTTGTCTCATTGAAGTAATTTACCCGAATTACCATCTAATCTGCCTACTCGTTTTAAAAAACGACCAATATCCAAAATAAACTCGACAACAATCGCCAAAATCAACGGGGCAGAACCTAATTTTATTTTCTAAAAAGCCTACTATCAGTGTTTTTTACCAATACCGGTAAATCATTTGAGAGAGGGTTAGGTAAACTCGAAATCTACTCGAATTTTTATTAAATCAATGCAGTACAAAGAAAAAATCTACCGGACATTTACCAGCGTCGAATCTATATACAAAAGTATCGATAATGCCATCGTCTGGATAACTATATTTGCCCTATTTGGCATACCTCTTCTGTTCAGCTATTTTGATATCACAGCGGTATTTAACGAGCTGAAACTCATCGCTCTACATTTAACTGCGGGCCTGATCACAATTCTTTGGTTTTGCCAGATATTACTCAGACAGATTAGTCCAACAACCAATAGCAACAATGGTCTGAATAGAGATTTAAAAGCCTGGCTTGGGCGTAACCCTGCTAGGTGGGCACTCGCTGGAGCATGTGTATGGGTCTTCGCACAGCTAGCCTCAACTCTACTCTCACCATTACCTGTTATTAGCTTTTTCGGTGGCGATGAAACCAGGTCCGGTTACAACCTCTATGACAGCTTATCCCTAACAGTGATTTTCCTGTCAGTAGCCTTCCGTTTTCGAACAATCTATACCCTAAAGTTGCTGGTATACACGCTCGTTATAACCGGTACGATCACTGCAATCTATGGTGTCGCCCAACATTTCGGTTGGGATCCCATTGGTGGGAATCTAGCCCTTCGAGTACAAGCCAGTTTCGGGAATACCCTGAATTTCGGCGGTTATATGGCAATGAGCATCCCGGCGACGTTAGCGCTAGTTCATATCAAACGAAATTCTATGTGGATGCCATCATTTCTAATCATCGCGGTAGTACTTAGTATGCAACTGGCAGGAATCTGGTTCGCTGGCGGTCGAGGACCTTTTGTGGCATGCGCAATATCAATCACCACATTGTTTATCTTCACAATTCTTATCGGATCCAATCGAGAAACTTTTAGAACCCTCAAATTATTAGCACTATCTAGCATCATCAGTGCATTTATCATCGCCTTACCATCTCCCAAAGGAGATCTAGGGTTGGAGCGCATCACCGGTATTGTCAATCAATTCAATGAACCAATCTCCACATCCACAAACATTGAGGGAGGCCTCGCAGGGCGATTTAATATTTGGAGTTCCTCGCTAAAACTTGCGACCGGGTGGGAGGTTCCTATCGAAGAGCCCATCCTGAATTCCATGTTGCGACCATTATTCGGGCTTGGTCCGGATATGTATGTGTATTCATACCCGTTAGTCGGTCAACCATCATCCTGGTTAAGGCTAGTAGACCACACTCACAACTATCAACTTCAAGTACTCATGGAGCAGGGATTTATCGGTCTAATTGGGTTCACGGCACTAATCATATTTTTGACCATAAGCGTATTTGCAATTGTTAAACGATATCGAAATCAAAAAAGCAGTTTCGATGTCACCGGAATAATCATATTAGCCCTACTTCCAGCAATGATTGGCAAAATATTCGAACTACAAACAGGTGTGGCACGCGCTTCCGATCTAGCGATGACCCTTGGCCTTTTTGGCGCAGTCATAGCGATATATGAATTTCTAAATCAACAAACTGACGAAGGTCAAAATGAGTCGATAAATCAGCAGAATTTATCCTCAACGTCGATTCTCTCAAAGAAAAGACGAATAACACTAGGCACAAGCGCGTTAACGATTGTGACAGTAACTGCATTAATCGGATTCGTCTTTATCAGTTGGGATATCCGGCGACTGTCAGCCAGCCTAATTATTAGCGGAGGACACGACAACTCAAATTTAACCGTTCGAGCCAAAGCATGGGACGATGCGCAAGCTATTGCACCAGAACGTTCGTCTATCACATTTAATTTGTTTGAAGCTTATCTCAAAGCTGCCAAAGAGCAATATAATCTTGGCAATACAAATGAGGCGATGCGATTGTTAATGGTTGGTCGCGACATGTTATTGGCTTATGAACAACGCGATCCGTTAGAGCTGGATATACAGATAGGGTTATCGAAAACGACATCTACACTTGCAGAATGGGGACATTACGAATATCTGGATGAACTTACCTATCGAACCCAAAAGTTAGCAAGCATAGCCCCCGCGTACCCAACCCTCTTGGGAACTGCAGCTACGGCAATGTCAAGTGTTGGATTACATAAACTCGCTATCGAATATGCTGAAAAGGCCATAGCCACAGAAGAAAAAACCAAACCGTGGTCAAAAGCATGGTACGCAAAAGGGAGGTCGCTCTATGAACTCGGCCAAGAAGAAGAAGCTATATTTGCTCTGAGAACCGCGACAGAGAAAGAACCGGGAACCGAAGGGGCGATATTATCTCATCAAGTACTGGGTGAAATTTATCGGGTTCGCGGAAATGTTGAACTATCAGAATTGCATATTACACTCGGAAATGCCGATATCACTATTGTTGATTAATTCGTTGTGATACGGAATCTAACCCTAAGTGAAATGTCAGGCACAATAGACGGGCCAATGAAGCCGAACAGCGAAAGAAAACATGCCCAAATAATCGACTATGCGATCATTTGGATCACTCTTGCCACACTATTCATAATCCCTGTCATATTCAATTACTTTCACATTGTTTCGGTCTTTACTGAACTAAAGTTAGTAACACTGCATTTAGGTGCCGGGCTCATTGCGATTTTGTGGCTTTGGGAATTAGCACGTAAAGATCAATTTTCCATAAATATCACACGAGAAAAAACAGGCTGGGATTCACTTAGAAAGGTAAGTAAACATCCGACTCAATGGGCGCTCATTGGCGCAGGCATATGGTTTTTCGCGTTGACTATATCAACGCTATTATCGCCGCTTTCAGGTATTAGCTTTCTTGGTGCGGAAGATAATAGATCGGGTTACAACCTATATGACTACATCTCACTCTTCATAATTTGTCTTTCAGTTGCGTTACGATTCCGATCAGTTGCAACTTTGAAACTACTAACCTACACGTTAGTAACTAGTGGCACTATTGTGGCAACTTACGGTATCGGGCAACACTTCGATTGGGATCCAATTGCCGGCAATGTCGGAAATAACCGAGTGCAATCAAGTTTCGGGAACCCGCTTGACTTTGGGGCTTACATGGTGATGGCTATACCTACCACGCTTTCACTTTCGTATTTCGCAACAAAACAAAAAAATCTATGGCTAAGTCTGACTATTGTGCCACTTGGACTGCAGTTGGCTGGTTTATGGTTTTCCGGTGCGCGAGGACCATACATCGCTACTTTAGCGGGACTTATCACATTTTTTTTGATTGCTGCGGCAATTGGTCATATTAAAACGATAGTCCGGCCAGCTCTAGTATTAATTTTGGGTGGACTATTAGCAACAGCGCTTGTTACTTTGCCGTCCAGTCAAAATGACATTGGCATACAGCGCATATTAAGTATCGAAAGTCAAATCACTGGCGCTGGAAAAAATACGAATGAAGTAACTGGTGGCCTAGACGGCCGACTAAACATTTGGGACTCAACACTTGAATTAGCGATGCAATGGAATGTCCCTGCAGCAGAATCCCCTGTAACAACATTCTTGCGACCGGTTTTCGGATTAGGCCCAGATATGTTCGTCTATTCGTTTCCTATTGTTGAAAAACCTCGCGCAGGGCTTCAAATTGTTGACCATACCCATAACTACGTATTACAGATACTAATGGAGCAGGGATTTCTAGGCTTAATCGGATTCCTCATATTTGTAACTTCTTTGGCCGTAACTGCATTCGTAATAGTTAAACGACTACGCTCCTCGGATTACTACTTGAGTATCCCCAAGATATTGGTGCTATCGCTGCTACCTGCCCTGGTCGGGAAAATGATTGAAATCCAAACTGGTGTAGCTCGTGTTTCAGATCTAACATCAATGTTTGCATTATTTGGAGCCACAATCGCACTTTACGGTGTGATCAATCGCCAGCAATTCGCTAACAATAAGCAGATCACGGTAGAACGCAGGTCTTCTCGCGGTACTTTTTCAGTTTCTGGGATACTTGTGCTGGTAGTTGCATCTATAACAATATTCAGCATTTTCATCGGATGGGATATTAGACGATTGTCGGCAAGTCGAATTAATGCCATTGGATTTTCTGCCACATCACCGGTCACACAAATTCAAGCCTTGGCCGACGCTCAATCTCTGGCACCAGAAAGACCATCATTCACAAATAAATTATTTACAGAATATTTTCATACCGCTCTCTATCATCGCGACCATGGAGATGAAACAGAAGCAACGACACTCATGCTCACTGCGCGAGAGTTGCTCCTACAATCTGAAGAATTTGATCCGTTCAAACGAGACACACAAATAAACCTCTTTCAAACTGATGTAGCGCTTGCGCAATGGGGACACATTGAATATACCCAACAAGCAGTCGCTCGAGCGGAAAAAATCATCGAACGATATCCCTCATATCCCTACTTTGTAAGCATCATCGCAACAAATATGACTTTAATTGGAATGCATGAATTGGCGATTCGATATGCTGAAGATGCAATAAGTGTGGAAGGTATTACCAAACCATGGCCAAAAGCCTGGTATGCAAAAGGTCGTGCTTTGTACGAACTTGGTCGTTTAGATGAATCAATCTCTGTCCTAAATACAGCGGTCAAAAAACAACCGGGTTCGGAAGGTGCAATTTATGCACACAAGATTCTCGCCCACATCTATCTAACGCGCGGGGAACCAGGAGATGAGGAACGTTCGAGATTCCACACACAAAAAGGTGACGAACCGATTACTCAAGAGTGAATCACCAAACTAGAAAATTCCCATTGCCACATATCATCACAGTAAAATTACTAAACCACGTACTCATCACTGACAAAAAATAAAGAGTTGTATAATAAGCACTGAGCTTAATCGCTCGCTAGCGGTGGTAGCTCAGTTGGCAGAGCATCTGCCTTCCAAGCAGAATGTCGCGAGTTCGAATCTCGTCCGCCGCTCCAAACGTAAATCAAACTGAACAAGTCCTCACAGAAATGTGGGGGCTTTTCGCGAAAGAACTAACTTTGAGCAGTAAACTCATAAAGCACCCTCCCACTTTCGGAAAGCTCTCGCTTGTGCCTCATAGAAAACTGTCCTGTAAACGCCTGTTCAAATTTGGCCTGTGAGTACTCATGATGCTGCCCCTTTTTGTTTGTACTCAACAGATCGGCCATCGGATCACCGGGAGGAATAAATTCGATAATCAACGCAGGCGTAATCTTCCGAAAATGAGCTGCAACAAGTTCCATCGGAATCCCTGCACCAATTACTAGGTGATGAATCAACGCGAGCGCCAAAGATGTTTGCGGCTTGATACGGTCGTAAAATCCCGATCGCTCACTTCCCGCCCACCCACGACCCATAAAGGGATCAGTAAGGTCATGAAGTGCGCTATGTATATTAGTGATACCTCGTTTATCGAACTCTCTTGCAGCAAGTTCAACACTATCGTGGTCGTTGTCCACAAGAATCACATTCTTGGAATATTTCGATGCTATAGCACTAAATCGTCCAGCATTGCCCCCTAGATCAAGAATTAGTTCCGACTCGGGTCTTGACCCCAACCAAATGTCGACAAGCTCCTCTTTATGAGCCATCGCTCGAGATGAGTATGAATTATCCGCATAATAGGTCGACCAATCGCCCTTATCCACATGGTAATTAAGTGCGTTTACAGTATTTCGAAGGCTAGCAATCAATCCAACCAATGATCCGCTCGACATATGTTTGGTCTTAGAATTTCCAGCAGGATTACTAGCGCCTTTATGTATAGCCCTGCTGTGTAAGTGAAGATGCCAGAGCAACCCCCAATTCATCCAACTTCTATTGGGCATCATCGAACTGGCACTTCCCAAAGGGTAACCATCCATATTGACCGAATTATATATATTTGGCGCATTTCGAAAACTTGCCGCCAATGCCAGAGGTGCCAGAAAATGCTCACAGAACTGCTTATAAGCGGCCCAAGGCTGCCCTGGAGTTAAAACATCAAAACTCCCAAAATCTATAAATATAGGACGCACACCCTCAAATAATACGTTGAAGGCAGTACCGTCTCGCAACGTAAATCCCGCCTCTACAGCTTCACGTTGAATATCCACCGTGAGCAAAGCGGCCTTTTTCAGTAATGAAAACGGCCATTCGTACGGATAGGTGACAATCGGAATTTCGCGAGGTTGTAACAAAAGTGAATTACTAGAATCCGTAACATTAATCTCAACCTCGTCATGGTCAACCAATCTGCGATTCTTTACCAGATTGGAGTAAAGGCCTGAACGAAGAAACGCCCTACTCGCATCTGCAAGTCGACGATCGACGTGCCTAATCAGTGTTCCATCTTTATCTTTTGTCAGGAAACCAAACGGGTCCCGCAAGGAGCTAGGGGTACGGTCGGAGTCATTCACCTTTGCGTCGATGTCCGAATAGACCACTTATTAGATAGCGCATGCGACCCCACCACAATCGAACGGTAAGGCCACCGGCCAAGATCGCACCAGCTGCGGCCTGGAAGAGTAAAGAACCAGAAGACGGATCGATATAAAGAAGTGAAATCATAGGATGTATACTATTGGATACCTATTTTATTTGCGAGTATTTCGATCAAAAATAATCTTCATATTAAGGTTGATACTGGTCTCTAAAAAGTGACATGTTTGAGCTGTTTTTCGGTAATTATCTCTTCGAACAAATGCTCTTTTAGCCTAAGCATTGGTCACGATAAAATGCATTTATCGCATTTCCTTTTCACCTAATTGAGTCTTCCAGATACCGTTCTCATAATGTTGATTTAGATTACCCGGATTCCACCAAACGTCATCAGGATGGATCGGTAAGCCAGCATTAAAACATCCGTTTAAAGCCACGACAAAAGTATTCCAAGAATTAGACGATTTTTCAAATTCTGCAGCTCTGCAAATTTTTGGTATGCGCACGGCCTTGAGTATTGGCACTCTCTCGTTGAATAAGGCCTCGCTAGGAGTCTCTTTAAAGTCCCCTTCGTTCCAATTGGAGGCGGGTCCATGGTCCGACATTATTATGATTAACGGGTCAGCATTGGTGTTTTCAATAATTTCGTCAACTGTCGTCAATATCTGGGTATTCACAAATTTAAGTTGGCTGATATACGCGTCTTTCTGTTTCGAATATTTGATTCGGGTTTCTCTGTCAGGTTGCAGAATTGGCGGATCTAAAAAATTTCCTTCTGCATCAAAATAATACGGAGAATGAGGTGCGAGATTGTAACTGAATACCAATACATCGTCATTGGATGCCTGTAACGCAGTCTCTTTCATGTTGTCTATCAGACCAAACCGTGAGTATTTTCGCCATAATTGCAAACTTGGTGGCAGTGAGGATAGTACAGTTTTTTCATAATAAGCCATTGGAAATGGCTTCGAAATGATGATCGGTGAGCGCTCTGATGATAGTTCGACCGCCTTATAACCAATTTTTGATAAAAGTGTTGCGACAGATGATTCTTCGAATCGCCAATGGTCAGGTGCACGGTTATTCACGAGCGCACTTATAGAATTGCTGTCTAATGTGCCAAAATCCTCTAGTTCCATCGTCGCAGGTAAAACACATCCCGTTGAAGGGCAATTAGTGATGGCTTTTCTATAAATAGTAAACCCTCTGTTTTCAAGAGCCGATAAAAATGACGAGTTGTCGAAATTATATTCCCTCGTGAGAACGTCCTCACGACCATAACCATCAAACAACATCCAGTAGATTGCAAACGGTGATTTAGGCACTTCTAATGTTATCCCGCTGACTGAGCGTTCTTCGGTAAATGTGTAAGACCTGAGTTGGCCATTTGCCCAAAATGATAGGTTCCATAAGGCCAAAATAAATGCACTGATAGCAATATATTTTGCTACTGCCGGGTTCCATCTAACCAAGCGTTTAGAAAGGAAATAAAGGAGAACTATTGCAATAAGCGATAGTGGTAAAAAAATACGATCTTGGAAGAAGAATCTATGCCGTATGAATTCGAACGAAATAAAATCGTTAATAAATTTTTGAATATATCCATAAAATATAAACACGATATATCCGGTTATAACCATTCCACCCGCATCGCGTGAAATTCTATGAACCACAATCCATAAGATCAGGAAGCTGCAGGCGACGAATGTTGCAAAGAACATCATCCATGCGACTTCTTGAGGTGAAGACTGTGACGGTGGAGCTTGACTAGCAAGAAATGCGACTGAGAACACACCGATTGCAATTAGTAATGCAGCAATCGGCTTAATCGTTCCGGCAAGTAAATTAACGGTAAGGGCGGAGGGAATCGCTGTGATCTCTGTTTTTATTTGTAAAATTCTGGCAGGGAAAGGCTTATACAGGTTCTTTGGAACAAATAAATTTGCAGATATCGTTGCATATGGACTGTAAGTTCATTTCTTTCCAAAAATCTATCTGCTGATCCAAAATGAATAAACTTGAAGAACTAGCTATTAGTTAGAAAGTTAACATTCCCCTACACCAAAATCAGACAACATCGAATAAATAAATGCCCTGATAATCTTAAGAAACTCAAGAAGTTTCTGGAAGATCCACATGTAGGTCACCGCTAGACGCAAGTCACTAAGCCAAACACCTAACAGTTTGAAACTCAGGATTTCTTATAAGTATCCTCTTGAACGTGTAAACGATGCACGGAAGGCATGCATTCAGTAATGAAAGTACTGGTCGTATCAAGCAAATACTCCCCGGAATATTCTGGCTCAGGGTTCCGCGCCCATAACACTTATTTGCGGCTTTCAGACAAACACGACATTACATTCGAAGTCGTATGCAGCAGCGTCGAATTCACCGAAAGTAAAGAATACCTTTCTGATGAAGTGGTGGTAACGCGTATCGTTTCCTCTTTTATGAGAAAGATCAACAATCGTTTTGGTAAAGGGCCATTTCGCAGAATCACGAATGCCGCTGTCTTTCACTTGGAGTCACGGACCGTCACAAGGTTAATTGCAAAAAAAGATTTTGACCTTATCCACGTTTATGGTTATTCCCCCGCGACAGTTGCGGCAATTAATTGGAGCAGGGAAAAGGGCATCCCATTAATCCTAGAAATCGTAAACCCTGTCCTGGATCCATACCAATATTTGCCAGGCACAAGGAATTTACGTTCTTACGATCTAACTCGTCAAACAGTGATTGTAGCAATCAGTGAATATATCTCACAAATCTGTAAAACCGCCGGGCTTAGTGATAACGTTTGGAGTAGACCCAACCCCGTTGATAGTGTCAGGTTTGCACCTGCCTCAGAAGATCAACCGACAATTGCCCAACTAAATATCTTTGGCTCCAAGAAACCAGATAAGCTAATCGTGTACGTTGCAAAATTTTTGGCAAGAAAAAATCATAGCTTCTTGATTGAAGTTCTTGCAGAACTTCCGGATAACTTCAAGTTGGTATTAGCAGGCCCACCACTCCCAGAAATCCATTCAGTTCCAGGATTCACAAGTGACGATATCGTCATGTTAATAAATAAAGCTAAGCAGCTGAAAGTTCTTGATCGTCTGATATTAAAACCAGAATTCGTGGATTTTGCAGAATACCTCAAGATGGCTGATGTCACCTGTTTTCCTTCAGTGCGAGAAGGAATGGGCACACCACTTCTTGAAAGTCTCGCATCTGGTGTCCCGGTTGTCGCTAACGCAGGAGAAGCAAGTTTCCGGGAACACATCATCGACACCAAAAATGGATTTCTGCGACCACTTCAATCTAAACAGTGGGCTGATGCTATTGTAATGGCCACTAAGTTCACAGGTGAGCAAAAACGGCAATTTGCCCAAGAAACCCTGAATCGTTATTCAACAGACATAATTGACGCTGATTATTTAAAACTGATGATGGCACTTATTAACACCAAACCAAACGGGTACATCTCTGTAGCAAATGTTTTGAAAAAACCTTCAATAACGAGTTGACGGGCAGAGAATAAAATTTTTCACCAATGCATACGGACAATCTACTAAGATACCCGTGCAAACACTGAAGCTAGAGATGGCGTCAGTCCAGAACATTTTTGAGTTCATCACAAGCCGGAGTTCTCTGTCACAAACTTCACTACAAGGAATTGTAAAAGTACTTAAACAAACAAAAAATGATTAAAGTTACGCAGTCATATTCACGATTTTTTCTAGTATCAATAACACTAGCCATCATGTGTGTCCCACCCATCCTCACCAGTGTAGACATACATTCGAACCCAGGACGTTGGTTCTATGAATCTTGGTTATTCTCGTCAGGACATATTCCATATAGAGACTTCACTTGGGCGTATCCACCACTAGGTGTATTAGTCTCAGGATCACTGTTTTTAGTATTAGGCCAATCAACTATTGCCCTGTATACCTTTTCCAGCTTGATCGCATTAGCGATAGGGATAACGATTTATAAGATCTGCCGATTGCATGAACTTAACACAAATATTTCGCTTTTGTTCACCGCTGGATTTTTTGGAGCCTCAAATCTAGGCGCTTCGAAAATGATAGGTGCAGTCGGCGGCATTACACCCTCATGGCCGATCGGTTTATTTGGCATCTTATTACTTCTATATGGAACATCCCATCTACTAGTAAACCGACTCGGCAACAGGACCAAAAGCAAGGTTTGCATTTTCTTCGGAGCAACCATCACCCTACTGTCTAAACCGGAATTCGCTTTAGCCACATTCATGTTTTTGGCGATCATATGTATTTTTTTTCTCATTTTGAAATCGAACTCTAATGATCGAATTGTTCGGTATCAGATATTTAAATTATCGTTATCCGGAGTAATCTGCGCCACGATAGCTTACTTTGTCATCGGGTCTGTAACTGGATTCGCCAATCTATTTGAAGGACTCAATGGATATGGGCAATCAGAAATGTGGTTACATAATTCGAAGGTTGAAGCCCTTTCCAGAAACACTACATACGGCCTCGAGGCTGTGCGCGCATTTGCAGGGACAATAGCAATAGCAAGCATAGTTGTGATTGCGGTAAAAAACTGCGATTCTCTTCGATGGAAAACATCATTGGCAAAAGTGACTTACGTAGCTATTGTCGTCGGATCCATCTCTATTTTAGGAGAACTGATTAGTCGCAATAAAATTACCGAAGCGATAGTAATTTGTACCCTCGCAGTAATACTTTTGGCGATTCCACAAATGGCTCAACGCCCACCCACTTCAATAACCAAAAAAAGTCGCTTGCAAATTGCCGGCGTGTTATTCGCCTCATTAGTATCGCTCACAACATACGAAACTCTCACAGGGCTTAAAGCAGATCATGAAATCTTACTAATGGCGCCATTCCGGTTATCCCCATGGATTGCCATAATTGCCGCGATTGTATTTGCTCTAATCATTTTTAGGCACAGAAACGACCCAAGTTCTTCAGGCAATGATCAACTCTTATTAGTATTCCTATTTTGTGCAATAGCGGGAGCAATGCAGGCCCGCTTTGCTTTAGGCTTGGGCTCCGATCCTGAATATTCAATGGGGTTGCTAGCATCATTACTGTTGTTAAATTATGGATTAAAGAAGACCAATCTATCGTATCTGGCTTACAAAAATATTCGCTTCGATTCACACAATCAGAAACTGCGATATGTGACGCTCACAGGAGCGGTAATTCCAATGATTGCTTTTCTTGCGATTGGAAAACCTTTATTACATTTTGTTCAACACGAGCCAACCATTATTACAACTTTAAATGGGCCCCTTTTAGTTAAGGCAAAAGCCTCTGCAACAATCGAAACGGTGCAATCCTCCGTTGAACTGGCTACACCAAATAACTCCACTGTTATCAGTACTTCGTACACCCCCTGGGTCAATTTCATTACTAACAGAACAGGCTTATTACCGGTCACACAGACAACTATTTTAAAATTTGATCAACAAACAATTGATAATACGATTCAATTGATCGATCAAACACGCCCCAGCCTCGTGATCATAGATTTGATCAACGATAACGGCACAGAATTCGGAGGAATGGCAGAAACTTCTCGCTCATATAATCCTTGGCTATGGAATTTCATAAACAATAATTATGAATATTGTGCAAAGTTCCTCGATGGTAAACCCAGAGATGGCTTGTGGGGTGCTAGGTTTTATGTCCAACAAAATCCATCAGAGTCTGCACCAGACTGCAGTACTTTCAAAATATTGACAGGTTTAAACCATTAATGGCTATTCCACTTTAATGTTTCGACGCCTAAACCAAAATGGTGCGCCTCTGAAACTCATAGAGGTTTCGATTCAACATTGCACTGATAAAGTTCCGAGCGCGTTATGAGATTATTTCATGCAGTACCGACGTGAGATTGATGGCCTAAGAGCACTCGCAGTATTACCAGTAATACTTTTTCACGCCGGCTTCGAAATTTTCAGTGGCGGATTTGTGGGTGTCGATGTTTTCTTCGTGCTGTCTGGGTATCTGATAACCAGACTAATCGTGAATGAAATCGATTTAGGAGAATTCTCTATCACCGGTTTTTACGAACGAAGAGCTAGGCGCATACTCCCTGCCTTATTCTTCGTAATGACCTGTTCAATACCTTTCGCATGGATTCTGTTGTTACCTAGCGACTTTGTCGATTTTTCTCAAAGCCTAGTAGCAAACCCTCTGTTTATAGCAAACTTCCTGTTTTGGATGGAAAGAGGGTATTTCGGCATAGCTACAGAGTTGAAGCCTTTGATACACACTTGGAGCCTGTCCGTCGAAGAACAGTTTTATGTTTTTTTTCCCTTGATATTTACGTTCATATGGAAAAAAACACTGCTGCTTTACGCTCTGCTGAGCCTAGTGATAATCGGATCACTAACGGCATCCTATGTGATCACGAACCTCCATTTCGACACAGCATTTTTCCTATTACCGACCCGAGCTTGGGAATTGTTAATCGGCACATGCGCCGCACTACTTTTAAGAAAAAATATGCCAGCTCTCGCATCTAACAAAACCATTAATGATGTTCTTAGTTTTCTCGGTCTAACACTCATAGCAATTGCAGTGATGTTTTTCAACAATTCCACTCCATTCCCAGGTCTTTACGCTTTAATCCCGGCATCGGGCACATGGCTGGTAATCGTTTTCTCAGAAAGATCAAATTATGCAAAAACTTTCCTCGGAACGCCTGTTCTGGTGTTTTTGGGTTTGATCAGCTATTCAGCCTACCTTTGGCACCAGCCAATTTTTTCATTTTATAAACACAGCGGCATAACCCTATCCGGTCCGATTATTTACTTAGGCTTGGGACTTCTTTCAATTTTTCTCGGCTTCCTATCCTGGAAATATATAGAACAACCTTTCCGTAATCGGTCGTATTTAACCCGGAGCACTATTTTTAAACTTTCGATCGGTTGCTCGGCGATTTTCATAACCCTTGGAAGCCTCGGGTATTTTATGAACGGGTTCCCAACCAGATACGGATCCGAAGATAGAAAACTGCTTACGCAATTTATTGATGTAACCGATTACACCCAAAGACGATTCGACAGTCTTGAATTAAAAAAATTTTCTGAACATGAAAAAACAAAATTGCTGATTATTGGGGACAGTTTTGCAAAAGACGTTGTTAACGCTGTGTATGAAAACGGTCTAGACGCTCGCTACGAGATATCAACCGTTCAGATCAACAGCGAATGCGGGAACCTCTTTCTCGACTTCGACTTTACTGAAAACATCCCCTCGAAAAACCGAGCGCGCTGCGATTTTCTAGACTCCTATGAAAGTCCTGCCGTCAGAGACTTATTAATAAAATCAGATGAAATATGGCTCGCATCATCATGGAAACCATGGGTAGTTGAACTATTGCCGGAAAGTGTTAATAACTTACGCGATACATTTGAAAAGCCGTTATATGTATTTGGCACCAAAAACTTTGGCACAGTCAATCAAAAATCTATGCTGGATATTCCGGTAGATGAACGAGATACTTTTACGCAAGTTCCGTCACCGGACATCGTCGAATTAAACAATTTGATGAATAATTCTTTACCTGATGACGTATTTGTAAACGTCCTAGAAGGATTTTGCGAGAAAAAATTAACATGCCGGCTTTTTACTGATGAGGGAGAATTAATTTCGTATGACGGCTCGCACGTTACTAAAGCAGGGGCAAACATATACGGCAGACTAATAGCTTCGTCCATAAGTGATTAATCCACCATACATCAAAGCCTGACAATCAGGCTTTGATGACCTGTATCACTCTACCTTCATTAGGGCTGCCGCCAACCACAGTATTCGAAAGCGGTGCGCTAAAACCCTCCGAGGAAATAGTGATCACATCACCTGGCTGAAATTTCCAGTCACGGGTGGTATAGCTCAGTTGACTTGTCCCAAAAAAGTGAACATGAGCATCTCCAGGAACACGATGCAATGGGTACTTGAAGTGATGGTCTTCACAATTACTCAAGGTATGTGACATGTATTGCTCACCTGAGTACAAGGGGCCACTCTCGTAAATTGTTTTACCATGACGCTCGACTTTGCACTCCAGAGATAATTCGTCGAAGGAGAAATCTGTAACCAACTCAGGCCCGATCGAACAAGATCGGAGTTTAGACGGAGCCAAGTACAAATAGTTAATACGTTCTGTCTCGTGATCCGCCCACTCATTTCCTAAAGTAAAACCAACGCGTCTCGGAGTCCCAGCCTTGTCAATAAAATAGCAACCGGCCAACTCAGGTTCCTCACCTCCATCAAGGGCAAAAGAAGGAATCTCGAGGCCTTCACCTGGACCCCGTACAATAGTCCCGTTGCCTTTGTAGAACCACTCGGGGGACACCCCTCGCTCGCCAGGTAAAGGCTTACCACCATCGATTCCCATTTGAAACATCTTCGCAGAATCGGTTACTGGCTCTTCCGAGGCTATTTCATCATCTGAATGCATCTGATCTCGGGATTGCATGCTTCCGGTATGGGTCAGACCAGTTCCAGAAACAACGACCCTATGATCATCAGGATGGTCGAAGGGAGCAATCAGATAAGGAGAAGTACCACCTACCTCCGCACCTAATAAATCAACGTAAGTGAAACGATCAGCACCATTAGTCAGATCTTTATTAGCCAGGGTTTGATCAAAAGACTTGCCTGTTGCTTGCGAGACCTCAAATACATCGAACACAGAGGACAAAGACCTGTCAGAAGATGTGATATCAACTACATCGTCCCCATCTACAAAGCCTACCCGGCGACCTGACGAGGGAATAACGAACTGTACTACCCGCATAGAAATCTCTTATCTTTTTACTATTTGCACTACCAAGATGGTAACCTCTCTCAACGCTGAGGTCATTTTAGTTATTAAGTTATCCTTCTCCATCTGCATTAACGATCTAAAACTATATTTATACGATCCCACTAGCATGTGTATTGGACTAAATGACAAAAACGCCTGTTGAAAAAGCCTTCACCATCGATACATCCTCGATCAAGTTTGGTCCCGGAATAACCAACGAAGCAGGTTTCGAGTTAAGCAGACTTGCTGCCAAACGTGTGATGGTGGTCACAGATCGCAAAATGGTTGATAGCCACGCTGTCAAAAGCGCAACCGGTTCACTAAGGCGCGAGGGTATCGACCACACCATATTTGATCAGGTAAGTATCGAACCGACCGACGATTCGCTAAAAAATGCAATTAGTTTCGCTATTGAAGGTAAGTTTGATGGCTTTCTTGCAGTGGGTGGTGGCTCCAGTATCGACACAGCGAAAGCAGCAAACCTTTACTCAACATATCCCGGCGACTTTCTCGAATACGTGAACGCACCAATTGGCAAAGGCACGCCAGTGCCGGGCGATTTAAAACCATTAGTTGCAGTGCCCACGACAATTGGAACAGGCAGCGAAACTACCGGCGTTGCAATTTTCGATTTCAAAGATATAGGTGCAAAAACCGGGATTGCTCATAGATCACTTCGACCAGACGTTGGCCTGGTAGATCCGGAAAATACTAGCTCACTACCGAAGATGGTCGCAGCTTGCAGTGGCTTTGATGTGCTGTGCCACGGCATAGAGTCATATACAGCGATGCCCTTTTCAAAACGAGAAGCCCCTCCGACTCCTGCACACCGACCCGCATATCAAGGATCAAACCCAATCAGTGACGTTTGGGCTCTAGCAGCCCTAGATCTAGTTGGAAATAACATCTTAAATGCAGTGCTTGATGATGACCATAATGCCAGATCCAACATGGCGCTGGCGGCAACATTCGCAGGAGTAGGCTTTGGCAATGCAGGAGTTCATCTCCCCCACGGCATGTCGTATCCGGTTTCAAGCCTTGTAAAGAAATATAGACCAGATGGGTATCCTAAAGAAAATGCTATCGTCCCTCACGGGATGGCTGTCATTCTCAACGCACCCGCGGTTTTCCGTTACACAGCACACTCAAACCCTGAAAGACACATACACGCAGCGAGACTTTTGGGTGCCGATGTAAGTGACGTTGGGCCTAGAGAGGCCGGAGATGTTCTCTCGGATAGAATCATTCATATCCTCAAGGAAATAAACGCCCCTAACGGTCTGAGCGAACTAGGCTACACCGACAATGACATACCAGCACTCGTAAAAGGAACACTTCCACAACACCGCGTGACGAAACTAGCCCCGCGCGAGACTGGAACAGAAGATCTGGGTAAATTATTTAGCCAATCAATGCAACTCTGGTAACGTTACAAGCAATACTCACATGTTCTTAGTAAAGTGCCAATTTCATATCTGAAAAGGTTATGCGCTTAATGATCACGTTTCAGAAGTCATAGAAAATATTCTCATGTCGACCAATTTTTCTTTCATACAACTTGCTGATCCTCAATTCGGCCTATTCGCTTCTTATAGCGGATTAACCGATGAAGAAATAGATGCACACGCTAAACGCGGTGTGATCGTAAAGAAAACACACAAAATTACTGGATTTGCCGATGAGACGAGATTATTCTCGCTCGCAATTCAACATGTTCAACGATCAAATCCGGCTTTCGTAGTTGTATGTGGCGACATAATCAATGAAGCAGGTAACGAGGATCAAATAGCCGAAGTAAAACGAATTGCAGGGCTCTTGGATAAGTCCATCACCATCCGATGGGTTTCGGGCAATCATGACGTGGCCTTCGACCGTATTTCTCCTGATCAAGAATCGATAGATCGCTATCGTGAAAATTTTGGGCCAGATTACTATGCGTTCTCTCATCAAAATATCCGTTTTCTCGTAATCAACTCAACCCTACTTACACCACCAAACACCCTACTTAAAGAGGCCTGGGACCAGGTGGCATTCGTTGAACATGAGGCTATGAACGCTAAATATGAAAGAATCGTTCTTTTGAGCCATCACCCTCTTTTCATAAAGTCCCCGGATGAGGCCGACAGCAATTGGTCTATCGAAAAAAAATATCGAAACCCTCTACTTGAAGTGGCTAAAAAGCACGGTATAAAAGCGAACTTTGCTGGACATTTGCACCGCAACAACATCGTATCGACCGACTATATAGAAGTAGTAACATCAGGACCTGTCGGATATCCATTGGGGCAAGACCCATCCGGATTACGAAGGGTCGAAGTTACGCCCAAAGGGCTTAAGCATCAATACCACCCTTTGGAGACCACTCAAACTGGAAATCCTAGTTAATTCTGACCCATGCGCATCACCCGGGGCGGGGAGATCTGTCTCACCGACGTGATCAACCCTATTGATATCGCAATAAATATCGCCCCCAGCACTCCCAAAAGCACCCCGATTGACTGCCAATCGATATCTAGTACCACCGGTGGTACAACTCTTAAACCTTCACCAGACGTTACAAGGAATGGAATGATGGTTGCACCCATACGAATCCCAAGCACGCCACCAATCAAAACTGATGGCAGTAACACCATGAGCAATTCTAGTGTCACTAAACCGAGTACCTGACGCGTCGTAAGACCCAGTGTCCGTACAACTGCGTATTCCATCATTCTAGAAGCAAAGGTCACCTGTGAATACACCAGAAATCCGACAGCGCTGGCAGCCAAAACCGTGGTAAATGCTATTGCAAGAAGAGCACGCCAACCCGCGGAAATAAGAGGGTCAACGACGGCGTCAAGAAGCAACTGATCCTGTGCAACAAATGATGGCGGGAAAGAACTGCGTCGCATTAACTCGGCCCCGACTGCAGACGGCTGAGTTTCTCCGGTTTCAATCCATATTTCATTAGCCTGCTCGGCTGCACGCATACGATCAGCGTTCAGTGCCATCCATGTTGATCTGATATCTCCAATCAGAAAGCTGGAGAACTCCGGATCAACAGTAGGAAAGTAATCAACAACACCCGTCAGTCTAATAAATACCGGGTTACCTAAAATGTCGACATTAACACGATCCCCAACCCTGTAACCACCACGATCCATGAAGCCTGTACTGGCAATGACCGATATAGGAGATCTGGCAGAACCAGCAGACACTCCGCTGAGTCTAGTAACAACCACCGGTGTCCAAGTCATCACTGCGATACCTTCATCCTGTCGCTCAGTTGGTTCGGTCGAGTTGGAAATCAGTGGTTCAAGTCTTGCTCCATATTGATTTAGCCCAGGCTCGTAAGTCATCCATAAAGAATCATCGTTAAACTCTTCAATAACGACAGACTCTCCATTTTCAAAAACAATACCAAGCTCATCTATCTCGACCGATCCTGCATCAAGAGTTGGAGGGTTATAACGACTAAAACGACCGCGATCAACATTGGGAAGGCCGACGCCTATGAACTCCAAACGAAACGGTGGAACTGGATTGATACCATCTGAATCAATCCCATCTAAAGAACCCGCAAGCAGACACCACATTGGCGGCAAAGTCGCTTCAACTACCTGACAACTGCCCGCACCTAAATACAGACTTACAGCATCAGTGTCGGATTCTAAAATGGCCGCAAATATCTCCTCCTGTTCAGGCGAGATGACAATCTTAAACTGTGATTGTGAAGCGACACTTCCTACTCGATCAGCGGTGGGCGTACTCCTACCATCACTTTCAGCATTCTGACCACTAATGGGTGATTCCTTCACCTCATCTACAGATTGCATCAAATCAGCACATGCTTGATGAGATTCTGCAGTGTCCTTGCCCTCGCATAACATGATCATGTTGCCGACAACCACATAATCAAAGTACTTGGGATTGTCGCACTTACCGGAATGATGTCCGCCGTCACCAACACATTGCCTTCGATCCTTAATACCCTCATCCCATCGTTGAGTATCTTTTAATATCACTGCATTGGCGCCTGTAGCTTCATCAGCGAAATCCACTCCGGTGCTCATAGCCGTGGCATGGTCAGCATAGAAACGCACCTCGTACTCGAACCTGTTGTAAGGGTCTGAACCGTAGAATCCATAAATTGCTGCAACCGCGGCATCTAAGCCTTCGATATCGTAATCGTCATCAAGTTTAAAATTAGTCGCTTTTTTAATGTCGTCGGTGATGTAGATACGGTCAGTATCATTAATTTTTTCGATGGGCCTGACTGATTCAATAAGATCTGCACACGCTTGAATTGAACTTGAGGAGTCCTTCCCCTGACATAGAAGGACCATGTTTCCGACAACAATATAGTCAAAGTATTTAGGATTGTCGCAATCAGGTGGCCAACGCCGACCTCTTGTCGTGCACTGAAGCCGTTCTCCAAGACCCTCCTGCCAACGCTGGAGCTCCTGTTCTACGGCATCTTCCCCTATAACCTCCTCTGCGAAATCAACTCCAACATCACTAGCTTCGGCGTGCGTGGGGTAGAAGCGCACCTCGTACTCAAGCCTGTTATATGGATCCAGACCGTAAAAGCCATGGTGAGCTTCAATCGCCATATCAAGACCGACAACCGAATAAGTCCGATTCTTTTTAAATCCAACATCGAGGAGGTTCTGAAGCGTGTAGATTCGAGACGATGGGTCTACCTTCAAGAAATCCTTATTAGGGTTAGCCTCGTTCCCAGCCATTGATAGCTTGAAATCAGTGTTGTCTTGATCAAACCATTTGGGCCGCACAAAACCTTCGGAAGCGAAATCAATAGGCCTGTAGCCGGCTTTGTTTTTCACGTTGACGTCGGCACCGCGTTCAGCCAGAAACTCCCCCATTTCTCTGTTCCCTGAGTAGACAGCCCAATGCAGTGGCGTACCTGCATCAACGTCCTTCGACTTTATATTTATATCCGCTCCATTATCGATAAGAAGCCCAGCAATCTCTTTATTGCCTGTCAGCACCGCCATATGAAGCGGTGAGGCACCATCACCAGGGCCAACTGTGTCAAGGAAAGGCTTATTAATATCCTTACCCGAAGTTATTTTTGCAGCTGATCGTGGCAACAACGATCCGAGATTTAATGTGAACAATCGACCGGTAGAATCACTCAGCCGTGCTGCGACGCGCGAGTCAGCACGCCGAGCGGTCGGGCGGACCTTAGCGGTCACAAAAACTGTGTCTTCAGGAAGTGGAATTCCAGTTCGGGATCCTGTGAGAAGATCCATTTGTTCAGATAGAGATATGGAAGAAAAATCATCACGCACCCAAGCAATATCTGCCATCGAATCAGGATCTACTCCTAAATACGTAAAGGTACTTCCAGCCTTTGCAGAAAGATCAACTCCAGCGGCACGAAATGCAGGAGAAGATAACTCAACTCCGCCGATACCTGCAACATTACTGAAAACCCTGCCCGCCTCGAATCGATTCGTATATGAAACACCGTTAACACGCAGGTCAGCTCCTGACTGATATTTAGCTCGATCCGCGGCGCTCGTGTGGAGAGTCGCTGCGAAACTTGATGCAAATACTCCGAGACCTGCAGTCAGGATCATTAGCAATGACAGCCTTGAATAGTGTCTTGGATTTCGAGCCATTTGCCAGAGGACCAATGTAATTGCAGGAGAAATAAAACTTGAAACTCGAGGAAGGGAAGTCACCCTAGCAACTACCTCTACCAACGCGGGAAAAGCGCGTAAAGCAACAAAACCGCCAAACGCTAAAACAAGTGCCGGCATCGCAACGTTTATCTTGTCAGCTTCGGCTGAGCCCAAGTTAGGGATGTCAACAAACGAACCCTCGGTCGTCAACTGCGAAGCGAAAGCTAAAAGCAGAGCAAACAACACAACATCGAGATAGTAGCGTTGCATCACATTTTGCGGACTGGGGCGCGTTGATTCTCTAACACTACTGACCACGGTCTTTTTGGCAGCCATAGAGGCCGGTATGACCATGGAGAGAAACCCTGCCAAACCTGTAATAACCGAAACAAGGTATGTTATTTGACCCAGTCGTACTGGTAACGGTGAACCACCATTCAAGTCGTTAAAAAAAGGAATTACACCCATCCAATGGACAACAAAAGCCGCTATCGGAGGTCCAATTGCTATGGACAAAATTCCTATCACAGCCCCCTCGACTACAAAGGCTCCGACAACCTGTCTGGGAGTGGCAGCCCTGGTACGTAACCGAGCTATGTCATCACGCTGGGTTTCCACCAATAAAATCGACATCGCTCCGACAAAATAAAGAACTACAGCGGCGATAACGGAAAAGACCACTGTCATCGGCAGACGACTAAAAAATGTTTGCTGTTGATTACGTCTAAGGACGTCCTCAAGTGGAGCCGTCTGAGAATAGTTAGAGATTTCAGCCTGTAATGTAGCTTTTAAACTGTCAAAACCAGAAAGAAGATCAGGCACGAGCGCGGCATGCACTCGTGACGAGTCGACATGGAATCGCCAGAAGTACCTGACTGTCATCCTTGGGAAATAAGGTCCAACTTGAGATTCAAAGACTTCCGGGTGGGGATGAAATGCAAGAAAATCTAAATCAACATCACTCAATCCAAATTGATCATCAACGTTTACCCAAAATTCGTGATCGGGTTCGGCACGTTCGTAAATGCCAGAAATCTGAACGGTAATAGAATCGTTCAGATCTTCCCAAAAGGGTGAAATGACGACACTGTCTCCGAGACCGATCCCAAAGTCATCTGCGACACTATTTTCAATTGCTGCCTGAATCGTTATCCCGCCCACCGCATCGGTGACGACCTCATCTGAGGCCCAGGAACCGGCAGTAAGAATCGATTTAGCCTCCAAGTCGGAAGAATTGATCAAAACCGAACGCCACGAAGCGGATGCTTTGAAACCTCCAGGTTGTTGTTCAGCTATCAACAAAGTCGGAGATCCATAGTTCAAGGTCAGCCCAGTAACTATCGGAGAAGCAAACTCATCTACCGAAGTGATAACAAGTTCAATAATTCGTTTGTTTCTTACTGAATCAACATCAACGTTACGCCCAGAAATAACAATATCGTGGTCTAAGCCCTCGCCTTTAGCTATTTCTCTAGCAAGCGCTACATCACCGAGAGAATCAAAATAAAGCACACTGGCCGCAATCGTTACGACTGCCGCGATAACCCCTATTGAAACCACTGTGAGTATCGACCAATGAGAACGCACTCGACGCCCGACAAATATGAGAAAATCACTTATACCCATATCAGCCACTTTGCCCCGATATTCTTATGGTTTCGACAACGCTGATCCGCTTTAGAAAAAATACGTCCACAACAAAAATCACAGTCGACAAGAGCACAAGAGCAAGTACAAATCCCCCGACATATATCCAATCTGTGGAAAAGACAATCGGTGGCAATGTATTAGCTTTGATGTCGGTTTGAGAAGCCGCATCGACAGCTATACGAGCCATAAAAAAGCCACAAGTGACCCCAGCTACAACTCCAAAAACCAGCACCAAGAGTTGTTCCAAAAACGTTATTAATATGAAACTAGGTTTCGACATACCAAGTGACTTGAGTACGGCTAGATTAAATTCATCAACAGCCGGACGCATTGAACTAAACGTCAAAAAACCCATTAAGGCGAGTAAAGTCGCAATGAAACCTGTAACGATGGAAGCGCCCTGCCAGCCAGCAACGGCCAATGGTGTGACCACGGACATCCGCCGGATTTCTTCACGGCTGGAAACTCTATGTAATCCATCGATTTCCGATGATACATAATCAATTAAATTAGTGTCGTTTGAGTCAACTAATCCGACAAATATTTCAGCCGAAACCCCGGCATAATTGGCACTGCTCAAGGCCAGGTGCTTCCAAAGTTGCTGGATATCAGCAACGACAAAACCGCCATCACCTGGTTCAAGAGTTGGGAAGTATTCAACCACATTTACTACCCGTACAGGAACAGACCGGTTGAATACATTAATCACTGTTTCGCTACCGGCGTCAAGGTTATTAGACTCCAGCGCTGTCTGGCTAATTAGAACAGGAACAGTACCGGATGAAGCCCGCACAACACCCCTCACTCCTCGATCAGTCCCGACACCCAGACTGATTTGCAGGCCTGCTTCTGACAAATCAGTTTCACCAGTCCCCAGGCTGTAGTGGAAAATAGTTGAGGAAGTGTCAACTCCCGCTACAGATGCAAGCGGGTACCATGTCTTATTACCCATCTCCTTTTCATCATCGAATGACTCAAACACTACGGGCGGACCATCATCCAAATCGAACATCAAGTCGTCAATGTGAATCACGACAGGAGTACCTATCTCGTTAGGTGTCAACTCAAAAAAAGTAAGGCCCAAAACCTCAACCGGCAAAATAGCGGTCGATGGTAACTTACCCATTCGTACCTGCCATTCACGGCTTGTCACTGGACCAAGATCAACTGAATGTGAAAACCCTTCTGCGTCAAGTAATCTCATACTTGCCCGTATATCTTTTGCAATAACGTCTGAGCGCATACGAAAACCAACACGTTTGGCTGACTCAGATACAAATAGCGGTGCCATCGGAATCGAATATTCCAAATCGTTAATTAATTTTTGAATCGGAACCGAGGAATAATCATTACGAAATACACCGATATCCTCAAAGTACTGAGGCTCAATCGCTATAAACTCAAATGGCACACCCTCCCCACCCAGCCGAATAGCACCTACAGTGCGCAATCCTGAAGAAACGCCACTTACACCTTCGACGCTCCTAACGGTATTCAAAACACCAGTTAGCGGCCCTTGGCTCAAGTCAACTGGGAAAATTCGCAAGTCAGTTCCAACTTCATAGCCCGATTGATCAACAGAACTTTGTTCCAAGGTCGCGGCGATGGTTGCTGAAAACATTACAGTCCCCGCGGCCATCCCCAAAATGGCAACAGGCCATGCATAAGTCAATGGAACACGAGCAAACAAAGACGATATCAGATGAACCCAGACAGGGCCCCGCCTGGCAAAACCACTGCTTATCAGCCTGGCTATCGGAGGCAATACTCGAAGGGAAATGATCACTGCAACTGCAAGAAATATTGCAGGTCCAACTACAAGCAGAGGATTGACCCCAGCCATCTCGCTCCCACCCTCTGTGACTACTGAGGTTTCACTGGAAAGATCCCAAAGAACTAATCCTCCAAATACAAAAAAGAGAAAGTCAAGATAGTAACGCTGGAGAAACGGCTTGCCATCCACCCTGAAAAGCGACATCTTTTCTGCAGGAATCGAACGTCCTCCTCCTTTCCGGACAGACCATTGCATATAAGCGATAATGGACCCCGCCCCAGCAAAAGACCAAGCAAAAGGATGCCAACTCAGATAAACCGGCATTCCTGAACCTAGAAGAACTGACTCATAAGATGGCAGCCAACCAATTCCCGTTATCGTTGCGCCGGCAACAAAAGGCGCTACACCAGCAGGAATAAGCACCAAAAACACCGATTCTTTGAAAAATAAATTCGCCATTTGCCGACGGCCAGTACCGCGCCCCCACAAACGCGCTGTATCCACCCGTCTCCGAGAGACCATGCTGGCTGCAGCCATGATCGAGTAGTAAGCAGCGGCGAGTAGCAGAACACCGCCCATCATCAATGTAGGAATACGTGCAAAGCTAATTCTCCTGACAAGTGAGCGAAGCGGATTGCCGAGAGCCGATATCACCGTAGATTCCGGCAAGCCACGCCTTAAAGCATGCTCTAATGCATCAACCTTTCCAGCAATGCGTGAAGGGCTTTGAGTCTGCAATTCCTGAAAATCAAGCTGGACAAGCCATCGATGTGCCCCTATTGCGGCAGAGCCGCCCGTCACAACGTCAAAGAGGACATCCTTTGACAAAAAAAGAGGCAACGGAGGCCTTGCAACCAGAGAAGGACTAGATGGCTCCATAACTTCTCGCCCAAGGCCAAACCAAAATTCCTCTTGCAAATCTCTGGGAGTAAACAAACCAACGACTTGAAGTTTCAAATAAGGAGGATCTTCAGTAGATGATGCGATCCATATGTCATCTCCGATGGTCACGCCCAGCAATTCCGCACGATCTACCGGGACTGCTACCTGTGCAACGGTGATTGTGCCCTCTTGGGTAACAAGTTCAGATGGGGCGTCTCCTTCGACATAATCAACATGTATCGAAAAACCCTCAAAACGCTGAAGTATTGCACTGTCTGAGGCAGGTCCGGCAATAATAGCGTCGGACTTTAAACCCCAATAATGTAATCGCGTATGGGATTCCTGTGTAACGCTAACTGGCAGGTTTCCAAGTTCTCTCAATGCCACATCAACCTGTTCAGTTGCAGACGCGACTGAACGCTTGGTGAGCGGAAGTCTGTCAACAGAGACTTGAACGTTCCTGTTCGACTGGGAAAGCACCTGAAGAGCTGATTGCAATCCAAGTGCCTCGATCGACTTAAGGTACATCGGCGCGCCTGCAAGGATAGACGTCATGATCAGAACACCTACCACAAGGGCAGTCATCTGAAAAAATTCATGACGAACGCGTCTTCGAGAAAAGAACACTGCTGGATATGATCCGATCGACTTTAGACCATCTAAGACGTAAGAAATACACAGAAATTTTACGCCCGAATATCAACACCTGATGGCGTAATCTTTAGGGTTTTATCATTGAAATACCAGACCCTAAAGACAACACATCCTACTCCCGCTGCAGGTTTAGGTATTCCAAAGGACTTAATATCGGGATCAATAGTCAAAGAATCACAAAACACAAACCACATCTATGAATCTAAAATGCCAGTATGACTTTCACAATTCTTGGCAGAGATCCTGAAACAGGAAACATTGGTATTGGAATCGCCACCTACTCACTTGCCGTTGGCGCAACATGCCCATTTATCCTGCCAGACTCTAGTGTTTTGACCTCCCAAGCAGCCACAAACCCAAATATTGGAGAAGAGATTATCACCCTAGTGAAACAGGGCTATACGCCTGTACAAGCTATGGAACAGGTAGTGAAACATGACCCCCATCCTGAATACCGGCAGGTTGCACTACTTACCTCAACGGGTGAAATGTCAATTCACTCAGGATCAAAAACCAGGCCGTTCAGCGGGTTTTCAAAAAGGCAAGATTGCATCGCTATTGGCAATTTTCTAAAAAGCGAGCAAATACTCATTGCAATGACTGAAGAATTTAATGGACTACACGGCGGAGCATCTCTCAGCGATCGACTGATCGCAGCGCTGTATGCAGGGAAAAATTCAGGCGGGCAGCAAGGTTCTGACGGCAAACATCTGGATGAAAGATCCGCGTGCCTGATGGTACATACGCCTGGCGAACAGTTCCCTGTAAATACCCGTGTCGATTATTCTAGCGACGCTATTACGGAATTGAAGAAAGCAATCAACGCATACCAGCCAATGCACAAGTTTTATCTCGCAAGGGCGGTAAATCCTGTCGAGTTGCCACCACAAGACCAATGGTCAGAGAATGTTGATATGAGTTCAAGCTAACAACTTATACTGCAAGAAGATAGGCTTGCGTAAAGCTGAAATAGAGAGCCCCAAAAGATCTTATGCAAACGGAGAAAAAATTGGTCCTTGATACTATTCGAACAAGACGTAACATTCGAGAATTCACCGATGAAGACGTGCCAGAATCTGCACTGAAACTCATCATAGAAGCAGCTACTTGGGCACCAAACCACCGGAATACCGAACCGTGGCGATTCATCGTTCTCACTAAAGAAGGTGACATGCGTAAAAAAGTCGCCGATATCATCAAAGACTGGGTATACCAAAACGTCAAAAACCCTAACCCTGAACGACGCATCGCCAGCTCAAAAGCGGCCATGCAGGAAATTCTTGATGCCCCAGCATTCATATACGTTTATTCTGTCCAAGGCCAAAACGATGAAGTAACCCAAGAAAACTACGCAGCGACTTCCTGCGCTATCCAAAACCTGATGCTGGCAGCACAATCCATTGGTCTAGGAGTTGGATGGAGCACCGGAAAGCCATGTCTGGCGAACGTAGGAACAAGTGTAGGCGCTGAGCCAGATTGGGACATAGTTGGAGCGCTATACATCGGATACCCTGCAGCAGCAGCACCAACAGCGAAAAGACTAGCAGTGGATGATGTAACGACCTGGCACTAGTGGAATGCCAAACTAGATTTTAATTCAGACCATTGACTGACAGTGCAACTTTGATAACGCCGTCCTCGTGTCCAGCATACATATCATAAGCCTTCTGAACCTCAGAAAAGTCTAGATTGTGGCTCTTCAACACACCCGGGTCGATCCAACCGCGTTCTTTGAGAGCAATCGTCTCACGTATGTCCTTTGTAGGTTGCGACGTGGCAGCAACCTGAGTAGGAATAATCTTTGCAGCCTTGAACATGAATTCCTGATGCAGGAATGAAGATACCTTTCCGCCTTGACCCGTAAGACTAAAACTGACGAACATTCCCCAGCGTTTCACAATCTTTATGCACTGCCCAAATCCCTCAGGATCGCCGGTCGCGTCAACCACGATGTCTATGCCCTCCCCACCTGTCAGTTCTTCGATCGCCTCATACATATCGTCTTTGCTCGGGTTTACCGTGTTGGTCGCACCTACCGAAAGCGCTTTTTCCAGCCGGGCCTCTACAGGGTCGATTCCAATTATCTGTAACGCACCCTGCTTTTCTGCCAGCATCGTAAACGACAGTCCAATACCGCCCTGCCCCAGAACTGCTACGCGGGTACCAGCGATATTGCCCATCTGCTTGACAGAGTAGAGAACGGTGCCGGTATGTTGGCACATCACCCACTCATCGATCGGCCCCCATTCGGGAACCGGAAGTATGCGATCAGGAGTCTGCACCATGTATTCAGCCAGTCCACCAGATCCGCGCGTTGGCAATACAATCGCCCTCTGCCCCTCTTTAACTTCCCCTGTCTTCGACTCAACGACAGTGCCAGCTATCTCGTGGCAACCCAACCCGGGAGCCATAGGGTAACTTTCCTCTGGTAAATCTGCATGAAAAGTTCCATGAATATCACTCCCACATACAGAAACTGCTTCTATTTTGATCTTAGCCTGCCCATCTGACGGAACGGGATCCGGTAGGTCTATAAATTCAAATGTTGCAGGTGATACGAGTCTGGCGGCTTTCAATTTCTATTAACAGCTTTCATAAGTGTTGGAGACGATAAACCAGCAGAAACTCTACACTTAGCCAACGTCGCGAACAATCCTAATTAATCCAACTTTCCATCATTGAGTACTGATACATTTTCTTTCAACAAGTTAACAAAAGAGGAAAACAAGGTCCATGCGTATTCTGATCGCCGGCTGCCAACAAGAGATCTCATCATTTAATCCCGTGCCCTGCGAGTACGATTTTTTCGAATATATGCGGGGCGATGAAATACAGGCAAGCCACGAGGGGACAGACTCACAAATCGGTGGGGCGATAGCAGAACTTCGGTCAGCATTCGGAGACGACCTTGAGCTAATGTTCACTTTCGATGCAGAAGGAATAGCTGCCGGTCCTCTTAACCACAGTGCTTTTGAACGAATCGCCGCTGAATTCCTAGAATCATTGAAACCACACGCCGGAAAAATCGATGGTGTGTACTTTTCAATGCATGGTGCAATGGGTACAACTGAGCTTCTCGATCCTGAAGGGTATTTGCTCGAAGAGGCACGCAAAATCCTAGGAAACGATGTACCGATTGTAATCTCAATGGACTTACACGGAATCCTGACAGCAAAAATGTTGCAAAACATTAATGGTCTGGCATCTTTTCACACTTATCCACACGTCGATTTTGGAGACACCGGTCAACGGGCTGCAAAATTTCTAGTGCGAATACTGAAAGAGGGAGTCAAGCCTGTAGCCGCACGAGTGAGAGTCCCAGCCATAGTCCGTGGTAATGAACTAATCACTGCAACAGGAGCTTTTGGAGCACAAATCCGCTACGCGAAAAAACTCCAAGAAAACCCTTCGGTACTCTCAGCGGGATTCTTTATCTGCAACCCCTTTACGGACGTACCAGAATTAGGCAGCCAAGCCTACGTTTTCACCGATAACGACCAAGACCTAGCGGAACAAGGCGCGTTACAAATGGCAAACGATTTTTGGCCAAACCGTCACATCATGCAGGGACAGTTTGTATCACTTCAAAACGCCGTTTCAATGGGAGCATCTATGGCCGGGCCAATAGCTTTCACAGACGCAGCAGACGCCCCAAGCTCTGGTTCTTCGGGGGACAGTAACGCCATCATTTCCGAGATGATTCGAATCAGTTACCCGCACTCGATACTTGCCCCGCTAGTGGATCCTGATGCCGCAGCAACAGCACATAACCTGGGTGTCGGCGGGACATTCCGTATGGGAATTGGCGGAACACATGACAACCAATTCGTTCCACTTGAACTCGACTGGTCTGTGATTTCACTAGCCGACGGCACAATGAAATGCGAAACATGGAAGTATGAGCCAACCATCGGTCCTACAGCAGTGCTACGGTCGGGTAATCTAACCGTAGTAGTCACTACAGGCACGGTTATGTTGGTAGATCGCGCTCTGTTTTTTAAAGTCGGACTAGATCCCCGGGACTTCCACTCAACTATCGTCAAATCCCCTCACTGTGAACCAGCATTCTTCGACGACTGGGTAGAAGCGAACTTCAATGTGGACGCTCCAGGAGCCACGAGCGCCAATTTGAAAACACTGGGACATACCATCTGTGATCGCCCAATGTATCCCCTTGAGGAGGACACGAAATTCATGCCTCAAGTGGAAATATTCTCTAATTAAACTTCACAACAAGTGAAGGGTTTGTGAACAAAACTTTGTGCTCGATCTACTTGTTCATATCGGTAAATTTAACTGGCTTAGCTGGCCTGCCGCCGGCCGGTACACCTATCGGCAATTTCACATCCAGAACCATCGGACGACCCTCACGCTCAACCGTGTCCAATCCTTCCTGGACCGCCGAATCTATCTCCGACTCATCATCCACCTTGCGACCCTCTACGCCGAAAGAGCCTGCCAGTTGAACGATATCAATCCCATCCAATACCACTCCAGCGTATTCTCCTGTGTCTTTCATGACGCCGTCCGCACCAGCAAAAGCACCAGCAACAATCCCATACGCACTGTTATTAGGAACAACATATAAAACGGGAATTTGATGATGAGCTGCACTCCAAAAAGCGGAGTCGGAATAATACACAGATCCATCTCCAACCATGCCGACTACCGGCGTATCAGGAGCCGCCAGTTTGGCGCCCAGCGGGGCCCCCATTCCGTAACCTTCGGAGCCTCCAGCCGGTCGTATATACGTATTAGAACCACCGCTCGGCTTTGCAAGAACATCCTCAAGTGGGACAGCGAACTGTTCTGTCGTAATGATGCCACCGCCGAGTTTTTCGAGACCATTATCTACAGCATCTAAAAGAGCTATCGGTCGAACATGCCCGGGGATTTCGCTAGGTGACTGCAACGCTAATCTTCTGTCGGTTCTAAATTTTTCCGCAGCTTTATGAGCAGTTTGACGCCTTTCATCATAAGCTTTTGCTTCATATTCAGAATTCGCCAGTAAAGCCAATTTTTCTATCACGCGGTACTCGTCAGCCATAACCGCTAGATCTAACCCGGGAATGTTTTCAAATATCTCAACATCAGGACCCACTGCAACAATTTTTTTAGCAGTTTTGAACAGGTCAAAGTCAGCTGGATTCCCGCTAGCTCCGTGACGTACACCAATCGCTAAAATGGCATCAGGTTCTAGATCTACAACAGGTCCACGAAAATACCCACAGTGGAGCGGGTGTGCTGCTGACACACCTCTAAGATCACCCCACATTGAAGCAACGTTAGTACCAAAATGATCGGCAATGGCAGCCAACTGACTTTCTGCTCCGCTCTTGTTGACCCCGTCACCGACATAAATCAAAGGTCGTTTGGCTTCATGGAGTGTTCTGGCAATTTCCTCAACGTCACGGTCATCGGGGTACCCCGCGCGTGGGCGAGCCGGCGGTCCTTCTATAATCGAAGTTGTTATGTGCTCGGCCCCTAAAATCCTGTCATATGCGGCAATGTGAACAGGTCCGATTGGTGGAGTCATAGCAACCTTAAGTGCGCGGTCTACTGCAGTCGCCAGCCCCCCGGGATCAATTACCGTCCAATTGGCTTTCATGAAAGGTGCACCGATAGATGTAGGCCCAACATCATGTCCAAGGTCAAGCGTAATGCGATCAGCATAGCTACCGGTATCACCCACAAATGTAATCATCACCACTGGAAGGCTTGCAGCCCAAACATTAATCATTTGTCCAAGGCTCTGCGCTAGTCCCGCCCCTAAATGAACTGACATGACGGCTGGATCAGAATTCACCTGCGCAAATCCTCCAGCCATCGCAGTTACAGTACCTTCGTGAAGGCCGATGACTCCGCTGATTTCAGGACGACTATGAAGGGTGTCGAAAAAACGGGCTTCACGGGATCCGGGATTGTAGAACAAATGACGAACTCCCGAAGCCACCAGTTGCTCAACAATTATTTGTGATGGATTTCCGGTAAAAGAACGAGATGCCATTAAATGTGCTCCAAACGAGTCATAGAGGGGGTATGTCGAACCCAAAACTCAGTCAACAATAACGATTCTGGGCATACTACTCGCTCAAGGTGAAATTCGTCGAGCGTATATTTACAACAACGGCTATGGGACCAACACCAATTGGACGTGTTCCTCAGGTTTCATCAAGCGTTCCATCGACGATTGCATCTCATCGAACCCAATAAAGCTTTCATCAGTCACCATTGCCTGCTTGGACAATAGACCCCGCTCCATTAATTTCAAGACTGTTCGCCAATCAATCGGTTGAGATCCGTAGGACGCCTTCATTTCCACCTCCCGACCAATCCACTCGACGGTCAAAAGATCCACGTCTTCCCAGGCCATTGAAACTACCAGCACCTGGCCACCCCGGCGTACCATCTCCAGACCTTGCTGGAGTGTAGGCCGAGCCGCTGCTGCATCGAATGCTATCGGTACACCAGGCCCACCTGAAATCTCAAGAACTTTCGAAACCACATCCTCTTCAATCGGATTCATTACAACCGTGGCTCCAAGCACACGTGCGGCCTCAGCCCGCGCCGTCGCTGGTTCGGAAACATATACCGCCCCTGCTCCACCTGCGTTCAGCACCTGCATTGTCAGTAGACCTATTGGGCCGGCACCCATTACAACGACGCTATCACCGATACTAAATTTCGACCTGCGAACCGCGTGCACCGCTATAGCGGCCGGCTCGGTCAAAACAGCAAGCTCATCGCTCACGTTGTTTGGAATGTTAAGTGGTCGCCATTCGTCCAACACGATGTACTCGGCAAATCCGCCCTGAGGCGGAGTTTTAAGACCCATCGTACGGGCACTGTACCTATCCCCGGCTGCCCGAGCAGATATCCCCTCAGGAGGCTCTCCCCCTCCACTCACAACCCTGTCTCCATCATTGAGCAGCGTCACATCTGCACCCAACTGAACAACCTCACCAATATACTCATGACCCATTATGGAACCAGAATTCATCATTCCGTGCTGAAATCTGTGAACGTCCGACCCGCATATTGCAGAGTACTTGATTTTGACCAAAACCTGATTCGGACCGGGTTCAGGTGTGGGTACATCTTCCACTTGAATCTGTTGAGTACCCCGGATAACAGCCGCTTTCATGATGTGCTAGATCCCCTAATCATTGGTAACTTATGGAACGTATTAATACACGGCAACAGGACCGTGATACTGCATCTTTCACACTTGCATTGCAGACACAATGTGCCACAATCCGCCGGGGCGGATTATCCACTGGTATCGACGCGTAGTCAAAGTGTTGAACGATCAGGTTGGGGCATAAGACTAATTGCAACTGCAAATTTCATATATTGTTTTTGGAGACCGCACATGGATCGTTTAGCCCACAAGGTCGCAATCGTAACCGGATCCGGCACGCGGTCAACAAATGTAACCGGGGTAGGTATGGCAACGGCCAAACTCTTCGCATCCCACGGTGCAAGCGTGCTCATTGTAGATATGAATGAATCGGCTGCAAAAATCACTGAAAAGGCGATTCATGATGAGGGCGGAAAGGCTTCAATTTTCATTGGAGATGTAGCCGAAGAATCAGTATGTAAGGAACTCGTCAAAACGGCTGTAACACGGTATGGAAAACTCGACATCTTGATGAACAGTGTCGCCATCGGAGGCCCCGGAACAGTAACTGAAATCTCTGAAGATTTCTGGGACCGCGTTCTAGATGTCGACCTTAAAAGCATGGTTTTTATCTCAAAATACGCAGTTCCAGAAATGGCCAAAGGCGGTGGCGGATCCATCATCAACATCTCCTCTGTAGACGGGATTCGGGCAGCGATGACCCGCAATATTCCTTACGCGGCTGCCAAGGGCGGAATGATTTCGGTTACAAGAGCGATGGCAGTTCATCACGGACGAGAAAATATCCGCGTTAACTGCATCGCCCCGGGAATGTTGCACTCGTCGATGACCGAAGCAGTGGACGATCGCAAGAGAGAGATTCGACGCAAGTTAGCCCCGCTTGGAACCGAAGGACGCGCAGAAGATATCGCCATGGCGGCTACTTTTTTAGCAAGTGAAGAGGCCAGATGGATAACAGGTGTTTTGCTACCGGTAGACGCAGGGCTGATGGCAGCTGGGCCACAAAGCCTTTTGAACAACATCCTTGAAGACTACGAGTACAAGTAATGACAAACCATAAAGAAATATTCGCCGAATCAAGAGTCATCGACGGCCTGGACACCAGTGTTTGGGGCAGCGAAAACGTATATCGCACCTTGCGCGATGGAGGCGTGACAGCAGTCAATGCAACAATAGCCATTTGGGACGATTATGAATCTACTCTCAAAACGATTACCCAATATTTAAAGTGGTTCGATGAATTTAAAGAGTTGATCCGACCGGTGAAAACTGTAGACGACATCCTCTCAGCAAAATTGGAAAATCGAACCGGTATCATTTTCGGGTGGCAAAACGCTGCACCGATTGGTAATGACCTAAGTAGATTGAGACTTTTCCACGAACTTGGAGTCAGAATCATCCAAATTACCTATAACGAGCGAAATCTACTAGGTAACGGATGTTACGAACGAGTAGACGACGGGTTAAGCAGATTTGGCTTGGCCGCGGTAAAAGAAATGAACAAACTGGGAATACTGATGGATCTCTCACATGTAGGAGACCGCACCACCATGGATACCATAGAAAATTCAGATGGACCAGTCGCCATAACCCACGCCAACGCTAGATCACAGATTGATCATCCGCGTAATAAAACCGACGAAGCGATCAGGTTATTGGCGGAACGGGGTGGCGTGATAGGTGCAAACGCTTTTCCCATGTTCTTCGAACGAGGTTTCGACACCGACCTGGAAGAATATCTCGATGCTATTGATTATCTTGTGCAGATGGTAGGGCCCGACCACGTAGCGATAGGTACTGATTTCTGTATGGAACAACCACGATCATTCTTTGAATGGCTTTTCATGTCGCAAGGTACGATTCCAGCCACTGATGTAGCTTACACACCAGAGCCATACCAACACCTTAGAGGCTTTGCGGACCCGTCCGATTGGGTGAAAGTCGCAGAAGGCCTATTGAACCGAAATTACTCCGAACCAGACACAAAGAAAGTGCTTGGCGAGAACTGGTTAAGCCTTTTCGGGCAAGTCTGGTCGAAATAGCGTTAAGTCAAATTTTTATCTTTTAGCCTCAACACCGAAAAAACTATAAATAAAGGAAAAAATAATGTCGTACACGTTCAAACCTGGTCAGATGTACAGAATGCCGACTCACTTCGGTCCATCTACCGGTCCAAGGCGCGGCCCAGAAGGACGTACGTTTCTGTGCAAAGACAACCCCAAGTCAACTGCAATTCAAGTTTCTTTCTTATCTAACGGAAAACAACTAGAAGGATTACTGCCTCCCGGTTTCAAACTACATGGTGACCCTGTCGTAACCGTGTTCGGTGTTTATATGAAGGAAATAGAGTGGCTGGCCGGAAGAGGATACAACGTTCTTGGAGTGACGATTCCAGCAAAATTCACCGGCGATAAAGAAACCGCCGTCGGTCCATTCCTAACTGTGCTCTGGGAGAATCTTGCAGACCCTATCATCACCGGTCGGGAAGAGCTTGGATTCTCAAAAATATACTGTGAACTTCCAGAAATAAGCGTGTTACGCGACTCTGCTTCGTCCCAGGCATCATGGTTAGGATTCAAATTTCTGGACATTAATGTTTCAAACCTCAAGCCCCGCACTGAGCCCTCTCCCGCTGCGGAAGTAGACGGCCAACTTCACTACAAATACATGCCGAGAACCGGTGAATGGGGCACGGCTGATTCTCAATACGCAGTAATCACACCAACTGGCAAATCCAATGCTGTAGTACAGGAAGATCTCGTAGGCGATGGCTCATTGTGCTGGACTCCAGCCCGATGGGAAGATTTACCAACTTTCTATCAGGCGGTGAATGCATTTGCAGAATTGGAAATTAAAGAATTCCTTGGTGGCAGCCTGACCCGGTCTGTGGGAGGATCTGACATAAGCGAACAGAGGATTCTATACTAAGATTTTCTAGTCCATATGCGATCCGCCGGCAACATTGATTGCTAATCCCGTCAGATAATCAGCCTGTGATGAAGCTAAAAATGCTGCTACGTCGGCTACGTCTTGTGCTTGTCCAATCCGACCCAGCGGATTGGATGCTCCAGCTCTCTCCACCATCACGTCGCGCCACTCTTCTGTGGAGATTTCAGGATCAGGTTTCAAGGCAGAAGCCATACCGTAAACTCTTTCCGTCTCTATAAGGCTCGGACAGATGGCGTTAACGGTGACGTTGTGCTCTGCCATTTCCAAAGCAAGCGATTGCGTAAAACCAATAACACCAAATTTCGAAGAGCAGTACGCTGCAAATCTGGCTGCACCCTTCTTTCCTGAAACCGACGACATGTTAATGATCTTCCCGCCACCACCACGTTGAATCATATGGCGTGAAACCGCTTGCGACATCAAGAAAGTACCTTTGAGGTTAACACTGATAACCTGGTCCCAGACATCCTCTTCAAGATCAACTACTGGAACCCTGTCTGGTCCTGCTGGGGCGCCAGCATTATTGACCAAGATATCGATCTTACCGAATTCTGAAAGTGCCCCTTCTACCAATGAAGCTACGTCCTTAGAATTCGAAACGCTCCCAGTCAATCCGACGGATCGAACACCCTGGCACTTAATTTCGTCTACAACTGCAGGGAGACCAGCCCAACCAGGAGTACCGACATCTTTAAGATCACAAACTGCAACAGAGGCTCCTTCACTAGCAAGTCGAACGGCTATGCTGCGCCCGATGCCCTGCTTGCCTCCTGCCCCTGTCACTATCGCCACCTTGCCATCAAGCTGGTACATAAAATCCCTCTTCTAATACGTCAAAATATCGCTATATGACAGGCAACTTCAGGTCGTCACCTGTTCTTTGCTGCCAATCCTGGATCCTGCTAGTGAGGTCACGCACACGCTCAATCTGAGCAGGATCATCGTAAAGGTTGGCTAACTCAAGGGGATCATCATTCAAATCGTAAAGCTCACAAACATCCCCTGGTGACAGATTCAATTTCCAACGATCACCAGAAACGATGCAACGCCAAGGAATTTCGGATAATCGCGCGATTTCGTCATTGCCCAGCGGAACAGTTGCAGCACCACCGTGCCATTGCATGAACACATCATCAGTCAAATCTACATTCTCCGCAAGAACACCTTTACGACTAGACCCCTGAATATGTTCAGGGACAACCTCACCCATCAGGTCTAGTAGCGTCGGAACGAGATCAACGTGTCCAATGCTGCCATCGACACGACGCTCTTCGCTACCCAGCCATGGCACATGAATCATAAGTGGGACCCGCGCCACCTCTTCATAAAAGGAACGCTTATTGATCATTCCACGATCTCCAAGTGAGTCACCATGGTCGCTTGTGAATACAACTATCGTATTGTCTGACTGACCCGTATCTCGAAGGGCCTGCAATATCGGCGCTATGCCCCGGTCCAACACGGTGACATTACCGAAATATTTCGCCCTCAACTCACGCCAATATGCTTCCGGATCTTCAGGATTTATTTCTTCAGCTTCTGCCGTGTGAAATTTAGCGCGTGTACGATTGAAAAGAGGGGTATTTTCGTCGGGCTGATCAAGGAACAAAGGTCCCATTGGCAAAGATGACGGATCATACATATCGTTCAGCGGACCGTTATATGGCGGGTGAGGCTCAAACATGTCGATATACATTAACCACGGCTTATCGTTTTGAGCCCTTTCGCTGATGAAATCCACACTGAGCCGACTCAAAAATGCAGCCATCGTGTGTTCCTCCGGTAAGAAACCGCGCTGTTGCTGTGTGTGAGACTTGTGACCCTCGTAGTCCCCCTCTGGTTCGTATCCGTGTGCGACTAAGTATTTAAAGTAATCCGATTTACGATATCGATGCTGCTCATCTTCCCAGTTAGGATAGCCACCATCATGTGCATCTTCCGTACTCACCCATTCTGTGAATCCATGCTGCGGGGATAGATCGTCACCAAGATGCCACTTACCATATTTAGCACAGACATATTCGTCGGAAACCATCTCAGCAATAGTTTTGACGTCAGGGAACAAGCCGCTCATGGGCCTACCGGGTTGGCTGTTACGAACCACACCAGCTGTATGTGGGTAGAGACCAGTCTTCATGGTCGATCTGGAAGGTGAGCAAACCGGTTGAGTAACATACGCATTTTCAAAAACGAAACTGCGACTTCCCAGTTCATTCAGTGCAGGGGTTTCGATCCAGTCATTACCATATGCACCCATCGTATCGGTACGCTGTTGATCTGAACATATGAAAAGTAAATTTGGCTTCTTCGACATTAGCAATCCTTACGTCTGCGTTCAGTTAACGATTGACAACTAGCGAAATTTTCCGCGAGCTGAAATCGGTATTACGGCTTCTAGTTTGCCATCACGAATTCCAAAATAATACTCATGAAGATTGATAGTGGTATCACCATGAGTCGGCCTAGATTGCACCTTGTCGCCAATCTTTATCTCACGAGATTTAACATCAGGTAAATGGATTATCGTGTGCTCCTCTGAATGCTTGACAATAGTCGCACCAGACGGTGAAAGTATCTCGGCTAAACCCCTGTCTATGGATATAGACTTCAGCCCCATGTCCACAACCGCGGCATCCTCCTTTTGTCTGGATATCACGGTCGACAAAACCGACAATGCTGGGGTGAAATCATCAAAAACTTCAGCATAATCGCCATCCATAAACAAATATGATCCACACTGGAGTTCAGTAATACCTTTTACCCTGCCCGTGATGTCATACGTACCCGTACCAGCAGCAGATACGATCGGTACAGAAATGCCAGCATCTCGAATCAAATCGGCTGTGTGCGTAACGATCGCCATTGCCTTTTCAGTCTCAGCTTTACGAGTCTCGTAATCACGCTCTGCAACCAAATGACCCTCATACCCCATTAAGCCATCAAACCTAAGCCCGGGGGCCTCGCTAACCTGACGTGCAAGCACGACCGCACCGTCCGGATCAGTACCGCAACGATCTTGCCCTACATTCAGTTCGACGATCACACCAATCTCAACGCCTGCTGCTGCAGATGCCTCAGACAACTCCAATACATTTGATGAGTCTTCGACTGCAACGATCATTTGCGCTGATGGAGCAAGGGCTAATAGACGGGCTATCTTACTTTTACCTATAACCTGGCTAGTTATCATCACCTCTGTGATACCGGCCTCTACCATGACTTCGGCCTCTCCAACCTTTGCGCAACAAATACCAATCGCTCCGGCGTCGAGTTGCTTTCGCACCCAGTAAGGACTCTTACTAGTCTTCGAATGCGGCCGAACATGCACTCCAATATCATTGGCTGCGCTCTGCAATTTGGCAATGTTGGCTTCAGCGAGGTCAAGGTCAACCACGATACAAGGAGTATCAAGTTCCTCGATCGGGGTTCCGGGTAACGGAAGGTAATCAGTCATTTTTACTCAATTTCACACTAAATAAATGAAGATTTAATCTCAATATTATGCCGGTGTAATAACACGAATACGAAGCGTACCCCGGCAATTTCATGAAGAGTATACCCATCTGAATAAATACGAGGCTTAGAAACGCAAATTGACACGTGTATATCAACATTGATAGATACCCGCCACACCCGTAAACTCAACCGAGCATGCACCAATCAAGACCATCTACCAATATCGAACGAAAAGCCCGGATAGGCATCATCGGAACGGGCAAAATGGCTTTTGCATTAGGACAAGCTTTTCTTACGGCTGGACATTTTGTGGCGTTTGGATCCCGTAAACCCGAGACCAAAAATCAGTTCCACGAGATGGTTGGTGACGAGTCAAAAATATACGGCGTACAAGCAGCAATAGACGCAGGCCAGATAATAATCATCACCATCCCATACAGCGAGGTTGCCGAAACCGTTCGAAAGTTCGCTAACTCACTCAAGAATAAGGTAGTCATCGACATAACCAACCCGTTTACAGCCCAGCCTAACGATGGGTCATCGGGAGCACAGATCACAGCCAAAATAATCGGGGAGAAGGCTCGAGTAGTGGCAGCATTCAAAACAAATTTCGCTGAAACCATCTCTGAGCCGAAAGACTCTTCAGGTAAACCACGCGAGGTCCATTACGCAGGTGATAACCAGGATGCTAAAGATATCGTCGCTGGCTTGATCGAGGAAATCGGTTTTTCACCTGTTGATTGTGGCACTCTTGCCCAGAGCGTTACTCTTGATCATATGGTTCCGCTAATGATCAGACTGGATGAATCCCACCACGGAACCAGCCGCAAAAGCTCTTGGCGCATCGCAAGTCCCTAAAACTGGTTTTCTGCTCTTGGGATTTCGACACGAACTTTCCTCACTCGACCATCCCCCTGAAATCTTTCTCTACCCAAGACCGTCGATTCACACAGGTATAGATCCCGCCCATCGATCCCTCCGAGCATGCAAGCGTAAGCGCTCTTGTCCGGATCGCTGAGCGGAATAACCTGCTTAACCTCTCCACCATCTGCAACACGCACCCATCCGCCTGAGTCACCGTAAGAAAAATATGGACATGCGACCCACACACAGCCTTCGGAATCAAGACTAATACCATCAGTTGGGGCAGCCAGATTCGCAAATGGACGTCGATTCGACAATGTTCCGTCGTGATTGATATCCCAAGCGGTAAGGGTGAAAGCAAATGTCTCTGCGATGATGAGTGTCTTTCCATCAGCAGTTATCGCTCCTCCATTAGGAAAGCAAACTCTATCTGCAACTACCTCAGAGCTTCCGTCAGGTCGAGCAAGAACCAAGTACCCAAATTGCGGGGGATTGTGCGGCCCTGGTGGCTCGTCTTCACTCAATCCCGCAATGTACGCGCCAGCGTACGCATTACCATTCTGAGCAACCACCATGTCATTATTGCCGGTGTTGTAAGAAGTTGAAATATCAGCATGTCGAACGGAATCTGAGCGAAAAACCCCACCTTTCAACATCACATCTCGCTGCACCCTTACGATCTCATGGCTATCAGTCGCAACTACGAGCATGTCTCCATTTTCTTGAAAACCTAAACCACTAGGGAATTCTCCTAGCGTAAACACTGTTTCTACAATGCCATTTTCATCCAGACGCAAAACTTTCCCTGCCATCACGTCGCTGAAGTAAAGCTTATTTTCATCCGGACGCCAACGAGGGCCCTCAGGAAAATACAGATCGTCGGCCACCATCTCTATCGAATGCACTTGAAAATCCTTTGATACAAAATCAACAACATGCTCACGCTCACGTCATTTAATAATCAAACCAGCAGTATAAGCAACACAGTATGCCAATGAATATTGTCAGGCCTTTCTGCGTGTAATATTAGACATCGCAAATCACTATGATCTAAGTTCGATCACAGTACAACAGCCCCTACAGACACCTTCACGAAAATGACTACATCCAGCGACTCACAACAAAAACTCAACAACAAGCGATCTTCTAAACGAGCCCCGGGAAAATGGCGCAGTTGGGAGACTACTGAAGGTGCTGTCAGAGCTCCTCACCGATCAATGATGAAAGCAATGGGGCTCAGCGATAAAGACATCGCTGCACCTTTCGTTGGAATAGCATCAACACATAACGAGGTCACGCCATGTAATGCTGGAATCGAACCTCTCGTCGAGGAAGTAAAACGTGGCGTGTTCGCAGCTGGAGGAACCCCTTTTACATTTGGAACAATCACCGTCTCAGATGCTATCTCAATGGGTACCGAGGGTATGCGGGGGTCACTAGTATCGCGCGAAGTAATCGCCGACTCCATCGAAACTGTGGTATTCGCTGAACGTTATGATGGCCTGGTCGCTGTTGCAGGTTGTGACAAGTCATTGCCGGGAGCGATGATGGCGATGGCCCGACTAGACGTCCCATCAGTATTTATTTACGGTGGTTCGATCATGCCGGGATCACTACATGGTGAAGATATCCAAATTCAAAACGTATTCGAAGCCGTCGGGCAATACCAAACCGGGCAGATCGATGCCGAAGAGCTATACGCTATTGAATCCCATGCCTGCCCAGGCCCAGGTTCGTGCGGTGGAATGTTCACAGCGAACACAATGTCCTCGATAGGAGAAGCTCTGGGACTATCCCTGCCTGGATCTGCATCCGAGCCCAATGTCGACCAGCGAAAGGCCGCTTCTTCAAGGGAAGCTGGTCATGCGGTTCTGAGTCTCATGCGACAAAATATCAGGCCATCAGACATATTAACCCGAGAGGCCTTTGAAAACGCGGTAACAGTAGTTGTGGCAATGGGAGGCTCTACAAACACAACTCTTCACCTGCCGGCGATCGCGCACGAAATGAACGTCCAACTAACACTCAAAGACATCCATGACATCTCGATGCGAACCCCGCTAATCGCCAACATGAAACCTGGAGGCAAATACGTAATGCTCGATGTCGACCGCAACGGAGGCATTCCAGTCGTAATGAAGCGACTCCTCGATGCCGGACTCCTGCACGGGGATTGTATGACGGTTACGGGCAAGACAATCGCTGAAAACCTGGCAAATGTGAAAACCGGGGAGCCTAACGATGTTGTCTATTCGGTTGAAAAACCTATTTCAAAGACTGGTGGCCTCGTGACCCTCTTTGGCAATCTGGCTCCGGACGGTTGTGTACTCAAAGTGGCTGGGCATCAGTTCGGTCAGACTTTTGGAGGACCTGCCAAGGTTTTCGACGGTGAGGAAGGTGTAATGGAAGCACTGGAGCGGCGAGACATACACGAAGGAGATGCTATCGTCATACGCTACGAAGGGCCCAAGGGAGGACCTGGAATGCGCGAGATGCTCTCAGTAACTGCTGCGCTGGTTGGGCAAGGTCTGGGCGAAAAAGTCCTCTTGATGACTGACGGTCGGTTCTCAGGTGCGTCACATGGTTCTATGATCGGACACATCGGTCCAGAAGCTGCTGTGGGTGGACCAATCGCCGCTGTTGAAAACGGAGATCAGATCGAAGTCGATCTCGACAATTTCGAATTGAACTTAAAGATCAGTGAGCAGGAATTACAATCGCGCCTGGCAAAATGGCAGCCAAAACCTCCGCCCTATACCAAGGGAGTTCTGAGCAAGTACATCAAGCTCGTAAATCCAGCCTCAACCGGAGCTGTAACCGGATAGGGCAGGAACTTTGGCAGGGGTCAAAAAAGACGAATCCTAAACGATGTAAATCGTCTCATTTGACCGGCTGTGGCCATGCACCTGCCCATTTATCCCTGTATTCGTATTCCAATCGAGCACTACCCGCTAAGTTGTTCCACATCTTGGTGCGCAAATAATTCCGTTTGCTAACTAACGATCTTTGTACAGCAGCCGCTTCATCTTTCTCAAGTCGGTCTAGTATTCGCGTATCTTGGGAAGAATCGTGATTCCAGGATGGATCCTCTGATTCAGATTTGCGCTCGAAAAGGTATTTGACCATGTAGCGCACCTTATCGCTTGTGTTCGCAGTTCCGGCATGCCATATGTCATAGTGGAGGATCAGCAAGGATCCAGCATCTACAGTGGCAATTATTTGGTCTCTAAAGTTGCCTTGTGATGCGTTGCGATCGGGTGCTGACGTAAAAAGATGTGATCCCGGAATCAGTGCAGTGGGACCCATGTTAGCTTCAACATTTTGAGGGTAGTACATCACTAAAACACTTCTGACATGATCCGGTACTCGTCCATGACCATCTTCCAACATCGGGATATTCAAATTATCCTGATGCCACATTTGGCTCCTGGTTCCGGGGTGATTTCTGTGGCAGTGACGGTGCTCAGCCATGGTGTAATCACTACCTAATAGACTTGATAAAGCACCTACGACGGATGGATGAGTGTAAATCTGATCCAGAGCCGGGACGGCGTGATTTACTGCATCCCCAGGGTTAGTGGGAAGCCCTTCCAGCGCTGTGTAAACATCGCCATGAAAATTCTTGGAGAACGACGGCTTTACAATGTGATATCCGTTGACAATAAAATCGGCGATTTGATCGTCATTTAATAAGTATCCAGTGTCAGCACTAATCATTAAATTCCTCCAATTTTTCGAGGATAAACTGGAACCCAATTACCTCGACATCTGAGTCAAACACAGATCCACGCTGATCAGGAAAATGTACGATTCTCCATCCATCTACAACTGCATCATGAACTGTAGCGTAATCCAGCCCGCTTGAAGTTGGATCGATTTCAACTATCGTGCCGTCTACTGGCTCATGCAAAGCTTGTGATATTGCAGGTGATCTCGGATCCGTAGACTGTCCACTGAGGTATAGAAGTCTTTGTTTTATTGCCATAAGTATTCCCTGTAACTACCCCAAATTTATCGTCTTACTCTACCAAGTTGGGTAATTTTAGGAGATTCGCATGCACATAAGCTACCGCAACTCTTTTATTCCACCACCCGAGATGCCATTGCATTGAACGGATCTATCACATAATGTCCGCAAAATACCAAGGACCGACACGCATACAACCTTGATCGTCAGACAAACAAACATCTAATAACAGGACTTAAATAAAATGCTCATTGCTGGCGCCGGAAGATCTGATATCACCCCACCCATTGGAATTGCTCACGCAGGCTGGGGCGCAGCAACTCATCAACGCGCAGAAGGCGTCGACATGCCGTTCTATGCCACAGCACTTTATGTAACAGATGGCGAACTTGAAATCACTATCGTCGACTTGGATGTAGGTATTCTCACCAACCAAGATGACTCTGAAATTCGCACGAAGATAGCAAGCATATCGGGAATCAAACCAGAACATATCCGACTGTCAGCCACCCATACCCACTCAGGACCAGTAAACCGCCAATCATGGCTTGACGAGGGTATGGAATTAATAGGTCCATACTGGGATTCACTGCCAGCCAAGGCAGCCGAAGCTGTCAGCAGTGCGAAATGGGCAGCAAAACCCGCCGATGTGGGCGTCGGCGAAGGCAGTTGTTCGATCAATGTCAATCGTCGCCCCTCCCTATCGAACGGGACACTTTTTACTGGACGCAACTGGGATGGGTTCGTTGATCGGGAAGTTGGAGTTGTTGCCATTAACAACAAGCAAGGCGATCCAATCGCAACGATTTTGAATTACGCGTGTCACCCGACTATCTTAGGCCCAGCAAATAAACTCCTGTCACCCGACTATCCCGGAACGGCGCGTAAGGTAGTTGAACAACACGTCGGAGGCCTATGCCTGTTCTTACAGGGTGCTGCAGGAAACTGCGGTCCAACGCACGGATTTATTGGCGAAGCGGCCGTCGCTGAAAGACTCGGGACACGCCTCGGTTTAGAAGCCGCTAAAGTTCGACTTGAAATCGACCCAATACCCCGGACAGAGCGCTTAGTGGAAGTTGTGCCTTCTGGTGCGGATCTCGGAATGTATGAAGATGACCCTGCAGGGGAGCCTGACGATAACTTACGTATAGTCAACACCAACGTAAAACTTCCAGTAGGCCAATTCCCTTCAATCGACGATGCCCAGGCAGATTTTGATCAGGCGGTTGCTCTTCTAAATGCCACTCGCCAGAACGGCTCCGAAGCCGAAATAAAAGAAGCTGTAAAAGACGCTAAACGATCAAGCTTTGTCCTGGGGAACGCCACCCGTACGGCTGATGGTCCAATGTCCATGCCGGTACAGGCCATGAGGATCGGACCTGCGGCATTAGTCGCGATTCCCGTAGAACCATTTGCTGAGATAGGGGTTGCGGTGAAAAACTCTTCCCCAGCGGCTCAGACCTTGTTCGGTGGCTACTCAAATGGCTACATGGGTTATATGCCGATGGCGGACAACTTCGAAGAAGGTGGTTATGAAGTAGTTACTACACCGATGGCAGCTGGAGCAGCTGAAGAAACGATCTCAGCATGTTCGGACGCTGTACAAGCGCTTTGGAGATAACACGGTCCAAATAAACATTTTCTGATTCTTCGTCTTTTACCAGCAAACCTAAACAAAACGATTCCCATTAACTAATACTGTAAACATCTTTGTCGATCGGAGCATCAATTCATTGAGTATCAACGTGCGCGAACCAGTTGATGTCCTGGTTATCGGATCGGGAGCTTCAGGGGCAGCTGTAACTTGGAGCCTTTCAGAAGCTGGTTTCAGCGTCACATGCCTAGAGCAAGGCCCGTGGGTACCGCCTTCAAGCTATTCCACTAGTAGCGCGGATTGGCAATTTCTACAACAAACAAAATGGCATTACAGTCCGAACGTTCGTAAATTACCCGCTGACTATCCAGTTAACGACGATACTTCTCAGATCAAGGTTGTGATGTTCAATGCGGTAGGCGGATCTACAATTCATTGGACAGCTCACGTTCCGCGGTTTCACCCTTCGGACTTCCGTGTAAAAACACTTGATGGAGTTGCCGAAGACTGGCCGATTTCTTATTTTGATCTAGAACCCTATTACGACCTAAACGACGAAATGATGGGTTGTTCGGGAATCAATGGCGATCCAGCAAATCCACCACGTTCCCCACGCCAAATGCCCCCTATTCCAATAGGGCCTGACGGAGAGCGCATCGCACGGGCATTCGATGAACTTGGCTGGCACTGGTGGCCATCAGACGTACATGTCAACTCAACTGACTATAAAGGTCGCAAGGCATGCAACTACTGTGGGCCTACAGGTCAAAATTGCGATCGAGGCGCCCGGGCTTCTTCCGATATCACATATATTCCAGAAGCTATCAATCTGGGAGCCGAAGTTCGACCCAACTCCACGGTCTTCGAGATAACGACCGGAGATAATGGTCGAGCTACGGGGGCCAATTACTACAATGCCGATGGCGAACAAGAATTTCAACCGGCAAATGCAGTCGTGGTGGGATGTAACGGAATTGGAACGCCAAGAATGTTGTTACATTCCACCTCGAAATCACACCCTGAGGGGCTTTTAAACTCGTCAGGACTCGTCGGAAAAAATCTTATGTTCCATGTGTACGCCGGGGCCTCCGGATTTTTTGATGATTTAGACGCACCTACATACCGTGGTCCCCTAGCGTGCATCATCATGTCACAGGAGTTTTACGAAACCGATCCTTCTCGAGATTTCAAGCGTGGATACACCTTCCAAATGGGCAGAGGACAGGGACCTGCTCCCACAGCAACAGGAGGAGTCTCATGGGGTAAGAATCATCACGCTGAATTCGCCGAACGTTTTGGAAAAAATTTAGGTCTTGGTGTCATTGGCGATGACCTACCGGAGGAAAAGAACCGAGTAGAGCTTGATACGAAACTTGCCGACCGTTACGGCATACCTGCTCCAAAAATCATCTACCGAGTCGGTAATAACTCAAAACGCCTGCTAGCTCACGGGGTAAACTCCGCCCGCACCGTTCTGGAATCTGCCGGAGCTTCCAGGATCATCTCAAGCCAACTCAGCACAAACGCGGGCTGGCATCTAATGGGAACCGCAAGGATGGGTGAAGATCCTACACTTTCAGTAGTCAACCAATACGGACAAGGACACGATGCAGACAACGTATTTATCGTCGATGGTTCGGTTTTTGTTACTGGTGCTGCGGTGAATCCGACACCGACCATTCAGGCTCTTGCCCTCCGTACCGCTGATTACATACGTCACGAGCGATCGGATTTAAAGTCATGACCACCTCTGAGCAGTACTCACGGTTGTTGCAATCTATCCTCGACTTACTCATTCCCCCAATTGAAAACCTTGCGGGAGCCGGTGGATTAAACCTCGAAGATGAACTTCACAGAATGTCCACAGAGCACTCGAAATACACCGGAGTTATCGACAGATCTATCGACACTATAACCAGCATATTGGCATCCACCGGTCTTAATTCCCAAGTAACAAGTGAAGTCATACAGCAATTCGAGTCATCTGATCCCAGATTGTTCGAATTGCTACTGGAAATCGTCTACACAGCATACTATTCCGATACAAGAGTCCATGAGAGGATAGGCTGGAAGAGTGGAGCCCTACAACCAGAGGGTCATCCAATGCCACCATGGGATGAGTCCATTTTGGACAGAGTACGAAAGCGAAAATCATTTTGGACTCATGTCGATTGACTACAAACTGACTGATCAATTAACCAGTTGAACACCTTACCCACGCCAAATGGCCGACCAAACATACTTCCATCTGTTACTCCAAAACTAATAAAGAACGGCCAGTTTCTCAAGCTATGGTCTATCGGCTGGGTAACCAGTTCTATGATGTGGCTCGAAATGCTCGTGATTCCGTTGCTTACCTTGGAATTAACTGATTCTCCTTTCCTCGTTTCTCTCGTTTTTTTCCTGCGTTTCGTACCAATGCTCTTCGGTTTCGGCCTAGGAGTTTTATCGGAACGAATTAACCGTAAGCATTTGCTCGTAAGTGGCCTGATCGTCCAGGCAACCACAGCACTGACCTGGGCTCTTTTAGCATTAACCGGCTCTATCGAATTCTGGCACCTTGCGGTTGGAAGCTTTCTTATTGGAATTGTGATGACCAGTGATTTTCCAGTGAGGCGAACAATGATGGGTGAGATTGTCGATCGAAGCCAGATCGGTCGCGCCATGTCATTAGAAATGACCAGCAGCTCGTTTTTTCGAATCCTGGGTCCATTTGCAGGAGGGGTTCTACTTGGAACAGTAGGAGCATACGGAGGGTTCCTGTTAGCTGCATTACTGTATTTGGCAGGTCTCATCATTGCAGTTTCTACTAACTACCTGCAGCCACTGTCGACCGAACGAGATACCAGCACCAAAACGCAGATGACTCAAGGCATCAACTACATCCGCCGTAACGAGGTAATAATTGGGACACTCGTTGTGACTCTGGTCGTAAACGCATTTGGCTTTTCTTACATGAGCCAACAACCAGTCGTCGCTCGACAAGTGCTGGAAGTGAGCGATGTCCTTATTGGAGTCCTGCAGTCTGTAGAAGGCGTAGGTATGTTCTTGGGCGCTGCCCTAGTCACAATTTTCGCCCGACCGCACCAATACATACGCATATACATGGGGAGTTCACTGCTGTACCTCCTGACCATAACGTTATTTTCTCAATCAAACACATATTGGGCTTCACTGCTAATTTTATTTTTGAGCGGCATAGGAATGTCCGGATTCGCTGCAATGCAGAGTGCAATCATGATCTACACATCCTCTCAAGAGATGCGAGGCAGAGTTATGGGTTCAGTCACGATGTTCATCGGGTTTGGCCCCTTAGGGGCATTAGGCATCGGCATGCTAGCCGGCTTCTATTCCATTGCGACTGCAGTAATGATCACTGCTTGCATTGGAATCGCTTGCACACTAATCGTATTCATCTTGTACCCATCTATGAGGACATCTAAGGAACCTAAGCAAGACATTACAGGAAGTACGGGTTAATAAATCCACGCCGTCGAATGATGGGCAGAGTGTGCTCAGCCACTTCCATTACTAACATTTACTTAACAGAATATTGCTATATTTTTGCTTCCAGGTAGTTAACTTAAGGCAAAGATTTGAACCTAGGATTCTTCGGAAAATACCTCACCCTCTGGGTAGCACTCTGCATCATCGCCGGTGTAGGAATCGGAGAGTTGCTGCCAGCCTTTCCGGACACACTCAGCCGATTCACATTCAGGCAGGTGTCTATACCAGTAGCAATACTAATCTGGTTCATGATCTACCCAATGATGGTGCGTATAGATTTTTCCAGTGTCTTGGACGTAGGCAAACGTCCACGCGGATTGGCTTTAACTTTAATTATCAACTGGCTAGTCAAACCACTCACAATGTTTGCTATTGCGTGGTTTTTCCTAAAAGTCGTCTTCGCCAGCTGGATATCTCCTGACCTAGGGACGGAATACCTCGCCGGAGCAATTTTGCTCGGAGCAGCACCATGTACCGCTATGGTTTTTGTGTGGAGTTATCTGACACGCGGGAACGCTGCTTATACGTTGGTACAGGTAACTGTTAATGACCTTGTACTACTTGTTGCTTATGCCCCGATAGTAATTTTCCTACTTGATATCGGAGACATTACTGTCCCCTACGATACCGTTTTTCTATCTGTCATCCTCTATGTAGTCATACCACTGGCCGTCGGTTATGTGTCGCGCTTGTGGATACTACGAAACAAAGGAACAGACTGGTTGGAAGGATCCTTCTTACCCAAACTCGGGCCAATCACGATTATTGGCCTGCTACTCACACTAATCCTGTTATTTTCATTTCAGGGTGAAACAATTCTGGACAATCCGATACACATTGGATTAGTGGCGATACCGTTAATTCTTCAAACCGTGATCGTCTTTGCAATCGCATACGGCGTTGCAAAATTATGGGGTTTGAGTCACGACATTGCCGCACCTGCAGCATTAATTGGAGCTTCAAACTTTTTTGAACTTGCAGTTGCTGCAGCCATCTCATTATTCGGACTCGAGTCTGGCGCAGCAATGGCTACCGTCGTTGGAGTACTCGTTGAAGTCCCTGTCATGTTGTTACTGGTGAAAGTAGTGAACGCCACATCTTCGTCATTTGCTCACAATCAAGACGGTAGTTGCTGCCCTGCAAATACAATCCTAAAGAAAGATACGGCCGAAGGTGTTATATGATCACACTCCTTTATATTTTTTGCCGATACCCTTCCACCAAGCAATTAGCCGAACGGTTTGGAGCCATTAATGGCACTTGATGACATGCAAGAAATAAGGGCCCAACTCATACCCGCAGTTAAGGATTTCGTACGAAAAGAAGTAATTCCGAAAGCGGCCCAACACGATGAAGAGGATACGTATCCCGCAGAGTTAGTCGACCAAATGGCTGAGATAGGTTTATTCGGGATGGTAGTGCCTGAGAAATATGGAGGTATGGGACTAGACATACTGACATTCTCGATGGTGTTCGAAGAACTATCAAAAGGATGGATGTCGATCACAGGACCGATTGGCACGCATTCGATGCTGGCATTCGCAATATCGAAATACGGTACTGATGAACAAAAACAACGATGGCTACCAGATCTGGCAACCGGCAAAAAACGCGGTGGCTTAGCTTTAACAGAACCAAGTGGCGGAAGCGATGTTGCAGGCATAAAAACCAGTGCAATGCATGACGGCGAGGAATACGTCATAAATGGAACGAAACAGTTCATCACGAACGGCCAGCACGGGAATGTATTTTTACTAGCTGCAAAAACTGATACGGAAATCAACCCACAACATAAAGGAATATCAGCTTTCATAGCTGAAAAAGGGCCAGGGCTATCTTCAGGGGCGAAACTTAACAAGCTCGGGTACCGTGGAGTAGATACAGCCGAATTGATCTTGAAAGACTATCGAATATCATCCGATGAACTTATAGGTGGCAGGGAAGGTCAAGGCTTCTACCAGATAATGGATGGGTTGGAGACCGGCCGCATAAATGTCGCTGCAAGGGCGGTCGGAGTTGCTCAGGCAGCATTCGACGCAGCGATTATGTACTCGCAACAAAGGGAAACGTTCGGGCGCGCTATTTCAACCCGGCAATCCATTCAAAACATGTTGGCTGATATGGGAACAAAGATTCACGCCGCTCGTCTTATGACCAACGATGCAGCTCGGCGAAAAGACCGTGGTGAAAGAGTAGATGTCGAGGCAGGTATGGCAAAACTCTATGCAAGCGAAATATGTGGAGAAGTGACCATGGATGCGATGAGAATTCACGGCGGGTATGGATTCATCAAAGACCAGCCTGTCGAACGTTATTATCGAGATGCTCCGTTGATGATCATTGGCGAGGGCACCAATGAGATCCAACGACTGGTGATAGCCAAACATCTTTTGAAGCGCTACGAGGTCTAAACACGATAACTAATAACCCCACATAATCACGCATAGCGTCCATATAATACCGGCTGTTTCGTAGGGTGATTCCCAAATTGTCCTATCTGTCGACAGATAAGCCGTTTAGACCTGTAAAACATGCCATGGAGTCAATTTTGCAGCCAAATATCGTTTTTGCTTTTGCCGATGACTGGGGTAGATATGCCAGCGCATATCGTGATCAGCCAGGCGAAAGCTCGATCCACGAGCTCATAGACACTCCGAACTTCGACCGAATCGCAGACGAAGGGACTATATTTCTCAACGCTCACGTCCCTGCCCCAAGCTGCACACCATGTAGAAGCTCGATTCTAACGGGAAGATACTTCTGGCAGACAGGAATGGGGGCAATCCTGCAGGGCGCCCGATGGGACGAGACCATACCTACTTACCCATTACTACTCGAAAAAGCCGGCTACCATATCGGCTACACCTACAAGGTGTGGTCTCCAGGCGTTGCGGTCAATGCTCCGTACGGTGGCGCAAGAACAGCCTATGAATCAGCTGGAATCAGATTCAATAGTTTTTCTGAAGAAGTGACTAAAAGACCAGTTGAACAGACCATTGAAGATGCAAAACAGGAAATTTTGGACGAAACTGGCGCTAACTTCGATAGCTTCCTGAAAGCTCGATCAAATGACGAGCCGTTCTGCTACTGGTGGGGCCCAACCAACACACACCGAACCTGGCAACAAGGTTCGGGAAAAGACCTGTGGGGACTAGAGCCGGATGATCTGACCGGGCGAATGCCATCTTTCCTACCGGATGTCCACGAGGTAAGAGAAGACTTCAATGATTACCTAGGGGAATGTCTGGCTGTAGATGCCGGATTAGGGGTAATTATCGACCGATTGGAAAAGGCAGGAGAATTGGATAACACCTTGATCGTTGTGAGCGGCGATCACGGAATACCAGGATTTCCTAGAGCTAAAACTAATCTCTATAACCTCGGCACCGAAGTCGCTATGGCTGTTCGATGGCCTAAAGTAATTTCTTCAGGCAGGACAATTAATGACTTCGTAAACCTGATGGATCTAGCTCCAACATTCCTCGAGGCTGCAGGCGTAGAAGAACCTGAAGACATGACAGCAAACAGCCTGCTCCCACTACTAAAATCAAATGTCAGTGGACGTGTTGATTCCGAGCGATCATTCGTAGTCACTGGTCGGGAGCGACACAACCTTGCCCGAGAAGGCGGCCTTCCATACCCACAACGGGCGATCCGCACAGATGATTTTCTATACATCTACAATTTCGAACCCGACCGGTGGCCAGTGGGAGATCCCGAGGGTCTCGATGATCCAAATACCACTCCGCCTCCAAGAGAAGAAATCCTGACGAACTATCACTCAGTTTATGCAGACATAGATAAAAGTCCGACAAAAGTTTGGATGATATATAACCGAGCACAAAAAGATGTGCGTCCACTTTTCGAGCTCGGCTTCGGTAAAAGACCTCAGGAGGAACTCTACGACCTACGCTCAGATCCGGACTACTTGTCAAATGTGGCTTATGAGCCCGGGTACACGGAAATTCGAGAGGACTTGAACGACCAACTCATGAACTTGTTGATCAAGCAAGAAGACCCGCGAGTCGTGGAATTTCCACCTAGATTTGAAAAGGCACCATATGCCGGATCCGTCTCAGAAGAATGGCAGGCGGAAAACACCAAACAGTTATGGGACTATGACCCCGGATCGGTCCCGAAAACTACAAAATGAAAAGTCGACCCTAAAAAGCTTATTAAGTAGCCAACAAGCAAAATAAATAGATGCGAGAAATTAATTGCAACGCGTATATATAACCCTAAGAGGCGATGACAAGATCGCCATTTACAATCTTGACCCTGCAGATGGTGCCCTAACTCATCAGGAAGATATACATATTCCTGGCGGGCCATCCCCATTTGCTGTTTCACCCAACGGTGCATACGCTTACGCAGGCCTTCGTGAGCACTTTAAACTCGCAAGCTTCAAAATCGACTCGGAAACAGGTTCCCTCACTACAACTGGTACAGCAGACCTCAATTCGGATCCATGCCATATTTCAGTAGATAACACCGGAAGATATCTACTTTCAGCCTATTACGCAGCTGGTCAGATCGCAGTTCACCCGATAAATACCGACGGCGCCATCGGATCAGTGGAGATCGAACGGATTAACACCCGTCACAGGGCGCATTGTGTAATCACGGATGACACCAACCAATTCGTTTTCCTGCCACATGTAGACGACTCGAACGCAATTTTTCAGTATAAATTCGATGCTAAAAATGGCTCCCTAACACCCAACACTCCACCCGTTATCGAGCCCCCACCAGGAAATGGACCACGACATTATGCCTACCACCCAAACAATAAGTTTGTATATTTCGATAACGAACAGGGATGCAGTGTCACTGCTTATCGCCTAGACCCCGACAAAGGCACCCTCTCACCATTCCAAAACATCTCAACCCTCCCCGAAAATTGGTCAGGAGAGAATTCATGTGCCCAAATTCACATGACCTCATCAGGGGATTTCCTTTACGCCACAAACCGTGGCCATGATAGCGTCGCTATCTTCGCTGTCAGCGACACTACAGGAATGTTGACATCACTCGGCCAACATCCAACGCTACGTACGCCTCGGGCATTCGCGATAGATCCAACTGATAATTTCATGTTGGTAGGTAGTCTTGATGACGGTCTCCTAGCAACCTACCGAGTTGAGCAAAGCGGCCATTTAACTCACCTGTCTACCCAACCCGTCGGAGATCAACCAATGTGGATCGAAATGACAGGTGATTTTGCATGATCAAGAAACCAGGCTTAGCCGATAAAGCAACCGATCAACGCAACAACCCAGATGCTGTGGTTTTCGCAGGGGATGGCGAACCACAAATCCCAGAATCAATGGTGACGCGAATCACAGGTCTTCTGCAATCCGACAAACTGCAGCCCGATACCTATTCAATTGGTGGCAGCGTGGAGATGCTGGAGAGCAGGATCGCTCAGGAATTGGGCATGGAAGCTGCCATATGGATGCCCACTGGTACCCTCGCAAATCAAATTGCTTTACGCCACCATTGTGGAACCAAATCTAGAATTGTCCTACAAGAACAAAGTCACATATACCACGACGAGGGTGACGCGCTTGTAAAGTTGAGTGGATTAAACGCAATTCCTTTAGCTTACGGACAACCGTACTTTTCTGTAGATGAACTACGCAAAGCACTCAAAGAAGCAACAAGTGGTCGTGTTCTTAACCCCGTAGGGGCTGTATCGATTGAAAGCCCGGTCAGGCGACAGGCTGGGCAAGTGGTGCCCTGGAACGAAATGCTGTCAATAACCAACCTCTGTCACGAGGAAGGAATTCCTGTACACCTCGATGCAGCAAGACTGTATATGATGTCCGCTGCCACAGGTATCGATTTAAAAAAATATGCAAGCCTATTCGATAGTGTTTACATCTCCTTGTACAAGTATTTTGGAGCACCCTTCGGGGCAATACTGGCTGGACCGGACAAGTTCATCGAGAACATGTTCCACGACCGTCGTATGTTCGGTGGTGGTCTGCCGTCATCCTACTTATCAGCCGCACTAGCGTTGGAGGGGATGAATGGATTTTCTGAACGGTTTAATGAATCATTCAACAAGGCAAAAGCCCTTTTTCAAATAATCAACAAACTTCCCGGAATTGAAATCCGACAGTTCCGAAACGGCTCAAATATCTTCGAGCTTTTAATAACTAAGAACATCAACATTGACCAATTAATCCAAAATCTACTCGATTTGGATATCGTGATTACTGAGCCGAAAAACGATTGGCCGGTCCCGCTAATCCACGTAAACACGACGATACTCCGGAAATCCAACTCAGAAATCTCCGGCTCATTTTCTGATGCAATAAAGAAAAGTATCGAACCAGCGCCATAAGGTGTCCCGATCAACCTAATTGGTATTTTCAGTTAATCATAGGGTCAACATACGTTTCTGGTGAGTCGATCTGATCGTCACTCAGCTCTCTGAAAGTCTTACGGTAAATCTGCATCCTGAACCGACCTGAGTCGATCACGTGGACCCTGAAATCAGCGTCCACCTTCACAGCTGTAGGCTTCCAGAAAAGCTTCTCACGCCCAAGGTCAGTAATATGGTCACGCCAGCGAAGCATGTCAGGGTTGCCCACCAGTCTGTCGGCCCCACGCTCCGTCATAACTGCATCACCCCGCATGGCCTCTACGAATAATCCTGCTCTGTTGAACTGCACCAATCGATCGTTACCACGATCGCAGACGTACAGATCACCGTGGGCATCGACTGCGACATCACTCGGTCTGTTCATGCAACCTGCGTCTCGACCCAGTTCATCCAGCACCTGGAGTAACTCGCCTTCGGGTGAAAATCTTTGCACCCTGTCATTCCGCCAATCAGCTACAACAACTGAACCGTCGATCGGATCCACTGCCACACCCCATGGATGGTCTAATTGACCTGGTTGAGAACCAACCTCTCCAAAGCCTCTGATATACATCCCATCGCCGGTGAAATGCTGCACGCGTGAAGATCTTGAACTCACTACCCAAAAAGTGCCATCAGAAAGACGAGTTATTCCCGCAGGGGCATTGAGCTCACCAGGGGCATCTCCAGACTCCCCCCAGTCCGTAATAAAATCTCCACTATCAGTGGCGATTGTTACTACCTTATTCGCTCGCTCATCAGTGAAAAAGAAGCTTCCGAGGAGATCCGAATCACAGAACACTGGAGAGTTGTAATTTTTGTCAAACGAGTCATGGGACAGCCCGTCGCGTGATATCTCTACGTTTCTCTGAAACTCATCATTTGAATTTAACACTACTATGCGAATTCTTGGTACTTCAGCTCCGGGAAAATGATGACGGTTCAATACATAAATCAATCCATCACCGTCAAATGCAAAATCCATAGGAGCCTTAAAACCATATACCGCGTGCCTCTGCCCAACAGAAGTTTCAAAACGGTGACCCATCCGAAGTAATTCTGGATATTTGGCCTGATCTAATTTAGGTGTAACGGGTTGCGTGTTACCAATCACTGAGAATAGTCCCCTATGGTTGATTTTTGGGTGACTGTAAAAATATCAACAACCCCACCATAGCCTCTCTATAAACCCATATTTGCGGATTGGCTAGCATCATAACGCAATATTCAACAGCTTACACAACAACATTGCGTAAAGACATTAAAGAACCATTACAATGTCGCTTACAGTTGCTTAAGGCGACCACTTAACTTGGCATATTCAAACTTGGGTTAAGAAAATTGACAACAAGACCTAATTTACTCTTCATTTACTCCGACCAACATAACCCTTACGTCATGGGTTGTGCCGGCGATCCGGTTGTAGCAACACCCAACCTGGACTCTCTGGCAGCGAAGGGAGTGTTAGCTACCGATGTTTACACCCCATCACCCGTTTGTGTCCCTGCCCGAATGTCCATGTTATCTGGGCGTTATCCCCATGAAATTGACACATGGACAAACAGTCACATCATGGATTCAGCTGTTCCAACTTTAGCTCACGCTATGGGTGCTGCGGGATATAACCCCGTTCTGGCAGGACGGATGCATTTCCTCGGACCAGACCAACTGCACGGTTATAGCGATCGAATAATAGGTGATCATAGTTCTCTTGTTCCAGGAACAGGAGATGCGAGCTTTAACTTTCTCGAAGATATCCGTGAGTCGGGGCCCGGCGGAAGCGGTTATCAGGTAATTGACGAAGATACTACAGCCGTCGCAGTGGAATGGCTGAACCGATTTGCTCTCAGGAAAAGAGCTAGCCGTGAAGAGGAACCTTTTAATTTAACGGTTGGGTATATCCTTCCACATTCACCATATATAGCTAGAAAAGAGGATTACGATCGATATGCCGGACGGGTGAAACCACCTACCGTTAGACTGCCGTTTTCTGATCTTGATCACCCCTTTGACAAATGGTGGCGCGAGCACGTAAACCTGGTAAGTCCCCCCGAAGAAGACCTTATGAAGGCGAGAGCAGCTTACTGGGCTCTGGTTGAAAGGCTCGACACGAATATAGGACTTATTCTCGAAGCACTTCGCGCCAACGGATTGGATGAAAACACCATTATCGTCTACAGCACTGATCACGGAGATATGGTTGGGGAACGCGAACTCTGGATGAAAAGATGCTTTTATGAACCCTCCGTCAAAGTGCCTGCAATAATTTCATGGCCAGAAGTCCTTCCACAGGGCGTGCAATGTGATCGAGTAATGAATGTTACGGATCTTAATGCCACTATACTTTCGGCACTCGGAGCTCCCCAACTCCCGGGATCACATGGAAGAAACGCTATACCCATGTTGCGAGGGGAAGATGACAACTGGGATGATGTTGCAATATCCGAATACGCGATACAAGAAGGTTCAATCCAACGGATGGTAAGAAAAAACAACTGGAAATTTATTTACCACCATGAAGAGCCAGCACAATTATTCGACCTTTCAGCAGACCCAAACGAACTAAATGACCGAGCACAGGATTCAGATTGCGCAGAGATCGTGTCTGAATTGTCAGCTCTGGTGTTCGCTGACGGATGGGATCCTGACCATGTGCGACAACGGCTCAAAGAAAAGAAACGCGACACAGACTTGATAAGAAAATGGGCGGAAAATTGCCCGCCGGAAGATCGGTATCGCTGGGACATGGATCCATCATGGACCTACGTTGAGTAGCCGATAACCTAAAAACAAGTGCCATTACGTAAATGTTCACCGTAATGCACCACTACCTCCAGCCGAAAGTTGCCAGATTTTCGGCTTGGACCATCGTTAAGACTGCGGTAATTGCTAAGGCTAAAAGCGCTACAACGGCAGCATTAAAGATCCAGATAGTACGCATATTGGTAGATTGATTCACGCGATCAACGACCCAACCCAAAGATGCAAAAACAGGAATTGACATTAGGGCCGTGGGAACGCCTAAAAACAAATTGACTATCATCGAACCAGGGATCTGGAACAGCGAATTAAACCCAATGTTGATAATTTCCTCCGCAGAAAAAACTGAGACTCTAACAGCGGTAATCCAAGAAATTACAGGCAATATTCCACCGTATATAAACGGGAATCCTAGACCAAATAAAATACCACGTAATGCCCAACTGAATTTTCCTCGAGGCCAATATGGAGATTCTGATCGGCCTGGCATTAGCAGTATTGCGAGCATCGATCCCAAGAAAAACCCTACCAGCGTTACCGTCATGTACATACCAGCACTGGGGTATGTTGGTGACTCCCAATGTCCGTGATCAGCCACGTTAAATATCATTGCGATCAGTAGACCAAGGGTGCCCCCGCAGATCACGGTCGAAAGATTGCGCTTCACCCCAAGAAACTGATGACGATATCTCATTAGTCTTTAATAATTCCACCGTGGCGCGTTATAGCGTCCAGATTAAGTTCAGTTCCGAGACCTGGACCTTCTGGCAGATAAAAATACCCATCGCTTATGCGTTCCGCAGGTGTTAATAATTCTGATCGCCATTCAGTTTCTCCAATTGCATGCTCAAGTGGCCTTCCCCCTGCAATGGCAGCTGTGACATGCGCACTCGCCAACTGTGAAACTGGGCCGGATGGACTGTGAAGAGACACATCGGCACCCAATGCAATCGATGCTCTCCCAGCGGCGTAAGCCTCAAAGACGCCTCCACAGTGTTTGACATCTGGCATTATCACGCTGACTGAACCCTTTTCCAACAAATCAACGAAAGCATTCTTACCGTAAATACCTTCAGCTCCGGCCACAGTAACTGATATATTTTTTGACAGGTCGCTTAGCCTATCCGCATCCGTTCTAGGTTGGAATGGTTCTTCAAACCAGCCAATGTTTAGTTCAGCCAATCGATTTGCTACAGATCCAGCTACTTCCGGCAAGAATCGGCTGTGACAGTCAACTAACAGGTCAATTTGATCGCCAATAGCGCTTCTGACCGCAGCAACACGGGCCAGACCTAACTCAGACGCTCGTAAGCTTTCATCAACCGAGAGTTGCCGGTTAACCTCATCAAACGGTGCGCACTTCACGGTTTCAAATCCCATACCCACTGCACGTTCTGCCATCTTCCCAAAAGCTGACGGTGACCTGCTACCAAGCAAAGCTCGATTGATATTGCCATATAGTGGCACCTTCTCAGCAGCTACACCGCCGAGTTCCTCAGTGAGACTGACTCGATTGTGTATGGCGTTGAGCTGTGTAACAGCAGAACGCAGACAGCTAATCGCTGTAGCTAGCATAAAATCGTTCTTCGGCCGATCCTCCTCTATTCCAAGAACCGCGCAGACTTCTGATTCATTTTCGATAGGACGATTTCGGAGTGTCGGAAAAAGTTGTCGCACAAGATCTACAACAGCATCACCCTGCAGGTTACCTTTAGTCACTTCAACTACTGTGCTTGCACCTTCAGTATCAGTGAACTCTAAAAATACCCACACTGTCCTACGAGTGACCGATATGAGAACTTCTTTCATGGTACTTAGTCGCACTTCAGACATTCATATCCTCCATCTTCCAACGCAAGTATCTTTGATAACCCGCAACTATTTCGGTAACACGGCCGTATCACCGGTATCAACCTGCCATTGATTGATCCTGTCAGTTAAATCTTTAATCCTAGATTTTTCAGAAACTTGGTCGAAAAGGTTATTCTGTTCGTATGGGTCTTCATTGAGATCATAAAATTCATTCTGTTCCGGTCCCAAAGTAAGTTTCCAACCTTCGCGCGAAATAATCGATCTATAGGGTTGCATCCTAAGTTTTTTAACGTCAGGCATGTCTTCGGTGATCAAATGAGACATGTCCCCTGGCCAATCAATAAACACATCGCTTTTTTCAAGTGTTTCTTCACCATTCAAAACCGGAACTCTACTCGTGCCTTGCAAGTTTTCAGGCACTTCTATACCCATCAGATCGAGCAATGTTGGAACCGTATCAATATGGCTATATCGTCCTTCAATTCGTGACATCCTCTGGATTGGAGAAAAAGAGTCATTTCCCTCGTTTTCTTTTTGATTATTAATCCATGGAACATGAACGATCATGGGAACTTTTATCGATGATTCATAGAAAGTTGTCTTTTGAATTATGTTAAATTCTCCAAGCTGTTCACCATGTTCACTCGTAAAAACAATGATCGTGTTGTGCTGTAATCCCGCTTGGACAACTGCGTTTAAAATTCGCCCAACTGCTCTATCCACCAGAGTCACATTGCCCCAATAACGAGCAATAATATCCCGCCATAAATTCTCGTCTCCGGTGTCGCCCCAGACATCCCGATCAGGATCAAAACCTTGACCCCCAAGAGATGCTTCTGCTCTCAACTTATGCATTTCTGAGGCATTATCTGGTGGATTTTTTAAAAAGGTAGGCGGAACAGGAATATCAGCCGGGTCGTAAAGATCATTCAAGGGACCATCATAGGGTGGATGCGGTTCAAATATATTTATGTAAAGAGCAAACGGCCTATGCTTGTTTTTCTCAATAAACTGCTCTGCTTGAGATGCTAGAAATTGCGCTTTTGTAAATTCTTCCACCATCGTGGCTGCATATGCTCTGGAAAAAACCTTTTCTCCTTTGGAAACTTTGTCTGGTTCAAATCCATTCATTTTCAGGAAATTGCAGTGATCACTTAGAACCTTGTCATATTTCTCATCAGAGTAATAATCTCTGTACTGATCCTCTATACTCACCCACTCATCAAATCCTTCTCTACGTATAACTTCATCTCCCAGATGCCATTTGCCGTGATAAGCCTTTAAATAATTCTCAGGTAGTAAATCAACGATGGTTTTCACATCACTAGGTAATGGAATGTTGTTTTCAACTGCTCGGTGAGTGTGAGGCCAAAGACCACTGAGAAGTGTTCCGCGTGAAGGCGTACATACAGGCGCACTCACATAAGCATTATCAAACACGAAACTACGTTGACTAAGCGCATTGAGATTAGGAGCCTCAATATTCCGGTTACCGTAGCAAGACAAAGTATCCGCACGCTGTTGATCGGTAAAGATAAAAATAAGATTAGGTGATTCTGGCATCAGCATATTGACCTCATTGGACATCTATTTCCAAAAAGATTTACCTCCGTTTTTCAAATAAAAAATTGATAAATACACATCTATGTTGAGAATACATCTGATATCTGGCTTAATGCCCAGTCCAGTTCACGCCGTTCAAATTTATCCATTTTCCTAGCTGAAGGGTTACGGGTAAAAGGATTATCGATAATCCCTCTTGCGGCCAACACATATTTACTCACCTCTAAGCCGAATAAATTGCCGTATAGCAATACCGGAAGTAAACGCGCTTGAAGTGCCCTTGCCTCCTCCAGTTCTCCGGCTTCCAGGAGATCCCATACCTTGACCTGAACATCTACGATGTAACTACCTGGCATATTCCCACAAGCACCTCTGGAGTGCTCATCGATGATGAATTTCGCTGCCATTCCTCCCATAATCCCTTTGAACGCTCCAGATCCTTTGGAAATAAGATCTGAAATGACATGGGAGGCAAAGGCGCCTTCCTGTTTTACGTACTGTATTAGAGGAAATTTTTTCGCCAGTTTGATCATGAAATCTGCTGACATTGAAGAGCCGCTTGCTGGTGCATTTTGGATGAATATAGGAAGGCTGCAAGACCGAGATAACTCTGCAAAATAATCATGAATGTATTCCTGAGAAGCTGGTCTTGAAACTGTAGGCATAGCGATGATTGCCTGGCAACCAACTTCCTCAGCATACTTTGCCAAGCTGAGAGAATGTGAAATGTAATTACCGGTTACTCCTGCCACAACCGGTACACGTTTGTCCACGACTTCGACGTAGGTACTTATTACTTCACGGTGCTCCTCTTCACTCAACGTATAGAACTCGCTCGCCAGTACAGGACCAACGATACCCGATGCCCCTGAGTTAACAGCGAAGTCCACAACACGCTTTAAGCCCTCAATGTCTATCGCTCCCTTCGCTGTAAAAGGAGTCTGGGGTATCGAAAAAATCCCTCTATACTGACCCATGTAACTTCATCTCCCTAGTGCATTTATTCAACTGATCTAATCACCAGAACCAACAAGTTCTAATTCCTCAATTCTGTGGCAACTCGTAAAGCGGCCAGGCTCAATCTCTCTTACCTCAGGAGCTTCAACACGACATTTTTCAACCGCATATGGACACCTTGGATGGAAAAAACACCCGGAAGGCGGGTCAGCGGGATTTGGCACTTCTCCTGAGAGAGAAATCGTTCCAAGTTTCCTCTTAGATGGCTCGACGGCAGGTAGGGAAGAAATTAAAGCTTCGGTATACGGGTGCTTGGGATCCCGAAACAGGTCATCCGGGTTCCCTATCTCAGCGACTTTTCCTACGTACATCACCACCACCCGATGGCAAATATGCCTTACAACTCTCAAGTCATGAGCCACGAACACATACGCAAGCCCTAGATCATTTTGTAGATCAGCCATCAGGTTTAACACCTGCGCCTGAACAGAGACATCTAAAGCCGAAACAGGCTCATCAGCTACGATCAAACGTGGGTTGAGAGCTAGAGCACGGGCTATCCCGATACGTTGTCTTTGCCCACCGCTAAACGCGTGAGGGTACCTTTTCATGTATTCGGGAGCGAGCCCGACTCGTCGTAAAAGGGAAGATACCCTGTCTTCCTGTTCCCGTCGATTACCAACGTTGTTTACTACAAGTGGTTCAGCGACTATCTCGAAAATAGTCATACGAGGGTTTAGTGAGGTGTAGGGGTCTTGAAAAATAAACTGGATATCACGACGAAAAGGACGCATTTGAGACTGTGAGAGATTCGAAAGATCAACAACATCTCCTGTCCCGGTACGAAACCATATCTGCCCTTCCGTCGGTTTCAATGAGCGTACTATACATCTTGAGGCAGTGGTTTTTCCGCATCCGCTTTCGCCTACAATGCCCAGGGTTTCACCAGATTTAATTGAAAACGTGAGGCCATCGACAGCGCGTACCATTGACGTGCGTCGTCGAATAAATCCTCGGGTAACAGGAAAGTATTTTTTCAGCCCGACAACATTGAGTACATCATCGCCCATATCAGCTGCATCCGGCAATTGCGCTGTGGTAACACTATCTGAAGTCATCAATTTTCTCCTTCCGTATATAGGAAACAGCTGGCTTTTTGTTGGCCGTTGACCGCCAGCAGTTCAGGCTCAGCGCGGTCACAAGTTCCAGGCATGAAAGAATCACATCGCGGATGAAAAAAGCATCCCATTGGCCTGCTGTGAGGTTCGGGCACTGAGCCCTTAATCGTCGGCAGACGGTTATCTTTTATCTCCCCGGTACCTGGCATGGATGTAAAAAGAGCCTTGGTATAAGGATGTTGCGGTGATTGGAACAGTTGCGTCACAGACGCTTCTTCAACAACTCTCCCCAGGTACATCACCAGAACATCGTCTGCAATCTCCGCTATCACTCCAAGATCGTGAGTGATAAATATCATGGCCATGCCATGTTCTGCCTGTAAGGAACCCAATAACTCAAGAATCTGAGCCTGTGTGGTTACGTCAAGACCGGTAGTTGGTTCATCGGCTATTAGGACAGATGGATTCGTTGAAAGTGCCAGTGCGATCATCGCTCTTTGTAGTTGTCCACCGCTGAGTTCATGGGGATATGCACGTATACGTTCTGATGGATTCGGCATTCCGACACGCTGCAGCCAGTCCACAGCCTGCTCGTTAGCCTCATCCTTAGAAATGGGTTTATGAAGACGCAACGCCTCGACCATTTGGTTGCCAATCGTATGAACGGGGCTGAAAGACGACATAGGTTCCTGGAATATCATCGATATGTGACCACCCCTGATCGAACGAATTTCACTTCCACCGGGAGGAAGACCCAAAATATCATTCTGACCGGCAGTTTCTTCACCTTCAGCATATTGGTGATACAAAACTTCCCCACCGACGATACGACCAGGGTGTTCAATAAGTTGCAAGACTGAACGAGCTAAAACACTCTTACCGCAGCCACTTTCCCCCACGATGCCCACTGTCTTACCTTCAATCACGTCAAAGGACACACCATCTACCGCCTTCACAACCCCATCAGGGGTCGAAAATTGGGTATGTAAATCCCGTATTTTTAACACCTGACGCCCCGGATCTTTATCAGATTTATTCGTTTTGTCTTCTAGTTTGCTTGTATTGGCCATAGTTCGCCTTAGATTGAAAACTCCACGCTTTTATGAGGTGCTTGCGTACGGGTCTGCAGCGTCTCGCAAACCGTCACCCATAAAGTTCAGGGCTAAAATCACAACAATCACTGGTACTGCCGGAAGCATCAACCAAGGGGTCAACGCTATAGAATGAACGTTCTGTGTCGCCTGTAATAGAACACCCCAACTGATCGCCGGTGATCGCAGACCCAATCCAAGAAAACTCAGCGCCGTCTCACTGATGATCATACTGGGTATTGCTAATGTCGTGGCGGCTATAAGGTGGCTATAGAAAGACGGCAACATATGACGGAACACGATCCGTTGCCATCGAGCTCCCGACAACATCGCAGCGGTAACAAAATCTTCCTCCCTTAAAGACAGGAATCTACCTCTAACCACCCGTGCCAAATCAGTCCATGCGAACAGAGAAATGATAATGGTGATTGCCAAATAAATTTGGAGCACACCCCAGTCCCGAGGAAGAATTCCTGCCAAAACCAGCCAGATAGGGATGGTCGGTATCGCTCTGACAATTTCAACTGAACGCTGTATGAGCGTATCGATAACACCGCCAAAATACCCCGATACCGCTCCGAGTGAAACTCCAATTAGCAGAGTCAATGTAACTCCAACCAAGCCGATAGACAGTGATGTTCGAGTACCGTAAACAATTCGCGAAAAAAGACCTCTACCCTGGACATCAGTCCCCAATGGAAAAACAAGACTCTCTTGGTTCCGTTCTGAATCTCCAACTCCTATTAGATGACGATCGCTGCGAAGAAGCCCCAGAAACTTGTATTCAAACCCTCTGGCAAAAATTTGTACCGGAATCCGTTTAGTGCAATCTGCCTCAAACGACTTTCTCAAGGACACTGGATCACGCTTACCAACCATCTCACACACGTATGGTGCTGGTTTCCATCCATCAAATAAGTGGATGGACTGCGGTGGCATCAGAGATCGCTTTGCATCTGTTTCGACAGGGTCATTAACAGCGACGAATTCGGCCCCGAACGCCACAAGGTAAAACAGCCCCACTATGACAGTGGAAATAAGCGCCAGTTTATGCCGTCGAAAGCGGGCCCATACAAGCTGCCTTTCCGAGGCTAACGTTACATCGCGAGATTCACTATTTTCTAGGGTATCGGCAGTCAAAACTATTTATGCCTGCCTAATTCTGGGATCTAAAAGACCAAGGAGAATATCTGAGATCAAGGTACCGACAACAGTCATAACCCCTACAAGGAAAATTATCGCACCTGCCAATTGAAGATCCTGTTCCAAAAGCGACTGCAACAAAGTCGGCCCAATAGTCGGAAGACTTAAGACCACCGACACGATAACGCTTCCTGAAATCAGAAACGGGAATATATACGCCGTCAAGCTGACCGCTGGATTCAAGGCCAACCGAACAGGATATTTAATAATCAAGCGCCATTCACGCAAGCCTCTGGCGCGGGCTGCGACCACATATGGTTTGTGAAGTTCATCCAGTAAGTTCGCACGCACGATCCTTATAAGAGACGCTGTTCCCGAAGTTCCAAGAACAATAATCGGTATAAAAAGGTGTTTTGTAAGATCCCAAATACGCGCCAAATTCCAGGGAGCGTCCACGAACTCTGGTGAAAACAGCCCGCCCATGCTCACTCCAAAAAATACAAACCCAAGCCACAGAAAGAGCAATGCTAGTAAAAAGTCAGGGACAGCAACACCGATGAATCCCAGCGTGGTGAAAGAATAGTCAGCAAATGAATATTGCCTCACCGCCGACAATATACCGATCGGTATGGCAACCACCCATATAAACACAACCGTCGTGACCGCATATAACACGGTAAGCAAAAGTCTTTGGCCCAATATGTCATTAACGGGAGTACGCTGAGCAAACGAGTAGCCAAGGTTGCCTCTCATCATGTTTCCAATCCAGCTCAGGTACTGCATATGGGTCGGTTTATCGAGACCAAAGTAAATCCTAAGATTTTCTAGTTCTTCGTCTGTAACGTTTTCACCTTCCATCTGCAGGGCGATCATCTCGGAGGTGACGTAGTCGCCCTTGGGAAGCTGAATGAGAATAAATGAAAACAGTGAAAGCGCCCATATGGTGATCAGGCCTATCCCTATACGTTTAGCGAGAAATACCCACATTATCGAAAAATCACCTTAACTAACTCATAACTCATGAGCCACTCAAAAAAACTGCCAAAAAAACTTGAACCCAAATCGAACGCCGCAGTCCGTTTAGTGTAATTCGATCCCAGACAAACATATAAGTCCAGTCGAACCTCAAGCGTGGCAGACTTGTTATCCAGACCATTGACATTAGCCCCTGTACCCCGACATACCCAGGGACACAGGGGCTAACATCTGATTATCCAAAACCGTACCTAGTATTAACGCTCCTGGGTTGCGAGAGAAAGGGTCTCGATAAACGCATTCCCTGGAGTGCCTCCAAATACGCTGAATGGAAGCGGGTATGGCAGGTTGCGCACGTAGTTTTTAACTATGCCCACACGTTCTGCCGCCCCGGTCACCGTGCCGATATACGGAACGTTGTCACAAAGTGCGTTCACTCCCGACTGAACGTCATCTACACGGTCTGCGGGACCTTTAGCAAGAGCAGCGTAGTAATCGTCGACCATACCAACTATCCACTCAGGACCACCGTATTCACTTGCGGTCGGATCGTCTGCCCATTGTTTCGCCAGGGGACCCCAGCGGGTCGAAGGCAATAAACGACTTTCGAGAACCGGGAAGAATGGACCAGTAACGTTGATCTCTCCCATGTGCTCGTTACCAGCCTCTATCTCACCCAGCAAGGACTTCGATACAGGCTGGACCTGCAGGTCAATCCCTATATTTTCTTTCCACATCTGTGAAATCATTTCACCGAACTCGGAATGATCAATGTGGTAGTTCGTAGGGGCAACCAACTCGAGAGTCAAACGCTCTCCACTCGGCAACAACCTGTAACCAGATGAATCTTTCTCAGATAGCCCCAGTCCGTCAAGGACCTTGTTGGCCTCATCGACCCTCAAAACACCGAATTCATCGTCCCATTTGGAGTCGTCGTACCATACGGTGCTTCCCTGTGCACAGTACGAGCCTTCCTGCCCGACACCCAGGTAATAGACCTCGTTGATTTGCTCCCGATCAATCGCCATAGACAGGGCTTTGCGGAAATCTACGCTGTCCACCGTGAAAGCAGCGATCTCTGGGTCACCGGCCCAATCCATGTTGAAGTAAATCGTAGTCTGATGACGACCTGGTGCTCTAAACAACTGGATTCTGTAGTTACCTTTACTCGCGTTCTCCTGGAACACTGGGTAGTTGGCAAATTTGGTGTGACGGTACTGTAGGTCGTACTGTCCTGCAATCGCGTTCAGGTTAAGAACATTGTTGTCCTCAGTCATGGTCAAAACTACCCGGTCCAAGTACGGCAGTTGATTGCCCTCCTGATCCGTTGCAAAGTAGTACGGGTTTCGTTCCAGAATCCACTGAGAATCGGCTATGGTCGTGATGTTCAACCATGGTGTCATCACAGGCAAGTCTGGGTTCAATGGAGCGTCATTCCTGTTCAGGATGTACTTCGCCCATCCCTCAAAACCCGCATCCTCTGCCAGTTTATTCGCTTCATCAGCTCCGACGAATTCCGCATGGAACTGTTCCAGATAGTGGGACGGAGCATACATTCCAAGGCCCTTGCGACCGTTAGGGGTGGGGCCCCCAACTGTGCTGGAGGCAATGAACTCTGCAAATATAGGGAAACTTTCAGCAAACGTTACCCGTAAGTTGTAATCGTCGACTGCCTCAAACTTCGCAACCTCTCCTCCCCAGTTCATCCAGAACGGCAGGCTCTTTACAACCTCTTTATTACCGGCGATATGCTCGTACCAGAACATGTAATCGGCAGTGGTCATCGGATCTCCGTCAGACCACCTGATGCCTTCTCGGATATGGAATTCCCATACGGTGTAATCGCCGTTTGCACCCCATTCATCAAATATCTTAGGAACCACCGAAGAGTAATCAGTAGCCCATGCAAGTGACCGGTCCTGCCAATTACGGGATGGCACCGCTCGGTCGCCCGAGCCGCCGTGCGCAAGGTTCCAGATACCGCCATATGGCCCGACCTGGTCAGCCGGTTGAATTACCAACGGTTTCGCAGGTATCCGCTGGTCGACAGGAGGCAATTTGCCGGCGTTCACCAAATCGGTCAACATTGGGGCCTCGCTGAACGAGGAAGGAACGAAGTCTGTCAAAATCTTAGGATGACAGGGGTTTTCCGTTGTGCAGTTTTCTCGAGAAGCCACATAGTCTGCATCAGACATACCTGCACGAGGAGCTTCGACTACGACCGTCTCAACAACAGTGTCACCCTTAACTTTCACTTCTTTTTCAACGACAACTGTTTCAACAACGGTATCGCCTTTTACTTTCACTTCCTTTTCGACTTCCACAACGCGAGTAACTTCTACGGTCGTTGATGTGGTTTCACCTGCACAGCCATAAAAGACAGCAGTCATAACCAATAAAGCCAAAATGTACCTGCGAAAAACACGCAGCGTTGGAATCGTAAGTTTCGAGCTCATATAAAACCCCTATATTCCGAAAATAGTTTGGTCCGAACACGCATTTAACACGCTTCGGTCGCACCGTACGTCAAGATTAGATATTAAGCTACCTGATAAATATCTGAATCAAACATATATTAGATAACATGCCTACTAAACATATTTGGATACTATGCCCAGAATTTCTAACTGATGCGACTACACAACCGAAATCATAACGTGCAAGTAAATCTGTTTATAGCCAACACGTTTGCGGTGGTGAAAATATAAAGAATGGAGAGATATCGATGGTAACCGTCAGAAATTGGCAAGACGTGGATCCTTATGTTGGTCATGAAACGGCCATAATCTGGCCGATTTTCCGTGCCGAGTCAGAAGCGGATAAAACTAGAAATCATGAGGATGATGCCCTATTCATCACCCGTGGTATTTCAGGTTTCACTCGACATCTGATGCAGCCTGGGAAGTCCGGTGACTATCACGATCACGAAAAAATTGAGCAGGTTTATTACATCGTATCGGGACAAGGAAAAATGAAATTGGACGGAGAGATATATCCAATTAGACCCGGCGATACTGTTCACATTCCGCCCAAAGTAAAGCACCAGTTAATAAATGACGGTGAGGACTGGATCGAACACCTACTTGTGAGTGCCCCGGTTCGATAATTTTCACGCCACGGCCTGACGTACATTTTACGTTTCATCTGAAATTGAAGTTGCGTAACAGCCTTTGAAAGTCATCTTCATTACTCAGATTCACATCTTCAGAACCAGACGACCACCCGATGTCAGTTTATTTTCGGATCAGCGTACGTTTCGGATGAGTCGATCTGGTCGTCACTCAGCTCTCTGAAAGTCTTACGGTAAATCTGCATCCTGTATCGGCCTGTATCAAGTACGTAGACCCCGAACTCTTCGTCTACTTTTACCGCTGTGGGTTTCCAGAAAAGCTTCTCACGCCCAAGATCAGTAATATGGTCACGCCAGCGAAGCATATCCGGATTTGCCATTAGCTTATCCGCACCCCTCTCTGTCATCACCGCGTCACCACGCATAGCCTCTACGAACAGTCCCGCTCTGTTGAACTGCACCAGCCGATCATTGCCACGGTCACAGACGTACAGATCACCATGAGCATCTACTGCAACATCACTCGGTCTGCTCAGGCGACCCGCATCTCTGCCCAATTCATCCAGCACCTGTAGTAAGTTGCCTTCTGGAGAAAACCGCTGCACCCTGTCATTCCGCCAATCAGCCACAACTATCGAACCGTCGATCGGATCGACTGCCACACCCCATGGATGGTCTAATTGACCTGGATCGTCTCCAATTGAACCAAATCCACGAAGGAACTCACCGTTCCTGGTAAATTGTTGAACAAGCGAAGAACGGGTACTGACAACCCATAATGTGTCATCTTGGAGATAGGATATCCCTGATGGAGCGTTCAATTCTCCAAGGCCATCTCCTGTATCGCCCCAAGCATCCGTTATTTCTCCTCGCTCTGTTGTCAACGTCACAACCTTGTTGGCCTGCTCATCCGTAAAGAAAATACTGCCATTTTGGTCAGAATCACAAAACATGGGAGATCCATAAACCTCAGAACCACGTATCTGCGGTTTGCCATCGATCAATGGCTCAATGTTCCTAGGGAATTCATCATCAACATTACAGACAGCGATTCTCACCATCGGCCGTAACGCATCGAACGGAATAAAATCGCGTCGGTTAAGTACGTATAACCAGCCATCACCACCAAATGCAAAATCCATTGCCCCGTAAAAACCGTCGATAGCCAGACGCTGACCAATGGATGTTTCAAACCTATGCCCCATGCGAAGTAAATCAGGATACTTCAAGTGAGGTTTTTCTTTTTTATTAGTTGCTGATATCAACTGAACTATGCACCAATCGCTGCAAACATACCTGGAAACCGCTCAAAGGAGCCGTTAACTATCGGCTCTGGCGCAATACCTATAAAGTCATCCAGAATTGTTGAATACAACATTCTGAAATCGTTGTTGAAGTGAAGGTCACCACTGACCTGGTCACTTGGGTGTGGTAAAGGGTAAACAGCGTACATACCGCCGTTGACACGTTCGCAGATCAAGAATGCACGACCAGAAATACTGGATCGTTAAATTTCTCGACGTTACTGTTGTCAACCATTAACCAAATCCTTAATCAAGAAAGTTGAAATTCTCGAGAGGCCACTATCAATTCCATCACCTGCCCGACGCGTTGCCCAAAATTCGCGTCGACGACAATAGGTTCTTCCTGATCAAGCTCGCTCAATAGTATCGATTTCGTCTTCTCATCAAGTTCAACACATCCCAGTTCGTACAAACAGGCATCCATCAAATCCAATAGTGAAATCGACGTATGATTCGAACCTATTCTTTCCAAAATATTTTTCATGCCAGGTGTATTAGGGTTGCCCAACATTTCAACAGCGTAATTAACTCGCTCTATTAAGAACGACGAGTCAATCCACTCGCGCCCCGTATGCCAGCCCTCAACACTCGGAGGATTTAGCAGTTCCTGACCCATCAAGGAGGATTTAGAAACCAAAGCCTGGAATCCGCTTTCATAAGGATCGTTAAACACACCGGCAATATTCACAATGTTCACAACATGTTCTACGGGCCAACGAACCCTGTCGAATGCTGAATTTTTAAACTCATCAGAGTTAAACAACTGTTTGAGCATCGGCTTAATTTCGTAATCAGAATCAAAATAAGACTGAGCGATACGATCGATCGCAGGTTGATGAGATTCGTCAGATATGAAAAATCGGTGCAAATTAGTAGCGACAAACTCTGCCGTCGCATCCTGTTTAACGATCTCCTCAATGATGTCGTCACCATCCAAATCACCTGATCGGCCAAGAAACGTCTTGTCATCGTGATCATGATCCTCATCACGAAAGACAAAATTGAAATCCCACCAACCGTTTGGATACCTCGGAATCGATTGATCGTGCGTCCAACCGGTAAAAGCTCTCGCAGCAGAAAGCACGTCATCTTCAGAATAGTTACCACGGCCCATCGAAAACAACTCTAGAAGCTCTCTTCCGTAATTTTCGTTTACCGCGCCTGCATGATTAGTCTGCTGATCGAGCCACCAGATCATCGCAGGATCTCTTGAAAGCTTTTGAAGCAAAGTCTTAAAACTACCCATCCCATGATCCCGAAGCATTTCTAGGTGAGCTCGCATCATCAGATTAACATTAGATTTTGCAATGCCTGTAGCAAATCGGTTATGCCAGAACAAAGCAACTTTCTCTTCAAGCACTCGTTCAGAATTGATCATCCGATAAAACCAGCGTGCACCTGTCCATACCCCGGCCTCCTCATCAGCATGCTGAGTGTTGAATCGTTCCAGCAAGTCCTCTTCGGGACGTGGCTTAACATCTACCTCGACAAGAGACTCGACTAAATCCTCATAGGGTTGCTCTGCCAAACGTTCTAACTTCCACGCGGGAGCTCCGAAAGCAGCCCTCCTCATAAAGTGTGCCACCAACTGGATATCGGTCTGAGTAGTCATTGTCATTGAAATAATTTACCCGCTATGTGTTTAGTTGATCTTGGGATCAGCATAAGTGTTCGCCGAATCTATCTGTTCTTCACTCAATTCTCTGAAAGTCTTACGGTAAATCTGCATCCTGAACCGGCCTGAGTCGATCACGTGGACCCCGAACTCTTTGTCTACTTTTACCGCTGTAGGTTTCCAGAAAAGCTTCTCACGCCCAAGGTCCGTTATATGATCACGCCACCTGAGCATATCTGGATTTGCCAATAACTTATCCGCACCTCTCTCTGTCATAACCGCGTCACCACGCATGGCCTCTATAAACAGTCCTGCCCTGTTGAACTGCACCAGCCGATTATTGCCACGGTCACAGACATACAGATCGCCATGTGCATCTACTGCAACATCACTCGGTCTGCTCAGGCAACCTGCATCTCGACCCAGTTCATCCAGCACCTGGAGTAACTCCCCTTCGGGTGAAAACCGCTGAACCCGATCATTTCGCCAATCAGCCACAACTATAGAACCGTCGATTGGATCGACAGCGACGCCCCATGGATACGACAACTGACCCGTTTCTGAACCGCGCTTCCCGAAACCTTTTATGTATTCCCCGTCTAGGGTGAAATGCTGGATCAGAGATGATCTTGAACTGACAATCCAAAAAGTGTCGTCGGCAAGGTAAGTTATTCCAGAAGCACCATCGAGCTGCCCGGGTCCGCTTCCCGACTCTCCCCACACGGCCGTCACATCTCCATGCTCTTGGCTCATCGTGACGATCTGATTCGCTCGCTCATCTGTGAAGTACAGGTTGCCCTGTTTGTCTGAATCGCAAAACACAGCTGAATCCCACTCGTCCTCTTTACCAACGAGTGACTGACCATCGACTCGAGGATCGATGTTCCTCGGGAATTCGTCATCAAGATTGCAAACGGCAAATCGAACTTTCGGGTAAGTGTCGGTATTTACTGTATCGAAGCGATTCAAAACGTATAACCAACCATCACCACCAAATGCGAAATCCATTGCCCCGTAAAAACCATCAACAATCAGTCGCTGGCCGATCGATGTGACGAACTTATGACCCATACGCAAGAGATCTGGGTAGGCAGCACCTGCTAGATCAGAATTAGACTCTGGAGTTGCAGTGGTCATTCTCTTATGCCCCGGCAGGCTGGAGCATGCCGGTAAATTTTTCGAAAGTCCCGTTGACTATAGGAGCAGGATCAATCCCGAACCAGTCATCAACAATCGTGGAGTACAGCATTCTGAAATCGTTGTTGAACTTCAAATCACCGCTCAGGTGTTCCGATGGATCGAGTGAGGGGTACTCTGCGTACATTCCACCGTTTACTCGATGCCCTATCAAAAACGCCCCACCACCAGAACCATGATCTGTACCGTTCCCGTTGTCACGAATTCGACGACCAAACTCAGTAAAGATCATCATCACCACGTTATCAGCAGCGTCGTGTTCCTTGAGATCGGCGAAGAAATCTGTCACTGAATTGGACAGATTCTCAAGTAGTCCAGACTGAGTTGAGATCTGGGCTCCATGCGTATCGAATCCAGGCAATTGGGCATAGAACACCCTCGTTCCGAGATCGGCGAGATGAACCTGCGCAATACCCTTGAGGCTCTGCGACAAAGCGTCTTCACCGTATTCAATAGTCGACCTGTACCGTTCCGGCGCAACTGCCAGCATGTCGGCTCCAGTCATGGCATCAATGCCAGTCTGACCGATGTGGTTCATTACCATCGAGGCTTCGTCGATTTCTTCCGGGACGTACATTCGCTGAAAAGCATTAAGTGCCTTCCGTTGCCGCTGCCCCGATAGTGAAGTTAGCAGGCCATATCCTTCCAATTGACTGACCGAAATAGCTGGCGTACCCATCAGATACATAGCACGCGGAAGACCCTGCCCAAAACTGACTCCGGTGCAGACATTCTTCTTGCCGGGATCCAGTTCTCGCACCACCCGAGCTAACCAGCCCTCTGCAATGATTTTAGTCGGTTCAGCTGTGTGCCAAATATCCATCGAACGAAAATGAGAACGATCTGGAACCGGATAGCCGATTCCAGGAATTATCGCCATATCTCCACTGTCCCATATTTTCTTAAATGGGGCCAGGGCCGGATGGAATCCGAAATGATCGTCAATGCCTAATACAATTTCTTCCGAGACGTCGACTGTCTTTCGAAAATCATAGTAGAACGGATCCCCGTACGGAATTACCGTGTTCATGAAATCGTTTCCGCCAGAAAGCTGAACGACGACAAATACCGGATCTGAAGACCGGGTTTGATTAGAGGTGGTGGTCATCATTAAGCCTTTCTAGCCAAGTTGATATTCACGTGAAGCCACAATTAACTCGATCACTTGAGTGATTTTATCGCCAAAGTCGTCATCGATTTGAACAACCGGCGAAAGATTTAACTCTTCAATCAGGATGGCTTTGGTGTTCAAGCCAATTTCTACACAACCCAGTTCGTATAAACAGGCGTCGATCAAATCACCGGGAGTAGTGCTGGTCTTTCCATTCGAAATTCGCTCGATAACCTTCTGCAACCCCGGACTATTTGTATCGCCTAGCATGTTGGCCGCAAAATTCACTCGTTCTATGAGGAAAGATGAATCAATCCACTCTCTCCCTGTATGCCAGCCTTCCACCGACGGAGGGTCTAACAGCTTTTGTCCCATCAACGACGATGCCACCCAAAGTTTCTTCAATCCACTTTCATACGGGTCGGTATAGCGACCGGTAATATTTACGATGTTTACCACATGATCGACAGGCCAACGCACCTTCTCGTACGCAGCGTTTTTAAATGAATCCGAGTTGAATATGTGACGAAGCATGGGCCTGATTTCATAGTCATATTCAAAATACACATTCATCAAATCCTTTATTTCGGATTCATTAGGCTCGTCTGAGACAAAGTAACGATAGAGATTGTCAGCAACGAACCTTGCCGTAGCATTGTGCTTAACTATCTCTTCGATGATGTCGTCTCCGTTCAGGTCCCCGGTTCGTCCGAGAAACGTTTTTTTCGTATGATCGTGATCATCCTCACGGTAAATAAAACTTAAATCCCACATTCCGTTTGGATACCGTGGAATCGACTGATCAATAGTCCAACCCGTGAAGGCAAGGGCAGCTGCCTGAACATCATCTTCGGTGTAGTTACCACGACCCATTGAGAAAAGTTCGAGGAGCTCGCGACCATAGTTTTCGTTGATTGCACCCTTGTGGTTCGTCTGTTGATCCAGCCACCAGATCATCGCCGGATCTCTGGAAAGCTGGTGCAGAATAGTCCGGAAATTGCCCATTCCGTAATCGCGCAACATTTCCAAATGCGCCCACATCATCACATTTTTGCTGAATGTTTCATTTCCGGTGGCGAAACGGTTGTGCCAGAAAAGGGCGACCTTTTCTTCAAGCACTCGCTCAGAATTGATCATCCGAAAATACCAGCGTGCCGCGGCCATCGCTGAATTTTCTTCGTCAGCATGCTCTGAGTGGAACCGCTCAAACAAGTCCTCTTCAGGGCGTTCCTTGCTATCAATGTCCAGCAAGTCTTCAACCAGATCCTCGTAGCGTTGTTCAGCGAGAAGTTCAAGTCGGTGGGCAGGCAGGCCAAACGCAGCTCTCCGCATAAGGTGTGCCACCAATTTGATATCGGTCTGAGTAGTCATTGTCATTGAAGTGATTTACTCATGGGCTGTTTTTCACTCGTTATTCGTGAACTTACTAAAAACACACCAGAGCGTCAATCCGTATCGAAAAAATGGATTCATATCATCTACCCGCGTACATCATCGCCTTTGTCAGGTCGATAACCTGATAAGGAATCCCCGTCTCCTCTACCGCAGCAACCCCTCGCTGAGTTGTCAAAATCTTTGCACCATTGCCAACAACACGCCCGTCAATCATTACTAGACGCCCACCGACCACCCCATAAACTGCACGACCGTACATCGGGTCTATGATTGTAAGATCACCGTCATTTCCTTCTGAAAGCCTGCCTTTATTTTCCAGCCCAATCATCTTTGCTGGATTAAGACTTAGCTTCACCACCAGTTCAAGCGGCTCCAAGCCTCCAAATTTAACCAACTGCATACATTGCTCAATATTGACGTTACGAGGCAATATACCGGCATCACTACCCACCGCATCTATTATGAATTCGTCTTCGCTATTTTTTGCCACAGTCAGTTGAAAAGCAGAAGTTGAGTTATTTACAGGAAAGCTCATCTGAACATCTGTATTGCCCTCATTAAAAAGCTCCACACCCCTTTTACCTGAAACCAGGATCAACCCTGTCCTTGTTTCTTCAACGGTCGAGGCGTACCCATCCATCAAGGCGGATCTAAGTCCGTCAGCCGTTGTAGCGTAACCTTTGAGACGCAAGCAGTTCTGGCACACATCTGCCAAGACGTTGCCATCTGGATCGCATTTACCAAGCGTAAAGTTCGGACGAGCCAGATGCACTTCTGAGACAATTTGAGACCGTACATCGGTGAGAATCTGCAAAGATTCAATTATCTCCTCCTCAACCGGGAGGATTGATCCACGACAATATGCGTTGATGTGGGCTATGTGGACTCTTCCATTAGCACCGAGCAAGGAAGGAATCTCACGAAGACCATCCAGGCGAGATCCGGTTTCAGTCGTCCCGAGGTGAAAAGCTACATAAGCTGTCATTTCATTTGCAGCCTTGATGAAATTCGATGTTTCTTCAGGCGTAAAGGGATAATATCCGCCCAACAACTTGACCCCAATCGATCCAGCGTCCATTGCTGTGTTGATCACCTTTTTGATTTGGGCGTAATTTATCCGACCCTCCGGGACAGTCTCACCTGGCTTTAAATACCCGAGGCTACCAACATTTATACCCGAACCTCTCGCCTCGATTCCCATGCGCAGAGTGTCCATGCTACCGCCCAGATCAATAACGGTAGTGGCTCCTGCAGACGCAAGCATCTGAAGGCCTAACCCATAAGTGTGCCCTGTTGCTGACGATTCCCCATTACGTCTGCGCTGAAGCTCGACGTGAACATGAGTGTCAATCATCCCTGGAATGACCCATTTACCAGAAGCATCGATAACGTCATCCGCATTATTTGGGTCTATATCGGTCTCTAAACTCTGTATTACACCACCTGATATGCCCACATCAGTTATAGAGTCCAGACCAGACTCAGCATCGAGCACGCGACCGTTTTTTACAAGTAATTCGTATCGCAGGGGAAAAGCTCCTTTAATTCTCTAAAGTTTTCACGATGGATCGACGACCCAGTCCAAGAGAGTAAATGCCAGTTTATGCAAAATCGTGAAAGTTTGACGAAAAACTTAGACAATTAAAAGTCATATCAACGACTATTCTTGTATGCACTCGTTTCTAAACAACGTTTTAAGGGAATCATGGCTATACGCTTCAATTGGTCGCGGGAATCCAGGAATTGCATGAAATGAGATTCACCGTTGCCGCTTTGTACCATTTCACAAGAATCAAAGATCCCGTTACAAAACGGTATCCACTGCTTTCACTCTGTCGGTCACAGGGAGTTCGTGGAACCGTTCTCCTGGCTACGGAAGGTATAAACGGCACAATCGCAGGGACGCCCGAAGGTGTTGCATCGGTTATTGATCATGTGAAGGCTTGGCCTGAGGTTGAGAGTCTTGAAGTGAAATATTCCCTTAGCGATGAAAATAGCTTCAAGCGATTGAAGGTGAAAATAAAAAACGAGATCGTGACCATGCGCAAACCCGAGATAAATACCCGCTTGGATGCAGGGAAATACGTCGAGCCCGCAGAATGGAACGATTTAATCGCCCGAGAAGATGTGATGCTCGTCGACACGCGCAATAATTTCGAATTTAATATCGGTCGTTTTTCTAATGCTATTGAACCAGGCACCGATAGTTTCCACGAGTTCCCCGAATGGGCAGATAAGCTCGCTACACAACCCGACAAGCCTTCTGCTGTTGCTATGTATTGCACCGGTGGAATTCGTTGCGAAAAAGCAACCGCATACATGAAGCAAGTCGGATTTGATGAGGTATATCACCTCAAGGGCGGCATACTCAAATATTTAGAAGATGTTCCAGAGAACGAAAGCCTGTGGGAGGGTGAATGCTTTGTTTTTGACGGAAGGGTGTCGTTGAAGCATGGGTTGAAAGAAGGCAATTACGAACTATGCTACGGGTGCCAGTTCCCCATCTCGCCATCTGATCGTAGTTCACCACTTTTCGAACAAGGGGTGAGTTGTCCGCGCTGCCATGATTCTCTTCCCGATGCTGACAGGGCCCGTTATCGTGAAAGACAGCGCCAAATAGTCATGGCATTATCACGAGATGAGCAACATATAGGCGATGATGCGAACTCAGCGATCCATGCTCGCAAAACAAAGCATTAAACGGATCAAAACGTACGTTTTTAAAACAGTGGGTCAGCTGAATTCAGCTGACCCACTTACGTTAACTCCGTAATAATTTCGTGTGATCAGACGACATCAAACTGATCACGAAACAAATAGGAAGTTTATTTCCATTCCCACAGGTCCCATGAAGCGTTGCCCTCAGGGTCTACTATCCAGTCATAAACCACTGCCTTTCCGTTCAGGCTTGATAGTGATGGAGCGGAAGCTTGGAAGTAAACTACCCCTTTAAAAATCGCTCCGCCATCTTCTGTGAAAGTCCCGATACCTGTCGCTGTAAAAGTTGCTACCCCATCTGCAGCCATAACTAATCCCTGGTTAGGGCATTCTCCGTAAAGGGTTCCATCTGCTCTCATATCCGAGGTGTAAGTTGCCATACCCCGGACCTCAGTACCTGCAAGGGTGCCAGATCCCTGAGCTGTCGTTTCAAACCTCGGCAAAGCACCGTTACCTGGCAAGAGTTTGTCACTCGAGGTTTGCTGCATTGATCCTATTTTTTCGCCTAGCATTTTAAGTCTCCTGCTTGGAAAATCTGCTCATATTTTTAGGCAGATATATGTCATTTATTAGTCGGATATTAAGAATACTAGCCATCGCTTATATTATTGGGATCAAAAGAGATATTTATTTGGTTATTTACTTATTACCTGTACAGTTCACCGCGGAATTAAACATTAGTAAACGAGAGCAGTATGCGGACTAGAAGACTAGGAACCGATGGCCCAGAAGTCCCGGTTATTTGCCTGGGGGCGTGGCCTCTGGGCGGCGGCATGGGAGTTGTCACAGATGACCAGGTTATAGCCACCGTTCAGGCTTCGATCAACTCTGGGGCCAACTTTATCGATACCGCTGAAGGTTATCGAACCAGTGAATCGGTTTTAGGCAAGGCCATTGAAGGTCGACGTCAAGAGGTCATAATTGCCACCAAGCTGTCGGGGGATCACTCAGTGGAACATATGACCTCCGCAGTTGAGAACAGTCTAAAGTCACTGGGTACCGATTACATAGATCTCTATCAACTACACGGCCCTCGCCCAGATACTCCAATCGAGGAAACGATGCTGAACCTAGAGAAATTGCGTGATGCAGGTAAGGTGCGGTACCTGGGTGTATCTAATTTTTCTGGAGATCAACACCGTGAAGCAGCAAAATTTGGCATGATTCACAGTTCGCAACCCCGATACAACATGCTTTATCGGGTGCCAGAGGAAGATATTCTTCCCACGTGCCTTGAACTGGGAATTGGTGTAATCCCTCATTCACCACTTGCCAAAGCGATGCTCACCGGTAAGTATCAACCGGGACACATTTTTGCCAGCGACGACGAACGAAAAAGCAAACCTGAATTCAAAAATGATGTATTCGTTCCCGCTATGGCGATCGTCGAAAAACTACTTGAATGGGCGGCCGACCATGGACATTCTGGCACACAACTTGCAATAGCCTGGACGCTGGCACATCCAGCGGTTACAAGCTGCATAGTAGGTGCTAAAACACCCGAACAAGCCACACACAACGCGGACGCGGGTAACTGGCAACTCTCTACAAGTGACATGTGTGAAATAGCAGAGATCCTTGGCGATTTCCAAATTATGAGATAAATCCCAAAGAAGGGCCAACATGACTGCAAGGGTTATACCGGATTCACTAACGATCCCAATGCGAGATGGTGAGGAACTTAATACGAGGGTTTGGAAACCCGCGGGCTCCGGTCCATTTCCTGTAATCCTGGAGCGGGGTTACGACCCAGGAATCGACTGGCACGCGGAAAGATTTGTCCTGTCAGGCTATGTATACGTGGGACAGCAATGCAGGGGCAATCTGCAGGGCGGAATGTTCCGCACGGACAACATAGACGGCTACGACTGCATGAAATGGATTACCGAACAACCATGGTGCAACGGCGATATAGCGATGTACGGCCGCTCGTTCATGGCAGCCACTCAAATTCTCACGGCACCCGAACACCATCCAAATCTCAGAGCAATAGTTCCCCAGGTAATCAATCCATCGATATGGGAGAGAGGCTACTGGGATCACGGCGCGCTTCAGCTATCGCACGTTGCAAGGCGTATCTATCGAACAAAAATCGCTGATGACATGACCCATAAGGTCGCTGAATACGGTGGTTGGGACGCATTCTATCGGCACCTACCTTTGATAACCCTCGATACCACAGTAGTAGGTGCACCAAACAATCTGTGGCAGGAGTACGTAAGTCATTCAGAATACGGTCCATACTGGTCGGACATTTCAACCCACGAGAAAATCGATCAAATAGAAGTACCTACATATTTTCACGCTGGTTGGTATGACAACTACCCTGCAGCACTTTTCAAAGCGTTTTGCACACTCCAGAACACCGGAAAAATTGACGAACTAAGAATCCATATGGGACCTACGGATCACATGGGGGATGTAGTCGGCGATCGACCGTTCGGAGAACATGCATTTCAACAACAACTTGAGATCGCAATTCGATGGCTGGATCATGTGGTAAAAGGAGAAGATAACGGTATCGCTGACGAACCGCCAATCACTTTTTTCACGATGGGTGTAAACGAGTGGCGTACTGCAAATACATGGCCTCCGGAGAACGCAGCCCTAACGAATTTCTACCTCAGGAGTTCCGGAGAATCTAGACACGGATCACTAAGCACCCAACCCCCGATGGACGAACCGCCGACCGAATACACCTATGATCCCGATGATCCTGTCCCAACACTTGGGGGGAATCATTCGGGTCCGCAAGATCATCCAGAAATCATCAGGGTCGGTGTACTAGATAACCGTTCAAACTGGAACCGAGAAGATGTTCTTGTCTTTGAGACCGACACGTTGCAATCCAACACCGAGGTAACGGGACCAATAATGGCCACCGTATTTGCTTCAACCTCCGCACCAGACACAGACTTTATCGTCAGGCTGCTCGACGTTGAGCCAGACGGAACGGCCTGGAATCTTACCGAGGGCATAATCCGCTCAAGATTCAGGAAGGGTATCTATGATCCTCCTGAACTTTTGAAGCCAGGTGAGATATTCAAGTATGAAATCGAATTGCTCCCCACAAGCAATATATTTTTAGAAGGCCATAAAATCGCGATCCACATCACCAGCAGCAACTTCCCTTTGTACGATCGAAACCCAAATACCGGTCACAGGCAAGGCATGGACAGTGTGATCGAGATTGCATACCAGACAATCTTTCATGACGCAGAACGACCGTCGCATATAACACTACCCATAGTGAATAGCTAAGTCTAAGGTTATTAAACTAAATCTCGTTCAAGACACTTCGCACTAAAATGCCTGTATCACGACACTGCGTATTTATAGAATATCTAGAACAAGAAACGCAAACTCGCACTTTAATTTGATGACCATAACGTGAACGCCCAAACTGTATTTCTAATAGTTAATTTAATTGGAGGGGTAGCAGTATTAGGAAGCTACGCCATTGGCCTCGGATATTTTCCGGAATATCGAGATGAACTTTGGGGAGGAATCAATGGAATATGGCGCAATGTTTTAATAACGGTGATGTTGCTATCGGGAGCAGCGTACCTAACATTCTGCTATTTCATAGTATTTAGAGAAGACATCCACACTTACGGGACTCATTTCATCCTGGGCCCTCATACCATCAGCTTACTGACGGGTCTATTCCTGTTATCAGCGACTATTTGGATGCCATCTGCAATTCTCTACATGCATACAGAGAATAGTATTTGGTGGGTGTTCACGGTCGGGGCTCTATGGGTTACGGCATTGTCCCTGCTGAGCCTGACTGGTATGTATGCATTTTCTACAACCGCACCTATTCCCGTTTTTGACCGGGTTGTCTGCACAGTAAGCCTGTCGATCATTACGTTTCACTGCCTTGTATTAGACGCGATCATCTGGGTTTTTGTCTTCCACAAATAAAAGATAAAAACGTTGAGTTACTCAATAAAACGGTCACTCTTGCGGAACGGTAAATCTAAAAACTATCCCAAGTTCTCAAAGAGTAAATTGCCATCTGAGTTTGGAAACCTAAGAGCCGTTTGTTCAACTAGCTTCAAGAGCGTTGATCAGAGTTTCACACGAGGACAAATCAAGCTCGCACAGCATCACGGCGTTTCCTGCCACAGCGTAGGCACTGTAGCCGGTCCTGACCGTATTAACACCGCCGATCCTAGCGCCCGCGTCCATTTGCAAGGATTCCTGTGCGAGGGGCACTCCATGTTCCAAGGCAGATTCATGCGATTGGTAGAATCTTATCTCGATATCTTTCTGGTCAAAAAATCCATACCAGATCTCCGTTGATTCTGGGACAGTTGTAGTGTCGTACTCTTTAGATTTTTTCCAGCCAGCTGCCACAAAAGAGTCAGTGGTAAATGTTCGGTCTGCGTGGAATATTGACGGTGGTCTAGGCGCATCGGCTGCGTCTTCGACCGAAATGTCCGCACTCTCGGTATCTGTATTCGTGCAAGCAGGTGCAATCGCTGTTATCAACATCGAAAGAAGTATTAATAAACGTAATTTTGACATGCCATGATTTTAACGACATCTCAACAGATAAACACCTCCTACTGATTCGTATTAGTCCGTATCAAACATATGTGCATGTGATTGTGCACGCGAGAATACACAGCTGTTGTGGCATAATCCCTACATTCAGAAACTAACATGATTGAACAACATAAAAGACCAAACATTGTTTTCCTATTCGCAGACGACTGGGGAAGGTACGCAAGTGCTTATGCCGAATTCGAAGGCGAAAATTCAATCAACCAAATCATAAATACTCCTAACTTCGATAGAGTAGCTAACGAAGGGGCAATTTTCACTAACGCGCACGTTCCAGTGCCATCCTGCACACCATGTAGAAGCTCAATACTTACGGGCACCTATTTTTGGGAGACCGGACTTGGAGCAATTCTCGAAGGTGCAAGATGGGATGAATCTATTCCCACCTATCCATTAATGCTCGAAAAAAGTGGATACCACATCGGTTATACGTACAAAGTTTGGTCTCCTGGTAAAACGGAAAATGCCCCTTACGGTGGATCTCGTACAAAGTACGAATCAGCGGGAAACAATTGGAGAATATTTTCTCAAGAAGCAACCAAGAATGCTTCTGCAATAGGTGTTGATAATTCCAAAGAAATACTCTTTGAGGAGACCCGAAAAAATTTCGTTTCGTTTTTGGATGATGTTCCGGAAGGAGATCCGTTCTGCTATTGGTGGGGACCTGTTAATACCCATAGACCGTGGAAGCGAGGTTCAGGATACGAACTCTGGGGACTCGATCCAGACCAACTCGAAGGACGAATGCCTGATTTCCTACCCGACGTTGCAGAAATTCGAGAAGATTTTAACGATTATCTTGGTGAGGTTCAGGCAATAGATGCAGGGATAGGTATTATCCTGGATGAACTGGAAAAAGCAGGTGAATTAGAGAATACATTAGTTGTTATTAGTGGAGATCATGGGATACCAGGATTCCCTCGTGCGAAATGCAATCTTTACGACATAGGTAGTCAAGTAACACTTGCTGCCAGATGGCCCGGCAAAATCGAAGCAGGCAAAGTGATCCAAGATTTAGTCAGTCTTACGAGTCTTGCACCAACTTTCCTTGATGCAGCTGGTGAACAACCTCCCAACAATATGACCGATAGTATTCTGCCATTGCTTAAGTCAGATTCTGGATCGCGACTTGAGAATATGGAAAACTACGTCATCCTGGGACGAGAACGCCATGTAGCGTTTGCAAGATCCAAGGGTCTTCCTTACCCATCCCGAGCGATACGCACGAAGGACCACCTCTACATACGTAACTTTGAACCGGATCGGTGGCCAATAGGCGATCCGTCCGGATTTGAGGATACCGAGTCGGATCCGAAAAATATGGAAGACATGCTTAAAGCAGCTTCCAGTTGGGAAGACCGCAGGAAATTTCATAATGCTTTCGGCGATATAGACAGTGGCCCAACGAAGCACTGGATGCTAGCTAATCGTAATGCGCCGCAAGTACGGTCTAAGTTTGATCTGGCCTTCGGCAAAAGACCAAAGGAAGAACTTTACGACCTTAACCACGATCCCGATTACTTGAAAAATGTTGCGAACGATTTGGACTATAAAGAGATAAAAGAAAGTTTATCCAATACTCTACTGACTGTTCTAAACGAACATGGTGATCCAAGAATAATCGAGGAGACGTGTAGATTTGAAAGGCCGCCGTATATCGGCTCTCCGGCGGATGACTGGTATGAAGGTGAACAAAACGGGGAGACATGGTCTCCTCCAACACCTCGTTAATTTAATTGAACACTATCGGTTTATATGATTCAGTTCCCTATAAACATATCTCGAAGCTAGTTCAGCACCCTGACACCCACACACTGATTTGTCTTATAATCACAGTTCAGTTCAAAGGTTTTTTTTTGCGGGTAGTAACTTGGCGTGGAAATGCAAATTTCACTCTGGATAATGTTCCGAAACCCAGTTTGACTGATAACGGTGAGCAAAAATTTGTCACAATCACACCAAGCTTGCCCCAAAAATGGTCAACTCCAGCGGCAAACGAATCGGTATTAGTAAAAATTGATACTGTAGGCGTCTGTGGGACAGATGTTCATATAACGCAGGGCTTGTTTCCCTCCACCCCTCCCAAAGTTCTCGGCCATGAAGGTTCAGGGATTATTGTCGAAGTGGGCGAGTTAATCGATCCAAGTCGCATAGGTGAACGAGTAGCGCTAAATACCACTAGCCACTGCGGGATATGTAAGGCCTGCAGAACATGGTCTTTTTCACGTTGCGAACGTGCAGAAGCAACCTCTGGGATGTTCGCCGAATATGCAGTAGCTCCAAGTCAATCGGCTGTTTCTATTCCGGACAGACTAGATTTAGAACATGCTGCTCTTACAGAACCAGCAGCATGTTGTCTTTCCGGTGCAGAGATGATGAATGTAGACCAATGCGATTTTGGAGTCGTTGTAGGTGGAGGGATTATGGGACTTTTTACACTGGCTTTTTTGAAAAAACGCGGTGTAAAGACCATGGTGATGTCAGAACCTGTAAAGGCTAGACGTGAAATAGCGATACAGTTTGGCGCGGATTTATTACATGACCCTCTGTCATCAGACCTCGACGAGTTCATCAAAGATCACACTAATGGACATGGAGCTGATATCGCAGCAGAAGTTGTGGGAAAGCCTCAATTAGTTGCGAAGTGCATTTCCATTGTAAGGCCTCGAGGGCAGGTTCTTATGGTTGGTGTAAGCCCTGAAGGAGCTCCGCTACCATCTGATCTATACGACTTACATTACCGTGAAATCACGCTAAAAGGAGCCTTCGGAAGAGGGGATGTCTTTACTAGGACGCCAGAGGCAATAGCCGACTTGGATTTCACCGGAATAATTTCTGGGCGTTACGATTTGGAAAATGCTCAGCAGGCGATCATTGATTCTGGGGAGGCCACTGGAATCAAATTTGTTGTTAAACCAAATGGGTATCACCAGTGTTAATTTCTGCCTAACGCTCTGGGAGTTGGATCTGTGGTGATTGGTCTCAGCACCCTGACACCCACCTACTGATTTGTCTTAGTGCCGTGGCTCTATCGGCGCATCAGCTTTATGGCATACTGCCTATTACTACTATGGTTAGCAACCAAATAAATTCCACTTCTATATCTATCGAAATAGAGGTACCACCGAAGGAAATATGGAACGCTGTTTCTGATGTGACTCGCGTGCCAGAATGGAGTCCTGAATGTGTTCAAGTGATATGGAAGAAACCACCATCAGATAGCCTGATTGGAGCGAAATTCATTGGATCCAACAAAAGAGGTTGGGTGCGATGGAAAGGTTATTGCGAGGTAACTGGCGCATTACCGGAAAAAAACTTCTCCTATAACGTTAGGCCTTTGGGTTGGTGGATGCGCCCACAGACTCGCTGGACATGGGAGATACGTGCAGAGTCTAATTTTGAATCAGTGGTCACACTTCGCTGTGAAATCCAGTACGTTACACCTCTTGGACGTTTAATATTTGGATCTTTGAAGCAGCGACTGACAGAAGTCTCACATGGCATTCAAGTGACTTTATCCAGATTGAAGTCAAGCCTAGAAAGTAACAATATCGCGTAGAAAACTTGCAAGTGCTAAAAGTCTCAGCACCCTGACACCCACCTACCTATTTGTATTAGTGCGTGGCGACTATCGACGGTAGGTCTTATCAGTACTGCCAGAAGCCGACTTAATTCGGGCTATTGCAACAACCAGCCTCAATCGTTAGGGAATATCGTCCATAGCCGCGGGTCGGTCTCGGTTCCTCGCATATTCACCGGTCGCGTGAATTGACACCGTGCCATAGGCTGAATAAAGTTTCGACAGACCCAATCTCAACACTCTGGAGGCAGTTGTTCAATGGCAATGCGCAAAATCATCAACGACCCATCATCAGTCGAAGACGAGACGGTTGCGGGAATACTCGCAGCCTTCCCCGGCCATTTGAAAACTATAGAAGGCAGCACCAGGGCGCTGGTCAGGGCCGACGCCCCGTACGCAGGCAAGGTGGGTATCGCAACCGGTGGTGGTTCGGGTCACCTGCCGCTTTTCCTGGGTTACGTGGGGAAAGGGCTCGCTACCGGGTGCTGTGTTGGCAATGTTTTCTCATCGCCATCGTCTGAAGACATGCTTGATGTGACGAAGGCGGTCGATGGCGGTGCTGGCGTGTTGTATTTGTACGGGAACTACTCGGGCGACACGATGAACTTCGACATGGCGTCCGAGATGGCCGAGATGGAAGGTATTACAGTGAAGACGACTCTTGGTCGGGACGATGTGACGTCGGCTCCGAATACCGAGATGGAGCGTCGACGCGGTGTTGGCGGAATTTTCTTTGGCTTTAAGATCGCCGGGGCCGCGGCTGAAGAATGTCGCGATCTGGACGCTGTGCATACTGTAGCTGAAAAAGCTGTATTTAACACACGCAGCATGGGAGTTGCTCTTTCGGGTACAACTATCCCTGCGGCCGGAGAGCCGGGTTTCGAGGTGAAAGAGGGCGAAATGGAGCTGGGTATGGGTATTCATGGCGAACCCGGCGTCGAGGTGGGGCCACTGCTGACTGCAGATGAGATTTCGGGACAGATGTTGGATCGAATTTTGCCCGATCTGCCATATTCGTCGGGTGATACTGTGGCAGTGCTGGTGAACAGTCTGGGTGCAACGGCTCCTGAAGAGTTGTACATCCTGTACAACAAGGCTTCGCTGATACTGGGTGATAGGGGCATCAAGGTTCATCGTGCATTTATCGGCGAGTATGCAACGTCGATGGAAATGTCAGGTGCGTCGATCAGTCTGTGTAAGCTGGATGACGAGATGATCAAGTTGCTCGATGCTCCGGCTTCCTCGCCACTGCTGTCGCAGCAGGTTGGGGGCTAATTAATTCAAATGCAGTGCCGACCGGATCGAAATGCCCGGCGACATACGATATATTCTGGCCGAGAATACCGGCCACTAACAGTTAGTTTTCGCAGGTGAATATGACAGACGAAGTGCTCGGTATTTTCAAGACAATCGCGGCTGAGGTCATGCCACAAGCAGATGTGCTGCGAGACCTGGACGCAAAGATTGGTGATGGTGATCTGGGCATCACGATTACACGTGGGATGAGTGCAGTGATTGAGGGCTTGGACGATCTCGAAGGAACGCCTGTAAGTAACCAGCTCGCGCGTTCCGGGATGACGTTCAATCGTGCTGCTGCTTCTACGTTTGGCATCTTGTTTGCTTCAGCAATGATGCGGGGCGGGGCGGTGGTGAAGGACCGTGAGGATGTCGGTTCGGCTGACGTAGTGCCGATTGCGCGGGCTGCGCTGCAGGGATTGATGGACCGGGGTAAGGCCAAGCTGGGCGACAAGACAATGCTCGATGCACTGGCCCCGGCAATTGAGGCATTCGACAAGGTGCAGCAGGCTGGCAAGTCGCTGGCTGATGCGACCGACGCTGCGGTTGCAGCGTGTGAGTTGGCGACCGAGGCGACGATCGAGATGCAGTCGAAGGTTTCCCGGGCAGGCTGGTTAGGTGAGCGTTCGATTGGTGTTCAGGACCCTGGTGCTACGGCGGTGCTTTTCATGCTGCGAGCGGCGCAGAGTTGGGTTCACGCCAACGGCTAGTCGGTGGCTTAATGTTCGCTGGTAGTTTCGACATGCCGATATTTTGACCTCACCTCAACACCCTGACCCTCACCAATAGATTTGTTAATGTGCAGGGCGAGTATCGGCGACCCTTTGTGCCATAATTCCCGCATGAACAGGAAATCTGAACAACCCAACGATTTCAGTTTCAAAATCGCGACGAAACGCACAAGTCTTCCGAAAAGGAGATAAATAATGGGAATTTTTTACGATAATTCCATCATCCCCGACCACCTGAAACGTAAGTTCGATGTTTACGACCGCATCAACAAGCTGGGAATGGACCTCGGCACGTTCGATGTAGGACCCCCACCGACATCACGTGATGCAACCGTCACCAGTCTCAAAGGTGAGGGAATAAGCCAGATGGTGTTCCACGAATCCGGATTGGTTCATCTTTCAGGACACGGCTACGGTCCAGGTCAAATGTACGATGATGCTAACCGCATCAAGGAAGGTCAAGACGCAGCCGAATGGGTTGCCAATTTGATGATCAAGCGCCTGCACTGGGCAATAACATGTGGTGATGAAGGTGGAGATCTGAATGACGTCCTCTACACCGTGAAAGCTATTGGAATGGTCGTCTCCACTGACGTCGCCTTCAACGGCGGTCCCGCTGTAATGAACGGATTTTCCGAGCGATGGCAGTCAGTATTCGGTGGGGGTAAAGGTGAGTTTGCTGTTGATGGTCAAGATCAGAACTACGGTGGTGTTCACGCTCGAAGTGCTATCGGCGGGTTTACAGGGCGATTCACTATCGAACCGGAGATCATTGTTGCTATCCCACCGGAACTCGCCAAGGCAATAATTCAGAACCGTGGATGGATCTATCCGCTCCCACCAGAAATGCTCGATAGGGTAAAATTTCGCCCAGCGCAACACCGATAGCGCCAACTAAAATATGAGGGACCTTAGCAGTAGCGTCCCTGTAACTCAGCACCCTGACACCCACCTATCTATTGATATTAGTGCGTGGCGAGTATCGGCGTGCTAGCTTTAAGGCATACTCTCTCGACATGGAAAACAGGATGCTTAGAACAGTTATAGGTTTCACATTACTGATGCTATCTGTCACAGCTTGCTCAAACGGTTACAGCGAAGAAGAAGTCGAAGCGACAGCCAATGCGGCATATCGAGCTGGTCAGGAAGCTGGTGAGGTAGCTGGTTCTTCCTCCCAAAGAGTCTTTTTAGAAGTCACAAAACTCGAGGCGTGGGATGGTACTGGTGGTCAATGCCCATCGCTAATCAGTCTTGAAGGGTGCGGACATGTGCAATGGGCAGATGGAGCTAGATCCGCTCGTATTATTTATGTAGACCAAAAGTCAAATTGTTGGCTAGACGTGAAGTTAGGTGACGATCTACCCGATTCATGTAGAGGACTAGTCTCAGCACCCTGACACCCACCTCCCTATTCGTCTTAGTGCGGGGCGAGTATCGGCGACCCTTTACATGCGACCCTTTGGATACAGTCTCTTGATGACAGCCTCAGTAAGACCGCACTCGTCTAAGTACCTAACCTATTTACGAACCAGTCAGCCAATCCGCTACTTTCTCGCAGTTTGTCGAAGGATCCAGCAAGTTGCCTTCGTCGCCCTCGCACATGAACACCAGGTTTCCAACCACTGTGTAGTCGTTGTAGGTTGGGAATCGGGTCGGGCATGTACGAGGCAGTGCATCATCTGATCGATCAGATTTGGGTTCTAGGTACGATGCCGAGAACGACTTCGCCGGGAAGGCTGTGTTCGCCTTTACAGCAGAAGAACCGACAGGTTGGCGGCAAGATATTCTTTCCGTTAAGTCGCCATCACGAGCCTGATTATCACTCGCTCGACGGAATGTTTGATCGGCTGCTGCTGCAACTCCGAGCGTCTTAGCGTCTTCGGCAGAAGCATAAATCAGAACACCAACCTCAGTCTGATTCAGGAAACCCCACTTGAAAGTTGTCGCTCCGGGGTAATCGAGCACGAAATCCCTCTGACCCTTCCAACCGATCGCTCTCACATCATCCTCGGTAAATATCTGGGTCGACTCGACCATTCGAATCCGCTGTGTGGGAGCATCGCCATCGCGATCAGATGTCACCAGCGAGGTGTCTTCCGACGTCCCGCATGCGATTGCAATCGACGCGATCAACAGTGCTACGATCAACAGCAACTGAGACCTGGAAATAAATAGAAATCGACTCATCAAAACTAACTTTCTATGCGAACGTGCTAAGTGCGAATGTAAAACAACCTGATGATTTTACCCGCCCCGAACATTAACAAATCTATTGGTATCAGCCTCAGTGAGACCGCATACGTCATCCGGACACGAAGCGGACAGCAACCAGTCACCTCTAACACCTCTCTCCCTGACCCGCGCGCGTGCGTTGATGGGTGACCAAAGACACCATTGATAAGGCATTTATTTGGGGCTATTGCAACAACTTTGCAACAAATACGCGAAAAGCCCCTGCATTTCTGCAAGGGCTTCTTCAGTTTGATTTCAGTTTGGTGGAGCCTGCGGGACTCGAACCCGCTACCTCCTGCTTGCAAATTATGTGACGCCTGTTTCTCATCGTCTCAGGTTAACCATAGCTCTGAGATTGAGGGCAACTTAGACACTCTATAAATGTCTCAGGTTGTTTCAGAGGGTTTATATACGTCCGCTGCTGAAACGTTGCTGAAACTAGGCTTCGGTCGCATAGCTGGTGGGTCTCCTATTTCGATAGTTAACCATCTATCTTCTGGAGGTTCTAAGACAATCTCTACCGTAGGTCTACCAAAGCCCCTGTCAGCTAACCAAGTAGCTGCTTCCATACGTTCTCTGTTGCTGGCCTTCTCTCCACGGAACAGGCTTAGTGTGGGTGAGAAGAGCTTTAGTGACTTGGTCTAGAAGCCGAAGCAGTCGCTAGATATTGTAAATCGTCTCCGCGGTCTTCGAGAAGAGAGCAATTCGTTCGTCATCAGTGAAGTCGGCAGTTATCTCGTGGTAGGCGTCTACCAAGTAGTCGTAGGTACTGAAGAGCCAGTCGACGGGCCAGTTGGAGCCAAAGAAACTGCGTTCAACACCGAAGGTTTCTATGCAGTGGAGGACGTAGGGCCGAATGCTCTCGGCTGTCCATTTGGGCTCGCTCATGCCGAGGCCGGAGATTTTACAACGGACGTTGTCCGCCTGAGCGACGGTTTCCATGCCCTTTTTCCACTTTCCCAAGTATTCCGGGTTCCGCTCTGTAGGTGACCCAGTGTGGTCGACGACAATCGTGATATTCGGGAATTTGCTTGCGAGGTCCAGCAGCTTATCCATATCTTGCCACTGAACACTCATGCTGGCTCGTAGATCAAATTTCTCGAGTAAGGCGAAGCCGCGTTGAAAGTCAGAACGCACCAGATAGTCGCCGTGTGAGAAGTCGCGTACGCCACGCATGTTTGGGAACTGACAGTGGCGTTCAAGTTCTGCCTCCACGTCGGGATCGCTCAGATCTGAATAGGCCACGATCCCGTGCGGGAAGCCCGTGCGATCGGCCGCTGTCTGAAGCCACTCGGTTTCCTTTACCGGATCCTTGCTGCCGATCGCAGCCTGGACGTGAACCGCCTTGGTGACGTTGGCGTTACGCGTTTCGGCAACATAGTCCTCGGCGAGATAGTTTCGTTCGGCAAGTCTCTGGAGTTTGTCGCGCCAGTGAGCGTAGAGCAGCTCAGGGTGCTGCATATCGTAAAAATGAACGTGGGTGTCGACGAAGTCAAATCTGGTCATATGGTGGAATCCTTACCTGGCAGTATTTTGGATTTGTTTTTCCATGAGTGTCCTGTAACCGGCACCCCGCAATATCATAAACAACTTTACGTTCACCTGAAGAACATTTGAGTAATTGCGCTAATAACCAGAATGAGAAACGCCACGAGACCAAAAACAAGAAAGAAAAGGGCTAATAATTTGATGTATTTTTGTCTCTTTGATTTATAGGCGTTAAATAGAAATATCGCTATAGCAATATAGCTAATTGCTTGAAGCATCCATGGGATAGATAGCCTCATACTACGTCCTCTCGTTCTGATTTTAATCCGCCATGGAAGTCCCAGCACCCTCAAACCTCCACACTCCGAAACATACCCCCCTTCGACCGAACCACGTCCTCTAGGCTCACGTCATGTTCGAGGACGGCGTGAATGATCAGCATGTGTGGGAAGCACAGGGTGAAGGTCGTAGAGGTCTACTTCCTCTTTGACACTGGCAAAACCTCTACCGGACCCAGTGCCAGGTGACTCTCGAAAAGTTTGGCTACTTCATCGAATGAATCAGACTCTACTACGGCAAAAATTTTGTGCTCGACGGGATATGCCCATACGCCTACTACTTTTACGTGTTCATTTCCGTTAATCCACGGCATAGCCGTGCTCGGTAGAGGCACGACTTTTCCATTTTGAACTCTGCCACATGTCGTATGGTCGTGTTGGGCAGTAATGTGGAACAGCATAAAAAGTTCTCCTTGGCGTGCTTCTTCAGAATTGGCCTGGTCATTTAACCATAGACGTAACCCGGGCGCACTTCCGCTCAACTCCGGTAGTCCGTCACCTGCCACAGCACCGCCAACTCGCGCCGGTCCGGTAGTCGCCACATAACCGTCCCAGATGGAGCAACGACCCTCCGATTCCAAACTGACATAACCACCAGATCACATGCGCGCGGGCTTACTCTTGGTATAGGTTGATAACGGAAACTATCGCTTCGATCAGGGGCGGCCTATTTTAGATAAATACAGATACGCAATATTTGAGAGGTGAGAAATGGCTAAGGCGGAACTACAAGAGATAGGACTGATGAAGATCGAACTCGGGGAGTTCATAGAAGTAATTTCTGGAGAAGGCGACGGGATTAGTAAAGGCTCTCAGTTAGCAATAGGTATAAATGCATTGAGCCTAAAAGGCGAAAATATAGATGCCTCTATGGCAATGGGAGATGCTTCTGTAAGCGCTACTGTGATCGATGAGGGATTAGCTACGTTGGACGTCAGCGTAACCCTTCGAACTGATGATGGTGCTTTTGTACGAGCAACGTGGAGTGGTAGAGCTTATTTGGGTGAGGGATTAGTTGCCACCGCGCCAACATTTAGAACAGCAGATGACCGATATAAGTGGCTCAATCGAGTTCAAGCAGTTGGGGCTGGAGAAGAAGACATTGCTGCTGGGAAGTTGGTTTATAGGCTTTATGACGTCAAGTTGATTTCAGAGCCTGAACTTTTGCAGGGGTGACCAAAGACACCATTAGAAGGTATTTATTTGGTGCTGTTGCTGAAACTTTGCTGAAACTTCGCGAAAAGCCCCTGCATTTCTGCAAGGACTTCTTCAGTTTGATTTCAGTTTGGTGGAGCCTGCGGGACTCGAACCCGCTACCTCCTGCTTGTAAGTTCTACGCCCGGAGCCTCACGCCCGCCCTTCTCGCTCAGTCGATACCGAGGATTTCCACTGCATCCCTGTTGATAATTCCTTCGATCTCATTCTCTGGAACGGAGGGCAGATAGTGATCCTTCGCATATTTGGACAGGCCGCGTAAATGATCGATGTTGTCCTGCGGCGTCGTCACTGGCCAGTCCGATCCGAAAAGAATTTTCTCCGTCACGCCCCATTCGTGAAAAAACTGCATCCCCTGCCAGAATGAATACGGCCGGTAAAACTGCGCAGAAACGTCAGTCCAAACGTTTGGGTGCTTGCGAACCACCGTGAGACAGTCGCTATGCCACGGATGGGCCAGGTGTGCCAGCACCATCGTCAAATTAGGGAATGCCATCGCCACTTTGTCGGTCGTGAGCGGATGTGCATAGGCAAGTGGTGCGTAGATAAATGGCGATGTGCCCTGGTGAAACATGATCGGAATGTTGTCGGCTTCAAGACGTGCAAACAGCCGGAACGCCTCAGGGCTCAGCGGGTCGAAGTCCTGGTAGTTCGGCCCCAGCTTGATCCCCTTGCAGCCTAGGTCGCCCACGCAGCGGTCGTACTCATCCTCCCAGTTCGGATCGAGCGGGTGTAGTGACATGAACGGAATGATCTTGTCCGGATCGCGCCTGGCGGTCTCGGCGGCCACGTCGTTGTGGTTCAGTTCGGCGGGCCAGCGTGAGGCAGCAAGCACCTGCTCATCTGGACGCCAGGGGCGCGGGGCAATCCCAAAAACAAACGACTTGTCGACCAGTGCCATGTCGCGGACATAGTCGTCAACCGAGTGAGTGTGCTGAACCGACTCGCCCGATCGCCAGGTCGTCTCAACGACCATTTCGTCTTCTGGCACTGTGTCCGGGTGAGTTGGAAGATGGGTGTGTACGTCAACAATCATTTCGGCTCAACCTCCGCTCGGGTGTGGCTGTGAATAACCCCGATGGAGGCGAATAGTACCCTGATCTGAAGATGAGCAGCCTACTGCGACCAGTACTGTCAGCAGCGATACGAGTGTTAATGCACGTAACTTGGACATGCCGATACTTTAACACGGACTCTCAGCACCCTGACACCCACCTACCTATTTGTATTAGTACGGAGAGCAGAACGTGTTTGAACAGTGAGCTACCTTGAGGTCCTTGTTGGTATGGTCAAAATAGCTGATCAGTCCTAAACCGTCTGCACCGATTGTGATCGATGGGTATGTACCCACGGAGCCTGTCGAATCTAGCGTGGTGATAGTTGCAGACGTGCAGTTAGTGTCTGAACAGTGAGCTACCTTGAGGTCATAGTTGGTCGCGTCGGGATAGCTGATCAGTCCTAAACCGTCTGCACCGATTGTGATCGATGTCTCGTAACCCACGGAGCCTGTCGAATCTAGCGTGGTGATAGTTGCAGCCGTGCAGTTAGTGTCTGAACAGTGAGCTACCTTGAGGTCATAGTTGGAGAAGTCGGAATAGCTGATCAGTCCTAAACCGTCTGCACCGATTGTGATCGATGTCCCGAGACCCACGAAGCCTGTCGAATCTAGCGTGGTGATAGTTGCAGATGTGCAGTTAGTGTTTGAACAGTGAGCTACCTTGAGGTCAAGGTTGGTGTCGTCGTGATAGCTGATCAGTCCTAAACCGTCTGCACCGGTTGTGATCGATGTAGCTCTACCCACGTCGCCAGTCGAATCTAGCGTGGTGATAGTTGCAGACGTGCAATTAGTGTTCGAACAGTGAGCTACCTTGAGGTCCTTGTTGGTATGGTCAAAATAGCTGATCAGTCCTAAACCGTCTGCACCGATTGTGATCGATGGGTATGCACCCACGGAGCCTGTCGAATCTAGCGTGGTGATAGTTGCAGACGTGCAGTTAGTGTCTGAACAGTGAGCTACCTTGAGGTCATAGTTGGTCTGGTCGTAATAGCTGATCAGTCCTAAACCGTCTGCACCGATTGTGATCGATGTCTCGAGACCCACGTTGCCTGTCGTATCTAGCGTGGTGATAGTTGTTGCCGTGCAGTTAGTGTTTGAACAGTGAGCTACCTTGAGGTCATCGTTGGTGTTGTCGTAATAGCTGATCAGTCCTAAACCGTCTGCACCGATTGTGATCGATGTGTATGTACCCACTCCTGGCAAGTCGCCTGTCGAATCTAGCGTGGTTATGACGTTACCCGCAGAATCAACTATTGGAGTGGGTGTCGGCGTCGCAGTCGGAGTAGGTGTAGCAGTAGCAGTAGCAGTAGGTGTCGGTGTCGGTGTAGGTGTAGGTGTCGGTGTAGGTGTCGGTGTAGGTGTCGGTGTAGGGACTGCCGTTGGTGTAGGCGTCGGGACTGCCGTTGGTGTCATGGTGGGTAAAGCAGTAGGAAGAGGAACCAGTGTTGCAGTTGCAGTCGGAGCCGTTGGTGTAGGCGTCGGGACTGCCGTTGGTGTCGCAGGAAAAGGAGTAGGAACAGGAGCAGGTGTGATGGTAGGTAAAAGACTAGCCACTGGTTCTGAAGTAGGTGTCACAGTTGCCTGAGATGCCATCGCCTCAACGGTTGCACCAACAGCATCAGCAATTTCCATAGCCTTTACTGTTGCAGCGGCCGCGTCTTCAACTGAGGTATCCACCTCTGCAACTTTAGGTGTCGGAGCTTTTCCAATAGGCTGTGGAGTAGGTGTCTCCGTCGGAACCGGTTCAGGAGTAGATGTAGTCGTAGGAGTAGATGTAGTCGTAGGAGTAGATGTAGTCGTAGGAGTAGATGTAGTCGTAGGAGTAGATGTAGTCATAGCAGTAGCTGTAACGGCAGATTCGGCATTACCAGCTAATGCCGTCTCTAAACCCGAAGCTACCGCAGTTTCTATAACTTCCATCGACATTGCCTTCGCTGTTGCAGCAGCCGCATCCCCCACCGAAATATCTGAGAGAGCCGCACTTTCTATATCGAGGTCACCAGATGGTGTACAGGCAGATAGGACCGCTACTATCAGCAGCGAAACGAGTGTCAGTTCCCGTAACTTCAACATGACGATACTTTAACACCATCTCAACACCCTGACACCCACCAATAGATTTGTCTTAGTGCGGGGCGAGTATCGGCGCATCATCTCTGTGGCATACTGCACTCACAAAGAAAGAATCTGAAAACCCGCTAGTAGCGCATCGGTACATCCTGATGTAATTGTGATCACGATGAGGTCGGGTGTGAATCACAGCAGTCCGATTGTGTAGTTAGATGAAAAATGAAAACAGCTGTTGAAATAGTCGGAGTATCGATCTATTTCGCCCTGTACGGCGGAATTGGGATTTTATCTAGCATCTATGTTCTTGATTTCATACATGAGTTGGTTACCGATTTCAGATACATTCTGATTCTATTAGCGATTCTTGGTGCTCTGATACTTGCACTAAATGGCGGGGCGATCACCGGGATGGAAGCTGCCATTAAAAAGTCAACCGGAACGGTGAATCTAGCGATCATGGCTCTTTCCCCATTGGGTCTAGTAGCAGGATTTTTGGTGTGGCAGTTTGAAAACTGGCTGTTCTACGGCGTGTTCGATATCGACCCATGGGTGTACAACGGTATATTTCGGCATATCGGATTAGCGGTGTGAATTACTCTTAGTGCCGTGCTTCTAACGGCGACCCTTTACATACGGTCTCTAGATATCAGCCTCAGTGAGACCGCATACGTCATCCGGACACGAAGCGGACAGCAACCAGTCACCTCTAACACCTCTCTCCCTGACCCGCGCGCGTGCGTTGATGGGTGACCAAAGACACCATTGATAAGGCATTTATTTGGGGCTATTGCAACAACTTTGCAACAAATACGCGAAAAGCCCCTGCATTTCTGCAAGGGCTTCTTCAGTTTGATTTCAGTTTGGTGGAGCCTGCGGGACTCGAACCCGCTACCTCCTGCTTGCAAATTATGTGACGCCTGTTTCTCATCGTCTCAGGTTAACCATAGCCCTGAGATTGAGGGCAACTTAGACACTCTATAAATGTCTCAGGTCGTCTCAGGGAGTTTGTATACGTCCGTAGGGTCAACTTAGGGTCAACGCCTAGGCTTCGATCATCGGGTTACCTCTTGCGTCGTGGTCACCAATCGTGATGGTGAAGTCACCAATGCCAGGCACATCATCGTCTCTAACTGCTGCTGGCTTACCAAAGCCCCTGTCAGCTAACCATGTGGCAGCTTCCATACTTTCTCTGTTGCTGGCGGTCTGGTCACGTAGGACACCCAAGACCACCTCGACGAGTTCATTACCGTCCGCTGTGCTTTGCTTGATCTGTTCGCGAAAGCCCAGAGGACGACCAGCGGGATTACCACTAGTTCCCTTTAGAAACCGACCTGACAAATCCCTGTTCTGAGGTGGGTTATGCATCTTAACTAACGACCATTTGGTAGGAGTACTCAACAACGTCTCCGCTATCACTCTTGATTCTCAAATAAATCTGGAACGTACCCGCCGATTGATAAGCATGATTCAAATTTATTATTTCGCCAGTATCCACCAGTATTGGTACTCCTATCCACTCACCGCTGTCACCCCAACTAACACTCGCACTAACTCCACCTAAATTATTGAGTTCGGCGAGGTTTACAACACGGAAGTTCTTGAGTTCAAAATTCTCCCCGACATTAACTGCCGTACGAGACAGCGTTCCTTCAACAAACTGGATCTTGATAGGTTGAGGAGTAGGTGTCGAAGTGGGTATTGGTGTTGAAGTACGTAACCTTGGTGTCGAAGTGTGTGATGGACCTGCTGACCACGACGGCCATTCATCGTTATAAGCATTATTAGAGAGGTTCGTTTGGTTTGAGCCATCTGCGTTCATTACGTAGATCTGGTGGTTGCCATCACGATTGGACTTAAATGCTATTGCGCTGCCATCCGGTGACCATACTGGATCATCCTCACGAGACCAATTGTTGGAGAGATTAATTCGAGTTCTTCCCTCCGAGTCCATCATAAATATGTCCATGTTGTCGTCGGGGTCGGACGTAAATGCGATCTTACTGCCGTCTGGTGACCAGGACGGATTCCAGTTGTAATGAGGATTTTTGGAAAGATTAAACTCGTCGTATATTGCATAGGTACAGACGTGAGGGGTGGCGTCAGTGCACGTCCACTCTACGTCTGTTACATATATCTGACTATTCCCTCCACGCCAGCTCGTAAAAGCAATTGTGTTATCCACCGACCATGATGCGAAACCATTATTACCCTCTATCAACGATATCTGTTCGGATCCATTAGCCTGCATAACATAGACAGCCGATCCACCAGCCCCTATCGAACGTGTATCCGTATAGAGAATCTTAGTATCATCTGGGGACCATGCCGGCCGGTAATTTTGTCCCCCAGTGGTAAGACGTGTTTGGTTTGATCCGTCAGCATTCATTGCATAGATGTCACGGGTACTATCGTTCCAGCGAGTAAACACAATTTCCCGTCCATCATTTGACCAAGATGGATGTTCATCTCTGGAGGAATTATTCGTCAGGCGTATCTGATTTGATCCATCTGCGTCCATAACATAAATTTCTGTATTACCGTCACGATCAGAGTGAAATACGATCTTGCCATCAGATACAACTGGCACTAGGGTCGGTGTAGCAGTAGGCACTGGGGTCGGTGTAGCAGTAGGCACTGGTGTACTACTCCGTGCTAGTTCAGGAGAGTCAGGGACAAAAGGCGAGCAGAACGTGTTGCTGCAGTGAGCTATTTTCAGGTCATCGTTGGTACGGTCCTGGTAGCTAATCAGGCCAAGCCCGTCCGCACCGATTGTAATAGACGTGCCATGGGTTGAGTAGCCTGCGCTATCGAGTGTAGTAGTCGTTGCAGTTGTGCAATTCGTGTCTGAGCAGTGAGCTACTTTCAGACCACCGTTGTTGCCCTGGTAGCTTATTAGGCCGAGCCCGTCCGCACCGATTGTGACAGACGAGTCATAGCCAACGTAGTCTGTTGAGTCGAGCGTAGTAATTGTTGAAGTTGTGCAGTTCGTGTCTGAACAATGAGCTACTTTCAGATACTCCTTGTCAATGTCTTGGTAACTAATCAGACCAAGCCCGTCTGCACCGATCGTGACAGACGTGAAATAGCCGACGTTGCCTGTTGAGTCAAGTGTAGTAATCGTTGCAGTTGTGCAATTCGTGTCTGAGCAGTGAGCTACTTTCAGACCACCGTTGTCAGCGTCCCGGTAGCTAATCAGACCAAGCCCGTCTGCTCCGATGGCTACAGAGGAGTGGGTGCTAATTGCTGAGTCGAGTATAGAAATAGTCGTTGTTGTACAGTTAGTATCTGAGCAGTGAGCTACTTTCAGACCACTGTTGTTGCCCTGGTAGCTGATTAGGCCGAGCCCGTCTGCACCTATCGTGATAGAGCTGTGATCGTACTTGGCTGAGTCGAGTATAGAAGTAGTCGCTGTTGTGCAGTTCGTGTCTGAACAATGAGCTACTTTCAGGTTACTGTTGCCGTCGACCATTCCGATGGGCGCGTCTTGGTAGCTAATTAGACCAAGCCCGTCCGCACCGATCGTGATAGACGTGTACGCCCCGACGTTGCCTGTTGAATCGATTGTAGTAATTGTTGAAGTTGTGCAGTTCATGTTTGAACAATGAGCTACTTTCAGATCATCGTTGGTATCGTCGTAGTAGCTAATCAGACCGAGTCCATCTGCACCGATCATGACAGATGAGTACCTGCCGACGTTGCCTGTTGAGTCGATTGTAGTAAACACCGCAGGAGTCACTATGGGTACAGGCGTCGGAAGCTGTGTCGGAGTGGGTGTTGGCTCTGGTGTTGGTGCATCTGTTGGATTTGGTATCGGTGTAGCTACAAAAGTAGCGGTTGGTTCTGGAACAGAAATGGGTACTGCCGTCATTCCTGGAGCAGGAGCGTCCGTCGAAACCGGTTCTGGAGTAGAGGTGGCTGATGGAGCAGCGGTGGAAGTAGGCTCGACGTTACCTGCTAATGCCGTCTCTAAACCCGAAGCTACCGCGGTTTCTACGACTTCAGGTTGGACCGTAGAGGAAGAATTAACCGTACAACCCACTACAACCGCTACTATCAGCAGCGATACGAGTGTTAACACACGTAACTTGGGCATGCCGATACTTTAACACGGACTTTCAGCACCCTGACACCCACCTACCTATTTGTCTTAGTGCGGGGCGAGTATCGGCGACCCTTTGGATACGGTCTCAGATAGGGCATTTATCTCCAGTCGATATGATACTTTTCACTTGTTTCTTTCTTCCATGATGCAGGAGTAATTTCTTTAGGATTTGACCCGTCCGCATTCATAATGATTACTCCGTCAGAAATTGCAGCAATTTTTGTACCGTCAGGAGACCAAACTGCATTCACAAAATTAACATCTGGGCTTTGAGATTGAATAATTTGTTGGTTGGAAAGAGACCAATCATTGGTGTTTATATTCCATGTAACCAAACAGTTATCCCAAGGTTTATTACCATCTTCCATGCGTGTTAGCCCAAGAAAATTACCCCCCGGTTCTGTACCTAGGCAATCTGCAAATTGTCCGGCTCTAACATAAGCAAGGAGTTTACCTCCGTCAGGAGATATATCTATAGACCTGATTCCATCTGATAAAAACACAGATGTTCTGCTTCCTCCGTCAGAAGAAATCCTCCAAATTCCCCGTTGGAAATTTTTTGAATCAAGATTATTATTTATAAAAAATATTTGTCCTCCGGAAGGATGCCATCGTGGAATCTGAGCATCTTTTTTTGGGTCTCGCAGGCTTGTAACTTGTGTACCGTCCCACTTCATTTTCCATAATCTGGAATTACCACTAAGAACTAGCCATTCTCCATCCGCAGACGAATCAACACCATAAGCCCCGATTATTCCGTGAATCGCAAGGTTGTTATCTCCTTGCGGTTCTATGATTGTTTGATATAGAGAAATATTAGGATCAAAGTGGCTATTAATTACAGCTTGATTACTCGGGCTCTCTATGTAGTACAAAATTTTTGTGCCGTCGGGTGACCACCTAGGCATGCCTATGCCGTTATCAGTGGTAATTTCTATTGATCTTTTTATAGTGCATTCACCACCATTTTCATGGCAGGATGGGTCAAATATAAATAATCCTTCACCAATGTGACTTGTATCAGAAATTTTAACAACAACTATGCCTGTTTCTGGGGGTCCAATTGGAGTTGAAGTAGGTGTCGGTGTCGGTGTCGGCGTTGGTGTCGGCGTCGCAGTTGGTGTCGGCGTCGCAGTTGGTGTAGGAGTAACCGTCGGCGTTGGCGTAACTGTTGGTGTAGCCGTTGGAAGCGGTGTTGGTGTAGGTACAGCTGTCGGTGCTGGTGCTGATGGTATAGCTGCCACAACCGGAGTAGGAGTAGGAACTATTTCTGGTGTTGGTACGGCAACAGGTGTTGGTATAGATGTCGGAACTACAACTACTGTTGCAGTGGAAACAACACTCCCAATAGATCCAGTTACGATGGATGTAGACCCCGTTACGATCGATGTAGCAGTTGCAACCTGAACAACCACTGAAGCAGTTGGAGTTACTGCACCTGCCGATGCGGTGACTGTGGATGTAGCAGCAGATTGAATGACGACGGTTGGGGTTGTTACGACAGGGGGTGGAGTAGGTGTCGGAGTAGAAGCAGGAGCCATCGCCTCAACGGTTGCATCAACGGCAGCAGCAACTTCCATAGCCTTTACTGTCGCAGAGGCTGCTTCTTCAACTGAGGTGTCTACTTCTGCAACTTTAGGCGTCGGAGCTTTTCCAATAGGCTGCGGAGTAGGTGTTTCAGTTGCTTCAGGAGCCATTGCCTGAATAGTTGCATCGACAGCACCCTCTACGGACATTGCCTTTACTGTTGCAGCAGCTGCATCCTCAACCGATATGTCCGAGCTGTCCACATTCTGTATCTCGGGGGTGGCAGATGACGTGCAAGCAGATAGAACCGCTACTATCAGCAGCGATACGAGTGTTAATGCACGTAACTTGGACATGCCGATACTTTACACCGTTTCAGCACCCTGACACCCACCTACCTATTTGTCTTAGTACGTGGCGGGTATCGGCGACCCTTTGCATACGATCTCTTGGTATCAGCCTCAGTGAGACCTCACAGCTTGTCCGGACACGAAGCGGACAGCAACCAGTCACCTCTAAGACCTCTCTCCCTGACTCGCGCGCGTGCGTTGCGGGGTGACCAAAGACACCATTAGTAAGGCATTTAATTAGGGCTGTTGCTGAAACTTTGCTGAAACTTCGCGAAAAGCCCCTGCATTTCTGCAAGGGCTTCTTCAGTTTGATTTCAGTTTGGTGGAGCCTGCGGGACTCGAACCCGCTACCTCCTGCTTGCAAAGCAGGCGCTCTCCCAGCTGAGCTAAGGCCCCAAACCAGCAAACCATTGTAGAACCATAAGAGCCAAATGTAGCGACAATTTACTGCGTAATTTTGATACATCTGACAACAGATCTACAGAATCCGATACCAGAAAGTGCGAATCTAATACACTTTAATGACCGCCCCATGCGGCCCTTAAAAGTCGTAAAGTATCCAGCGCGCCACAAATCGGCACAGCAAATCGAATCAACAAGCACGGGCCTGATCAGAGAAAGCGCCGGATGCGATATGAAAATCACTGATATCACTGCAACCCCACTAGCAACCGGAAAGTCACTCGTTAGAATTCAGACAGACACTGGAGTAGAAGGCTGGGCTGAAGGACCTGGCATCAACAAGGTTGTACCCGGTCGCAATGGTTCAGTCTTCAACGCATATCTTGAAACCATCATCAAACCTGTGTTGATAGGGGAGAACCCTCTCGACATCGACCGACACTGGGAAACCCTTGCAACGGGCAAGGAAGACCGTTTATACAAGCTACCGGCCAACGTGGTCGGGATCATAGACGTAGCGCTCTGGGACCTCCTTGGAAAGGAAACTGGCAAACCGGTATACACCCTTATGGGCGGTGCCGCTCGTACAACGATACCTCTGTATTGGAGCGTTGGATCAGGCTGGCGAATGCAACCAGAAGAAATGGTAAATCTTGTAAAAAATGGTTGGGACATGGGTTTCAGGGCCTTCAAAATAAGAATGGACTGGAAGGGATGGCGTCAGGATTCCGATCCAGTCAAAGACTATGAAATGTTCAAGCTGGTACGAGAATTCCTCTCTGGCGGTCATTATCTCGGTTTCGATGCGAATAACGGATACTCTGTGAGCACTGCAATCCAGCAGGGTCGAAAGTTTGAAGAACTGGGCATCGACCACTTCGAAGAACCGATTCCAAACTGGGATTTACCAGGACTGAAACAGATAGCCGATGCACTAGATGTAGCAGTATCTTGTGGTGAGCAAGATGCATTCCGCTGGTGGTTCCATCAACTAGTCCTGCTCGGCGACCCTGATATTCTCCAGCCAGACATCCTTGGCGTAGGTGGCCCGTCAGAAATTAAACGTGTCTTCGATTTATCGACAATGTGGAACAAGCCAGTGATGCCACACAGCCCACAAGCTGGGATTAACTCGATGGCATCACTACACGCCTATTCCACAGTTCAAAATGCTGTTCGCCCTCATGAATTTTCAACCGAGTTTTCTGGACCTCTTGACGATGTCGAAGAACTCTATGGAAATGGGGTCATACCTAAAAACGGCAACATGATACTTTCCGATCTACCTGGACTGGGCATCGAACTAAACGAAAATGCGGTGGCACGTCTAACAGTGAGTTAAACGCCCTTAGCACCAGAATATCCAGGCACCAACAGGCAAGCTGCCTGCTGATTGGGCGCCAATACCCTCAGATCTGGATCGGTTTGAGAACATGAATCTGTCGCTACCGGGCATCGAGTATGAAACCGACACCCGGATGGAGGATCGATCGGACTTGGTAGATCACCTCGCAGAATGATCCGCTCTCGTGACCTTTCATGAACAGGATTCGGAGTGGGAATCGCTGATAACAGCGCCTGGGTGTACGGGTGCAGAGGGTTCTCATACATATCAGAGCTGGTGGCAGTTTCCACAATCCTCCCGAGATACATAACTGCAACCCGGTGACTGATATGGCGAACTACTGAGAGATCATGAGCTATGAACAAATAGGCTAGGTTGTACTGCTCTTGAAGGTCCTGTAACAAATTTAACACCTGAGCTTGAATAGAAACATCTAACGCGGACACCGCCTCGTCTAGGATCAACATGCTCGGACCAGCAGCTATAGCGCGTGCAATTCCTAAGCGTTGGCGTTGGCCGCCACTGAACTCGTTCGGATAGCGTTCAGCCATTGCGGAACTCAGGCCAACAATCGATAGTAAGGAAGCAATCTGGCTCCGATAATTTTCGCGTGACTCGACCAAATGATGAACCTTCAGAGGCTCACCAATTATGTCGCCTGCCCGCATCCTGGGATTTAGAGACCCATAAGGATCCTGAAACACCATTCCGATTTTTCGACGAATCGGTCGCATAGCAGGTGTCGACAACCCAACTAGCTCTTGTCCTTCAAACTTGACGCTGCCGACATCCGCCTTAGTCAACTGGATAACAGATTTTGCCACAGTGGTCTTACCTGACCCACTTTCACCCACAAGTCCCAAAGTTTCACCTGGGTAGATATCAAACGATATCCCGTCTACTGCCCTCACACGGGCCACTTCTCGTTGAACGATAAAACCTCGTTTTATAGGAAAATGAACGCTAAGATTCCTCACGCTTAGAATCGGGCGATTCTCTGACACTTCAGAAGTAAAACGTTCTAAGGGGTGATCGTGGACGATGCTGCTCAATGAAACGTTGACCCTGTTGCACGCGCAACGGACTTCGATTCAAAACATGCCACCATTTGACGGTTCTCAATCCGTTCCAACACCGGATCCTCCAAACTGCACTTCGAAGTTGACCAACGACAACGAGGATGGAAAGCGCACCCTGCCGGCAAACTCGACGGATCTGGGATCTCGCCCTCTATTGGATCGAGTCGCTCAGATGCAGGTCGATCTAATCTTGGAACTGAATTCAGCAGGCCCACCGTATATGGATGGCTAGGTCTCAGATATACCTCCTCGGCAGTACCAGACTCGCGAATTTTGCCCGCATACATCACGTTGAGCCGATCCGCATAACGAGCAACAACTCCCAAATTATGGGTAATTATCAAGAGAGCTGTTCCAAGTTGGTTAGTCAAGTTTTTCATCAACTCAAGTATTTGTGCTTGAATCGTCACATCCAACGCTGTAGTCGCTTCATCGGCTATCAGTAATTTCGGTTCACAACTCAAAGCGATCGCAATCATCACTCTTTGACGTTGACCACCACTCAATTGATGTGGATGATCAGAAAGTCGACGCCTTGAATCTGCAATCCCAACCATTTCCAAGAGTTCAGCTGCCCTATCCTCAGCCGCCGCGCCAGTGAGTCCTAAATGTACTTCAAGTGGTTCCGTAATCTGTCGCCCAATAGTGAGCACAGGATTCAGTGACGACATAGGTTCCTGGAAGATCATACCTATACCCACTCCACGTACCAACTGCATCTCTCGCTCTGAAATCTTCAAAAGATCAGTACCCTCAAATAGAATCTCTCCGCGTTCAATCACACCAGGAGGATTCGGCACGAGACGCATTATTGAGAGGGCGCTAACGCTTTTCCCGCATCCACTTTCACCAACGAGACCAAGAGTCTCACCATGATTCACATCAAACGATACCCCATTTACAGCCGTGATTTTTCCTTCCGGCGTGTTGAACGAAGTGCAAAGATCCCGGACGCGAAGTAGCGGTAAACGTTCTACGGATAGATCTGTGTTCATAACATTAAGTTAGATAATACTTTTTCATCGTACTGGGTCACGCAAGCTAAAACTTTAAGAAATAAACGTACAGATAACAACGTTGCGTACCTTCACTTTACCGATCGAACCAGACCATTTTATTGACCATATCAATTCCCATCGGCCAATTAGTAATACAGATCAAACTAGTAGTCTTTCCATCACCATTAACCTGATCTAAGCGTCCATATCTTGCCGTTTAGCTGTCGCAATGATTTTACGATTTTATTTAGATAATTAGTTTACTTACTGCACACAAGCATCCTTATCAAGGCTTATCCTAGATAGCCGCGTTCCCGGGTCGTTCAATGGTAGGACAGAGGACTTTGAATCCTCCAATCCTGGTTCGAATCCAGGCCCGGGAGCCATACATCCTTCCCAACAAGGTTGGGGCAGGACTTGCTGATGACTAGATTCCGCCCATACCTTTTAGCCAACGTATATTTCACCCTCTGGGTCAGTAGCATATCTGGAGTTTCAAATGCAGCGGCCAGTTACTGGTCAAAGGATCTCAGTGCACTGGAAAGCACTATAGATTTTATACATGCTTTTAGTGGAAATTCTATTATCGGCCTGATCGTAAATTTCATCCCGGCAACGTTCAACGTTAAATATGCACATACATCACTTTTTTGGTTAAGTGGAAACTTGATGATGTTAGGTATGAACGTTCTTATGCTTGGGGCGCACTATGCAATTCAGACAGAAAATCCCATCGAAGCGAGAATAGTGCCAACTGTCGCAAGTCAATGTCTTGAAAATGTGTTCATACTCAAGGTGCTAATAGCCAAAAAAAATAGCGCATAAAAAACCGCTGTTTATCGCAGCGGTTTTTTTGTTTCGCCTAATTTGGTAACAAGAAACAATTACGCTCCTGCATGCCCCTTCAGTTCCACCTTAAGCCCAGCTTCCGAAGCCATTGACCATGGAGTTTCTACAACCCAATGACCTGGCTCTTTCTCTACCAACGGCGGGCGCTCATTGGCCCACTTATGATTCGGATCAACTTCTAGAGGCGTCCGAGTCATGAAAACATCTCCAGGAGGTGGATCGATGGGTGACACCACTTCACCAGGCAGTAGAAACTCTTCTCGCTGTATGTCAGGGTGAGACGGCAGTGCAGCAGATACCAGAGCATTCGTATAAATGTGCATCGGGTTGTTGAAGATTGATTCAGTCTCTCCAGACTCTTGGACTACACCGAGATACATGACTGCCATGTCGTGGCACATGTATCGAACAGTAGCGAGATTGTGAGCAACTAGAAGATATGCCAGGCCATGTTCCTCTTGCAGGTCAACCAACAAGTTCATGATTTGAGCACGAATTGACACGTCTAGCGCCGAAACGGGTTCGTCTAATGCAATCACCTTTGGATTCAATGCCAGTGCTCTTGCAATCCCAATTCGCTGTCTCTGTCCACCTGAAAATTCATGTGGATAGAGATTTGCCTGATAAGGGTTCAAACCTACCTCGCTAAGCAGGTCGGATACGCGAGTTGCAATCTGCCCTTTGGTCATAGTGGTAGCGATCTCAAGCGGCTCTCCAACGATTGAACGGACGCGCATTCGGGGGTTTAATGATGACCAAGGGTCCTGGAAGACGGCCTGGACTGATCGCCTAAACTCCGTACGACTAGCCTTAGACATTTGAGAAACGTCTTCACCTTCGTAAAAAATCTGACCATCCGTAGGCTCCTCCAAACCAAGCAGGAGTTTGAGGGTTGTCGTCTTACCGCAACCCGACTCACCGACTAGACCGAAAGTCTTATTACGTTCTATATCAAAACTCACGTCATCGACGGCCTTCAAGAAAATCTTGTTGCCGAAACCCAAGAACCCTCCACCGACTTGATACCACTTACGAAGGTTACGTATCGATATGATGGCGTCAGCATTATCACTAACACCCGGTGCGGAAGGGATGGCTACTTTTTCAGCGGTTGTCATTAGGTTTTTACCAATTCTCCGTGGATCATAATTTCCAGTATCGTTACCTATTCTGCAGGCATCAAGTGAGCGTATTTATCAAAATCAGCACAAGAACTCTTTGAAAGCTGCACCCAATGGTCAGGTTCAACCTCAACGAGAGGAGGCCGACGTTCTGCATCTTCAGGGCTAAACTCCAAGGTCGATCGCGGTGCAAATGCGTCACCAGGAGGAAGGTTATATAGCAATGGCGGCTGGCCCTCAATCTGAGGCAGCCTTCCTGTTTTCTCTTCGAGCTTCGGCACCGAACCGATCAACGCCTTGGTGTACTCATGAAGCGGCTCATTGAAAATTGTCCTGACGTCAGCCAACTCAACAATTCGACCTGCATACATAACAGCTACTCGGTCACACATCTTAGCCACGATTCCAAAGTCGTGAGTAATAAAAATAATCCCGACACCCTCTTCTTGTTGAATCTGGCGCAGAAGTCGTAAGTATGCCGCCTGTATCGTAACGTCAAGGGAGGTTGTAGGTTCATCCGCAATAATGACCGCTGGCGCTGATGAAATACCTATAGCACCCACAACACGTTGGCGCATACCACCAGAGAGTTGATGAGGGTAGTCATTCGCCCGAGTCTCAGGCGCTGGAATTCGAACCTTCCTCAATGAATCGACAACTTTATCAAGAAGAGCTGTTCCCTTGAGTTTCTGGTGAATCTTTATAGCTTCGCCAACCTGATTCTCAATGTTAAATACGGGGTTCAGCGCCTGCATCGGGTCCTGGAGAATCATGGAGATTTCACCACCGCGAACCTCTGTCATCTCTCCCTCAGAAAGTTGCTGGAGATCACGGCCGTTCAAATTGACCTCACCACCAACAATATCTCCCGGAGGAGACGGAACAAGACGCATCAATGAGAGTGCATTTACCGACTTACCTGATCCGGATTCCCCAACAATCCCAAGGGTTTCTCCCCTTTTGACGTGATAACTAATCCCATCAACCGCCTTCACGGTGCCCCATCGCGTCGTGAATTGGGTCTGAAGGTTTTTCACATCTAGGACGACTTCTTCGGTCATAGCGCTAGCGCCAAAACCATCGGTGTCCACACTCACGGCTTCTGAGGAAATCTCATCCTTCTCTTTAACAGCGGTGTCGGTGGATTCTGCCATTCTGGGTCCCCTGTACTAGCCGTGCCGATTACATGTGATCGGGCTCCACGACTCGTATTCAATTTACATCTTAGGCCCGCAGTTCCAATGAAGAACTGTGGTAACTGCGCGGAACGATACCAAACTTTACTTGCAAACGCCACAGCGAACAGAGGTCAACCCAGCTTAAAACCCGAGATCACTTTCAAGCTGTAATAACGCACTCTCGATAGCGTCAACAATAAAGTCGATCTCCCCTTTGGAAATACAGAGCGGAGGACATATTGATATAACGTCTCCGGCCCTAAAACTAACGATATTGCGATCAAAGAGCATTTTAGGAAGCTTCTTGGCCAATCCGGTATTCGATGGAAAAGCTGTTTTAGTATCACGGTCTGCAACGAGTTCGACTGCTGCAAGCAGACCAAGTCCACCACGTACATCACCAACAATCTTACGGTTGTACAACTTTTGCAATTGTTCGAATAGATAAGTCCCCATGCGCTTTGAATTGCCGACCAGGTCTTCTCTTTCGAAAATTTTAAGATTCGCAAGTGCAGCAGCAGATGCAATCGGATGGCCACCGAACGTAATCAAGTGCTTAAATGTTTCGTTCGGGCCTCCTATGAAAGCATCCGCTATCTTTTTAGTAGCGATTGCAGCACCAAGTGGTGCATATCCACTGGTAATTGCTTTTGCAACAGTAGTGATATCAGGTTGGATGCCCCAATTGGTTGGACCAAACCATTCACCTAGCCGCCCAAATCCAGTGATCACTTCATCGGCAATAAGAACAACGTCATACTTATCAGCGATCTCGCGTAGTCGGTGCCAATACTCGGCGGGTGGAATTTGAATACCAAATGCTGCTGAGACAGGCTCTGCGATTATCGCCGCTACGGTCTCCGGCCCTTGGTGGATTATAACTTCCTCCATCTCGTCAGCACACTTCACTGCTACGTCAATAGGATCGCCGTCAAATGGCAATCGATACGAGTTCCAATTTGTAACGTGAAGAGCACCAGGCATTTCAGGACCCATGGGATCGGCTGCTGGTGAACGGCCGAGACTAACCGACATCGCAGTACCGCCATGATATGAGTACCGCCGGCTGATGACCTTGAACGCCCCTCCTTTGCCATTAAGTTGTGAGTACTTCTTAGCCATCTTTACCGCGGTCTCTACAGCTTCAGATCCACCGGACACAAAAAACGATCTAGCTCCATGATCGGGATACAGCTCAGCTACTTTGCCAGCCAACTCGATTTGAGGAATGGTGGATGAACCAGCAGGAGGGGAATCAATCGCCGTCATCTGTGCATAAACGGCGTCAGCAATTTCAGTTCGTCCGTATCCAGCGGATTTATACCAAAGACCAGCCATTGCATCCAGATGCCGCTGGCCATCCAAAGTTTCGACCCAAACACCGTCACCCTTTACATAAACCTTTAAATTCCCGCGCCAATCGTTAATTTGAGCGGCGTGCATGAACATATGATCGCCAGCCATTTGCTGAAGTTCTTCAATCCGTTCACCACTTGCAATTTTAGGAGTTGTATTCAATGCCATCAATGTCTCCGTTACGCGACAGAATAATAAGAGCATCCTTTGAAGCGACTTACTAATTCTATGACCCAATTTACAGTTGGTCTATCGATATGAATAATTTACCGGGTGCTATAATTAAAGTCGTGTGAAATCGCAGCTCAAAATGGTCAAAAACTTCCTCTCTAAATCCAAAATATAGCAGGGAGATTTATAGTCTCTGGTGCCAAAAATTTAGGCCCATGCTGTAACCCTTGGATAGATCAATCCAAAGGGTTTTTTTATTCAGGAAAGTGGCGAAAAATCAATGTCACGGGCGCGTTTTATCAGGAATCTTAATCACGCTAGAAAGCACAAACAAATGGCTCTTGTACGACAAAGATTTTCAAAAACTGATCTGACCGAGATCAATGAACAACTCGAAACAGGCACTACAAAAGACGTGTTGAATTGGGTAAACAGTACATTCGGAAGATCCGCTGCCCAAATTTCAAGCTTTGGACTCGAAGACCAGGCCCTTTTTCACATCTACTGGACCGTGACCAAAGATGCGCGCTTGATAACGCTGGACACTTTGAGATTGCCAACTGAGACATACTCATTATTCGACCAATCAAAATTACGATACGGTGTGGATGTAGAATTTTTCTACCCCGAATTAAGTTCCGTATCCAAAATGGTAAAAAAACACGGTAACAACCTTTTCTACAAAGGGCGCGATAACCGTGAACTATGTTGCGGAGTCAGGAAAGTAGAGCCACTTGGTCGGGCACTGTCCGATTTAGAAGCATGGATAACCGGGCTACGACGCGATCAGGGTATGGATCGCAGTTCAATAAATATCGTTGAATGGGACACGGCCCACAACAACTACAAGATTAACCCCCTCGCCAACTGGACGTTCGACCAGGTTCGCGATTTCATTAATACAAATGAGATCCCATATAACGAACTGCACGACAAAGGGTTTCCCAGTTTGGGTTGCGCACCATGTACTCGAGCTATCGCACCAGGTGAAGATATCCGTGCAGGCCGATGGTGGTGGGAAACGGATTCCAACGCAAAAGAGTGTGGAATACACGTCGTCGAACCTGCAAAACGTTAGTTTTTAAGTAAAGTTCATTTACTGAAGATTAATATTCGATGTAACGTACTCTGAATACATGAGTCGGATCAGGCCGGTCGCAGGCGAATTTCCGATGATACGTTGTAACCAAGCACGGCGGATTCATCCCCAACCGTTAGCGTTACTACTCCACGATATGGAGCGACATCTGAAACCACAACTTCAACCCCTGGAAGAACCCCATTTTCGTGCAAGTAAGCAACTAATTCAGCGTCATCCTCAGGAATTCGATCGACAACCATAGCCTTGCCTATTGTTGCTTTATCCAAAGTCACAACGTTTCGAGGTTCTCGATACCCACTGCCAGGAATTGGCTGCCCAAACGGATCCGTCTGCGGGTGCCCGAGCCGATCTTGAATCCGTTTTTCAAGCGTTTCAGAAAGTGCATGTTCAAGCATATGAGCTTCAGCATCAACTTCATGAAGAGGAACGCCGAGTAAATCAACCACCAATCGAGCAGCTAAGCGATGTTTACGAATCATCGACTCAGCTAATTGCCGGCCTTTGGTAGTCAAATCTATATCACGAGTATCACTAAGACGAATCAAGTTCTCTTTCTCCATACGTCTCAGCATTCCCGAAACAGCCGGAAGAGAAGTGCCCAAGTTCTCGCTCGCGGGCACACGTCTCAGTTGCTCAACTAAATTAGGGTTGGTAACGCGAACACCGCGTTCCTGTACAACGTAGATCGACAGCAAGTAATTTTCCATCGCCTGGGTAAGGCGAGGCATTGCCGGCTTGTTTCGTTCAGGCATTCTTGGACCTCCTGATGACTACAAATCGACCCGTATGCAAACGACATATCAATAACTATGTTACGGCATAATTTCGCATATGCGAATCTCAGCAAGTCCAAGGGATTAAGATAGATACTCAAAACAGATTACGTCTGAGGTATTATTCGACTGCAGCCCTAAACCAATGACCACTAATCCTCAACCAAAGCTTGATCCGACACGTTGTTTTGGCACCGGAAGCGTTGTTTACGAAGCCTACCATGATCATGAATGGGGAGTACCAATCCATGACGACCGCCACCTGTTCGAATTACTAACACTCGAGGGTGCACAAGCAGGTCTGAGTTGGGAAACCATTTTGAAACGCCGTGAATCATATCGTCTTGCATTCGATAATTTCGACATTGAAAGAGTCGCTTCATATGGGAAAAAAGAACTTACAAACCTGCTCGGAAATCAAGGAATTATTCGTAACAAACTCAAAATCCAAGCCGCCATTACGAACGCAAGGGTCGTATTAAACATTCAAAACGAATTTGGCAGCCTTGACAGGCATTTATGGGGTTTTGTTGATGGAGCTCCACTACAAACTGACCGTCTTTCGGCCAGAGATGTCCCAACAAAAAGCACGGAATCTATCACAATGAGTAAAGACCTCAAACAACGAGGGATGTCGTTCGTTGGTCCCACAATCATGTACGCCTTTATGCAATCAACGGGCATGGTCAACGATCACTGCGTATCATGTTTCAGGTTCAACGCAGTAAAAAAACTTGAATGGGATTAGTTCGCAACACTCAGACCTGTTCGTTTTTCGGATCCACGGCCTGCCATTGGCCAAAGTAACCTCCATCATGAAAGCAATTACCCCTAATCTAATTGCGGCTCGACCCTCTACAGTGGTAACTTTGGTTAACTAATCCAATTGCATTCCCGAGTAGCTCAGCGGTAGAGCAGCTGACTGTTAATCAGCGGGTCGTAGGTTCGAATCCTGCCTCGGGAGCCATATTGCAAGCAGACTACTAATCCCCCACCTGTTTGAAATAATCGCTTTTGCTGGATATTGCAGAAACATCTTATAGATCTTGTATAACTCGTTGATGAAATGTAAATAACCATTTCTAAAGAGCACGGGAATCCCAACATCATCATGATTTTAATCGCCCATCGCGGCATCTCATGCCTTAGGCCGGAAAATACTTTCGCAAGCTTTGACTATGCATTGAAACTCGGAATTCCTTACATTGAGTTGGATCTTCACCTTAGTTCTGATGGAATCCCCGTAGTTATGCATGACGAAACAGTGGACAGAACAACTAATGGTTCCGGGTTTATCTCAGATTTCACTAAAGACCAACTAATGCAATTCGATGCAGGTTCTTGGTTCTTGTCAGAAAGTGGCGAGCAATTTTCAGGGGAGTCTGTGCCAGTTTTTGAAGATTTGTTAAAAAGGTACTCGGGAAAAGCTCATATCTTTGTGGAGATCAAGTCCAAGGACCCTGAGTTAGTACCGTTGACGCGAAATTTAATTGAAAAATATGGTTGGCTCGACACTCCACAAAATCGCTTTGGACATGTCCCAGGAATTTCCATGATCTCATTTGATATGGATCAGTTACTCGTATCAAAAAAACTCATGCCTGATCTTGGGCATGGTTTATTAACAGAGGCATGCTCCGAAGAAATCATCGACTTCTGCGAAATGAACAGCCTGCAAGGAATCTTCCCGTACCTCCAATCAATCACGCCAAATTTAAAGGCCCTGATCACGCAGAAGGGCTTATACACGGGGGCATGGGGCATCCAAAGCAAACAGGATTTCACTAGAGCTTTAAAGCTTGGTTTGGACGGAATTACCCTTGACTGCCCTCAAGAATTTATTAGGCCATTACAAAATTAAACATCAGCAGGTAACCGGCCAAGCTTTTCGTTCTCTTCTTCTGCTACCAAAACCCCCTCATCCACCTTAACCCATCGCAACATAATGACCCCAACCACAATCAAGATCAGAATAGAACCTATGGCCAAACGGGTGTCGAACATTGTGGCAATGACAGCAAACATTAAAGGTCCCACTACTGATGACGCCCGACCAGCAAAGCCGAAGAACGAAAAGAATTCCATGCTCTTGCCTTTAGGTGTCATTTGAGCGAATAGACTCCTTGCCAATGCTTGACTTCCTCCCATAACCAACCCAACAGAAACACCAAGTAACACCCACTGATAGTGCACCTGAAGAGACAGCGGAGACCAGATCGAATCACGGATCAAAGCTGGCCACCAATCGAGAGGACTCTCTTCGAGAATCGAAGAGTGCCCAGATCCGATGATGACCATACCATCGTGCGGACCTCCCAACACTGAAATGCTATATCTAAAATCTTCATGCATACCTGCAAGAGCGGTCAAAGTCACTATGTCAGAGGAAATGAAATGTCGTCCCACACTAATATCGCCGAAAGCCTCGATCCATGGAAGTTCTTCATTTTCTTCGTTGGCCACCGAGACATGTGTAACTCGGTAGTTACCAGCATGAGAGGATGATGGCTCAATATCGTACTCCAGTTGAAAGTCATGCTCGTTATGTTCTTGTGGGGCAAGGGGTGCAATTGCAACTCCAAAAAGTACGATAAAAGACCACCCAAACAAAGATACGGTTAAGGCTTTTTTGGTATCCAACAAACGACTTAACCAACTAAAAGCCATCGAACCAAAAGCTGCAACAAACTGAATAATTAGAAGTGTGAGCATAATCCAAAGCAGAGGAATCCCCAGAGTATCGGCAGCAAATGCTCCGGCGATCGCCATAACCGTTTGGATACCGTCATTAAATAACAGATAGGCAATCAGGTACAAAGAGAGCACTTTGAATCGCTTTACCTGACCCAAAGTAGTACGTAATTCCCTGAAAGCCATCGAAAGGGTGTGGTGAATCCGCATGGGCTCAATAGATCTGGGCACAACTGGTTCAGGCACTATCTTCAGAGTCCACAACGCCCAGCCAAACCACCAAACTCCAATCGAGACGATACAAAGCCTTGTCACCAAATCTGCAATATCCATCTCACTGGTCAAAGATATAGCGGCAAGGTGCACAAGCAGCAATATGCCACCACCAACATATCCATAAGCAAATCCTCTACTGCTGACATCGTCCAAAATCTTGTTTGGTGAAACATTAGGTAAGAAGGAATTGTAAATAACTATGCTGCCGGCGAACCCGATATTGCCGAGAACAAAAAACGCAAATAACCAGGCCCATGGATTTCCGGTATAAACCGAAAAAAATGACAGGACTGTCGCTAAAGATCCAACACCTGTATAAATCCAAAGTAGAGCTTTTTTGATTGCAAAGCGATCCGCGATCACTCCGATAATAGGGCTCGAAAAAGCAACAATAATCGTCGAGAATGCAATCCCGAAACTCCACATGGCTGTTGCATTAAGTTCTCTCCCAAAGAAGGAAGTATCATCACCCAGAGACTGTTGAAATAAAACAACAAAATAAGCGGGGAATATTGCTGCGATTCCACTCGTAGCGAAAGCGGAATTGGCCCAGTCATACATACACCAGGCCCTAATAATTTTTCTCTGCTGCTCAGGTAAATCTTTGAGGCTCAAACTTTACTGCTTTGTGACTGGAATACTTTGTAAATAAATCAAACAACCAAATACCATCTAAAACACTCGAACGATACGAAAACCGGCGTAAACGCAAGCGAGTCCCCCGACGTTCGTAAGGGCTAAATTGGCCCCAAACCATCCCCATTCTGATGCTCTAGCCATTTGTAAGTTATCGAATGCGAAGGTAGAAAATGTCGTAAATGCACCCATAAACCCAACCAATATGATCAATCGAACGTTACCACTAATCCAACCGCGTTCTTCACTCATCGCCCATATTAATCCGAACAACAACGCACCTATCATATTTGCGAAAAATGTACCCCAAGGCATTCCAATCGCGCCTTCGGTACCCATTCTCTGAAAAAGTACTCCAACCCCATAACGGGTAAGAGTCCCTGCTGCTCCCGCTAACGCTATATATACTATTTTTTCCAAAATGAACCCTATTGCATTTCATACCACTCTGTATGAGTGTCGACTTTCCCCACGATTATTGATCAGTCCGCACAAATAAGGATCTAGTGTCCTAAAAACCCGTAGCGCAGATCTCATACCGATCAAGACAGAATGGCGACTCAGAATTAACTGATAACACCCTTCAATACGATCACCGGCCACGAGAAAGAATAATCCCCATTCCCATAATCTTTCACGCTATATGCAGCCGAAATCTTTTCATCAACATTTTTCCATTCAATCCTCATTGCTTCGATTTCTTCTTCTGGAGTATTTGAGCGAAGTACCCAATCGTTAAACTCCATATCAACAGTAGTTAACTGCTCCTCAACCACCCTGAAACCAGCTTTACCGAACTCTCGACGCCAAACAGAAGGAGGGGGTGCAGCAACGTGACTCCGATCTCTCCGCCATTCCATGCTTTGATGCCAAATACGCGGCAATTCAAATTCACTGGTTGTAGTATCGACCATCAAAAAAACGCCGGATCTCACCAATACTCGCCGAACTTCTGAAAGAAATGTTGGTATAGAAGCAAAGTGGTGAGGGGCTGTACGACACGCGATCAAATCCAATGAAGCGTCTCTGAAAGGCAATGCGTGGGCATCGGCAAATGACCGTTCTACATTCTCAATTCTTCGCTCAAACGCAAGTTTTTGTACCTGACGCAGCATTCCTTTTGAAATATCAGTCGCAATCATCTCATCACATTGGTCAGCAAGTGCGAATGCAGCAAATCCAGGCCCTGTGGCAATGTCTATAGCAATACGATATCGTCGATCTCCTGCAAATTCTTTGAGAAGCGCAAGGCTACGACTATTTGAGTGCGCTCTACTAACCGCATAACTGGCAGCGGTACGATCGAACTGTTTTCTGGCATCCGTATCCATCGTGTCTCCCCATGGCGTGAACTGCAGTACTTTCTGTTGCAAATAATCGTTATAAAATGCCAACACCACTATAATCTCGTTCCACATGGAAGCAGGAACACCAACTAAATGAACCAACTTCTATTTCAGATACAAAGGTGCAGCACATGTCCTCTACTATCAGGGCCTATCTGTTAATTGAAACTCAGGCCGGTGAAAGCAACGCTGTACTCGAATCGTTAAGTTTGCTACCACAAACTGTCCAAGTTGATCGCGTAACCGGTCCGTATGATCTGATCTGCATCGTCGAAGCGGTCAGCCTTGATGAAGTCGGTGAAATCGTGCGAGAGAAAATCCACACAACACCAGGTATCAGCCGAACAATGAGCTGTATCCGATTTAAGTAGCACATTAAGCTCAAACATGTAATTTGAGCTTAGTCAACGTCCACTCTTGGGGGAGGATTTAACACCGGGTGGATTGCCAGTAACTTCCCAGGTAAATCGGAATCATTATAAATACCATGCCGAATCCCAACCTCGCATGTGAAGCAGTCACCGGTTGCAAGAGGCACTCGATCGTCATCAGCATAAACAGCCATCAAGTTACCTTCTAAACAAAACATCGACTCTTCATGAGATGGGTGGTAGTGGTTCGGGGCCACTGAACCAGGTTGAAAAGTCAATTCACTCAAATACGTAGAGGATGATCCCAAAAAATCACCAACCATGTCATACCGAGACACACCCGGAGAAAATTCATAAGGTTCTACATTCCCTCGAACGAAAACTCCTGGCCCTGGATCGACATCATCATATGCAACATCACTTAACACTTCCCGTTCTGGACTAGCAGTAGGATAGATAGTGATCAACCTGGCGGGTGATTGACCAATATTCTCTAGCCCATGTCCCGTTCCTTTTGGTGCTAGAACGCAATCACCTGCTGAAGCTCGAAATTTTGACTTACCTAAACGGAACTCAATCTCGCCATCAACAACGAATATTGACTCTTCAGTGTTGGGATGGAGGTGATATCCAGATCTTACCCCTGGCTGCACTGTCAAATCCCCAACCGTCGCCATCGTCGCCCCGGTTGTAGATCCTGCCATAGTCAGCAATCTTCCACCCTGCATAGGAAAAGATTCTTGTTGATCGGAGCGTCTCACAATAGTCATATCAATTTCTTTCAAGAATGAGATTCGAACTTAAATCCAATACGTATTTTTCAGAAAACGACGATAGTCTACTAAACTCATCTAAACAGGGTTAATTACAGGATGAATCACAAACAAGCGAGCGACTGTCCCACTCTCATTAGAAAATCCGTACTGCACCCCTGGTGCGACAACAGCCCCGTCGTTTGTGCCAAGCATAACGTTCTCACCTATGATCCCCGTCAAAGACCCTTCAGCTAAAAAAAGAGCGATCTCATGATCAAAATTCTGCACAGGAACAGCCGACCCAGGCTGAATCTCCAGGGAATAGCTATACGTAGATCGTGCACCAGAAAAATTACCCGAATGCTCAACTCGATGTACTCCATTCAACTCTTCAATAAAAAGCGAACGTCGAATTCCAGCACGTATGATTGACGGGTGTTCCGACACATCTTCAAGATCCACGTCATCTATGTGTACAGTCTCAGGAGAAGTTACTGGGAACGCTGTGATCATACGAGCTACAACATCCGTCCGATTATGAAATGCATGGGCATTGCCGGGAAGAGCGGTGACTGTATCACCCGGATAAACAGTAGTTCGTTTTCCTCCAACCCAACACTCTAGTTCCCCAGAGAGCATGATCTGCGTCTCTTCAGCTCCACCAGTGTGATAGTGATGCGGAACCCCATAGCCCGGAAGATAAGAAAGATCACCTACGTGCAAACTCGTCTGTCCAAACTCAGCACTTGCCAAAGCGTATCGAGGAACGCCTGGATATCGATCTTGCGGTTCCTGCTCTGACCTACGAATGATCAATAATTTCCACCTTAGATAAGTAAGCAGTTGTCATGTTATGCCAATATATTTCTGGTTAGTTAACCCATTTTTACTAGGAAGCAGTTTTTAATATACGAGTTCACAGTTTCCACGACTCCCTGGACCATGCAGCATCCCAAAAGAGGTATTCATAACGAGTACTCGCCCTGAAAGCATCGTGCATCCGCTGTCGCTTCTCTGAATTTGCTTGGGCACCAAGGCTATCCACAAAACCTCTAAGCCAATCGGTCATTTTCCTGTACTCACTGTCACAATATCCAGCAACCCATCTAGAATGAAACGAATTCGGGTCTGGTCGTTTTCTGTGCTCTAAAAGACGTGCCACCTCATCGTAGCCCCATTGGCACGGTAACAGTGAGGCCGCAAGTTCCGCAATTGAACCTTCATAAGCATGGCGTAACAAATGACTGGTGTATGCAACAGTCGCAGGAGACGGAAGAGTAGCCTCAAGATCCATTTCTGTAATGCCTAGATCCGAACAAAATCCCCGATGCAACTCCATCTCAGAATTCAAAGTCTCATCAAGTAATGCGGCAAAGCGCCCCATCGATTCAAGATCAGGGCTTTTAGCCGAAGCAATAGACAACACGCGGCAATAATCAATCAAAAATAAGTAATCCTGTCGCATGTAATACGAAAATCGATCAAGTGTAAGTGAACCATCCCCCATCGCCTGTACAAATGGGTGATCTTTGTGAGCCTTCTGCCAGTCTTTTTCACATGCCACTTTAAGTCGCTGGGAATATCTTGTTGAATCGATCAACCGCTACCCCTCTATTTTTTCGATAATTATCTCTGCCTGAGACGGAACCTCAGCAAGCAAATTGGGATCATTATCGATAATCCCGACTACATTCACCGCTGACGCTGGACGGATTTCACCAGGAGCACTAATGGGAGTCGGACCCCAAAACAAACACAAGGCCGAACCTGGAGGCCAATAAGCTACTGTCCCTGCCTGCACTGTTTCTTGTGAGCCCAATTCCTCTTCGACATTAACCGGAATTGAAAAGTAAATTTCATCTCCCCAAATTTGAACGCGCCCAGTAATAGGCAGGCTCTCCCACAACTGATTGGCTGTTTCCAACTCATTCAACGTAGCGGTCAAAGTCAAATTACCGGTAGAAATTTGAATCTGCCTATCACCCATAATCTCAGTATCCCCTGTTCAACCCATTATTTAGTGGGATTGTTCTAGTCTTGACGAGCTTTCCAAGCTTTATGAATTTTCTCCGTTTCGGAGTTGAACGGGTAGAAGAATTTCGGAGATATTCCTTCTTTCTGAGTGTGGTCCAGAATCGCCTGCTCGACCTCGTCATGGTGAACACATTCATCATAAATTTCTAATGCGAGTTTGGAAGGTAAGACAACCACACCATCTTCGTCCCCCAGTATCACGTCACCTGGCCAAACAAGCACTCCGCCACACTGTATAGGCTCATTCACCTCATAAGGCAAAACATTGGGTTCACCGATGGTTGGCGTGCTTCCACCTGCATAAACAGGATAGCCATATCTAATAACCTTATGTCCATCCCGAACGCCTCCGTCGGTCACTAGACCTGCTGCCTGTTTAGACAGGATCCTAGAGAATACAACGTCACCTCCAGTCGACGTCCCGCCCATACCCATACAGTCAGCAACCAACACATCCCCTGGGCTCAAGGCTTCAAGAGCGTCCCACCGGGGTGTTTCGTTCAATCCTTCACCGTAACCACCACGCGTCACATGTTCCTGTAAATCCGGTCGTGAAGGCAAATACCGCAGAGTTACAGCCCGCCCAACCAAACGTCGACCCGGAGCAAGACTACGAACACCATTCATAAACACCTTCATGTACCCACGTTTCGCTAGCTGTCCGAGAACGGTAGCATTAGAAACACTCTCATAATTTTTCAAAATCGTGTCGGGAACCCTGACTAATGCATCAACCAATACGAAAACTCCTTTAATCATGTAGAAAAGGCCCTGCTCGCCTTAAAGTGGATGGCAGTATAACCGTACGACTACTTCTGGAAGCCCATGCGAATGTGTCTTCCTAGCGGTAATATCAAATTCATAAAAGCATGAACCGCTCCTCACTAGAATAATAATCTGTAACTCTCCAATGAAAACATACTGGATAAAACTGCCGCCTCGAACTCGCGCCTTGGGTGTATTTCTCGCCGCGTTTGTGCTTGCGATGCTAGGATTCTCGATCACAGGAGGCCTTGAACAAGTCGACCTTTTGTTCGGAATTTACATCGGGGGCTTGGTGACTTATTTTCTAGCTAGATGGGGAACATTTGCTACGCGAGTCGCTCTGATACTCCCAGGCCAAGAACTAACAACTTACGAAAAATTCAGGAAAAATCCCGGACGTAGACGACGTGGGCCAGCCGAACCCGCAGAATTTATCGATCCTGATGAAGCAAATGAAGAACTCCTCCCCGACGATAGAGTCATCGGGATATTTCATAACGAAGAAGCTGCCGCCTACCCATTGGCAGCTTTAGGGGTACGTGAAGTTTCAAATGAAGAATACGGGGAAACGCCCATCGTGGTTACATGGTCACCCGTTACATACTCAGCACGCGCTTTTTTGGCCAACGTTGGTGACAAGGACGCCGTCACGCTAGGTGCTCACACCCATACGGTATTCAACTCACCGGCTATGCCTAACAATGACGGAAGCACCTTCATCCAGTTCACCGGACAAGCGGCGACAGGTCCATTAACTGGATGGAGTCTTAAGCAAATCCCCGTTATTACAACCACTTGGGCAGCATGGGAACAGGCTCACCCTGAGACAGAAGTGATGTCTACAGAAGGAGGGCCGGAAGCCGATGTTTTTGAAAATTACTACGCAAACGACCGAAACGGTATTCACAGCCTCGCCCCAAAAGATAAGCGACTACACGGCAAGGACATCGTGCTCGGCCTGGATATTGAAGGTGACATCAAGGCTTATTCTTATCCGGGGTTGATTGAAACCCCACTAATCGAAGAGACTCTGGGAGGCACGCCAATACTGGTCTTGCAGGAACGATCTTCGGCAACTGCCGTCGCGTTCTCTCGGAGGATCGATGGGCGAACTTTGAACTTCAAAGGGCAAAATAAAAATCCACACCGACGAAGTGCTGAATCTACAGCTTCAGGTGAGGGCGAAAGACTCGACTACGAGCCCTGGCTAATCGAAGACAAGCAAACAGGCTCATCATGGCGTTCAATCACCGGTGAATGCATTGAGGGTGAGTTGAAAGGCAGTCAACTAAAAATGCTCCCAGCAATGACAGGTTTCTGGTTTGCGTGGAGCCGCTTCTACCAAGACGCGCCGCTATTCGGCGCAATCGGGGAGTACGAGGAAAGCACCCCAAAACGGTAAACTAAACACACCGTTTATGACTTTCAAACCATCACAACTAACGGGGATCGTCCTTGCCGGAGGGCGATCTACTAGATTCGGCAGTACACAATCGAAACTTATTACGCGAATTGATGGGAAGAAAATATTAACCAGAATCGTCGATGCCCTAAAAACAGTTACGTCAGAGTTAATTCTTGTAGGTCGCCAAAATCAAAATGACAAGGTTTTTGATCTTGGCATCTCATTGAACATGCGGGTAGTGTCAGACACAGACCCCTATTCTGGCCCACTCGCGGGTATCCATGCAGGCCTGACTGCATCGACAACACCATTCAGCTTCATAGTCGCAGGAGACCATCCGTTCTTATCTACCGATCTGATAACTGCAATGGCTATCTCTGCGGGTCTCGGTGCGGTGAATACGACTTGTGCAGTCATCCCGCACACTGAAGGAAACCTACACCCTCTTCACGCTATATACCCCCGCAAGTATTGGGTTCCTCATTTTGCACAGGCACTATCAGAGGGGGAGACATCGCCGCGCAGATCAATAGAAAAAGCCAGGGCTGCCAACTACCCACCAGTAACTATCTTTACTGATGAGGACATAACCCAAATCGATCCCAACAAGGTCAGCCTTTTCGACATCGACACTCCAGAAAATCTGAGTTTCGCAAATCAAATAACAAAAGCACAGATTTCAAAAGATCCGACCGGCCACGCTACGGATTAATTGACCTACTCGTATCGCAGTGCTTCGGATGGCTTTATACCTGACGCCTGCCGCGCAGGAAGCATGGTATTCAAAAGTGAAAATACTACTGCCACCAGCACGATGGCTGCGACATTTACAATGGGTATAGAGAACGTTACTCCTGCGGATTCCTGGCTTATGTTTTTAAATATGTTCCAGGCAATCAACGTCCCAAGACCGATCCCAATCAGAGAGCCCAATATCGCCACGATACCCGATTCCATCAAGAATTGCAGTTGAACCATACGAGCCCTGTATCCAATGGCTCGCAGCATACCGATCGACTGTCTGCGTTCTACTACCGCTCGGAACGCTATCACGCCCAGTGCAGCGACTCCTACCAAAAGGCCTAGACCCATGAATCCTTGAAACAGTTGATTAAAGGCATTAGTTTGGGCTTGCTCTTGGTCAATAGACTCAGAAGTACTTTTGGCCGTCATACCGTGATCGATGAATGCCGTCTCGAGAAGCCTCGTCAATTCATCAGCACGCGAAGGATCGGTAATACGAAATTTGTAATCTGTAAACGGGATAGTTTTCTCGGAAAGTTCCTCGAGTACCGAGTAATGCATGTAGATATCGTTACTTGAGCCCTGATTGTTCTCGAAATAATCAGCAAACTCGTCTAGTACGCCAACCACTTTACGTGTCACAAGTCGATCCGAAGTCGCCTGCCCAACTGGCGGGCGCAACGTTATATCTACACCAGATATTTCGCCCTTTTCATCAGGCTCTATACCCGTTATCTGGAACACATTGTCACCTCTAGGAGGTCCCCAACCGTCCTCCTCCCTGATTATGCCAGCAGAGACAACAGCAAGACTAGGATCATTTGCGACCGACTGCCATATCTCTTCGGAGGTTTGACCATAAGCGGGATCCCAGTGGGTGAACTCGTATTGATTCTTGCGAAGCCAGCCCTCGTCAGACGCGCGTACACGAGCTCTCTTAAAAACTAAGTCCGCCTCAGGCTGACGTACCTCGACTCGTAGCTTCGCCTGAGAGGTAATAAGCTCAAAGTCAGAAATAGAAAGATCGTTGCCGTTCCCTTCAATGATTGCATAAGGATCATCAATAGGTAATTCCGGTTTTATCACGCCCCTAATATCGAAGCCACCGGAGGCTTTATCAGGGTCGTCGCTTATAACGTTACCCAGATTGATTAAGATGGCAAATATCATCATCGTAAAAATCACGAGTGAAAACATTGCAAGTGTCAGTCCTGTACGTAGACGCGCAGACATCGGATAGGCAATTGCCATCTTGACGACCGGCCGTAGACTCCCCCAACGACCGATAATTTTATTTACTATCCAGACAAGCACATCTGCATTGTGCATTACCACCCATACAGAAGCAGCTACCAGTGAAACCCCCGAAAGGATGAACATTTCCGGACCACCGTTCAGTTCTCCGGTAAGGTTTTCCAAGGCATCGAACGGCAAGCTGTAAAAAACAAACATAATAAGACCGATTAAGCTCATCGACACGCGCTTTTGGAATTCCTCTCTGTAACCCCTGTAAGCAAGTATGCGCCTCACTATGAGTCCGGTCGAAACAATGGAAAGTGTTACGCCTAGGGCTACGAGAGCAGCGCTGTCATAAGCAAAGTTCTCAACGCCTTTATCAGGATCCAGACCAGAAACGGCTAGAATTAAACCAACTGGAAGCAAGGGCCAGCCAGAAGCCAGCCAAGGCTGGAAAAATTTAAACACCTTGATTATCAGAACGAATAACCAGGGGACAATCAAGAGCAACACAAAAAATGTGACCACCCTCAACGTCACACCGTGACCACGACGCCACATGCCCCAGGTATCTAATGCAAAAGTGAGTGGCCCGAAAATCCATTTCAAAACCATCTTGGCCCTTTGGAAAGTACTGGGAACTTCATCACTTACAAGTTCCTCGCTGAGACCACGTATCGCTACTACAATGTTCAGTTTACTTACCCTGTAAGCAGAGATAGTAACGGTGACAGCCGTAAGGACAAAACCTGCTGCAAACGCAACGATAATTGAGCGTAATGTCACGGAATAAAAGAATGTTACATCGTCACTTTCAGCAAATGCCCTGATCATAATCTGTATCAGTAACATACTGGCCAGAATACCCAATCCAGTCCCAACAACCGATGCTCCCAAAGAATAGACCAGACCTTCATATGTGAACATCTGTACAAGGTGTCTTCGCTTTGTTCCAATAGCACGAGCTATACCCATTTCAGTCGTGCGAGACGCAGCCAGCATAACGAAAACTAGGAAGATCAATAACAGACCAACTATGATAGAAAACGAACCAAATATAGTGAAAAATACCACTATTCCCGAACTAATCATTTCCGCAAATTGAAGACTGCGATTCTTAATTGGATCCACTTTTATTTCGACTAATGCCCCAAGAGACTCAAACACAGATTTTGCTAAATCTGGATCCCCGGATGCCTCAGCTGCTTCAAAAATAGTGGCCTGAGTACCACCATCAATTACAGCGATCTTAAACTCGTCTGTAATTGAATCTTGGTCGAGCCCTTTTACTAAATCAGAAAGTGGATCATCAGTCTCGCTCCCACGTGCGGATGATGCTCGGTCTCGCCTTGTAGACTCCTGTTCCGACAGTTTCTTTTCCAAAGCATCCATAATAGACGGAGTCTTTAAATTCTCAAATAAAGCCTCGCTAGCGTCACTGTTTGTGAAAGCCAACTTAAGTTTTTTCGTCACATCTTTGGACGCTTTCTCATCGTGTGTAACGAATTCCACTATTTCCTTTCCGGTAACGGAAATTTCGATCATGTTGTAGCCGTCACGTCCAAATAAACGCTGCAGAGACTCGTCGGGGAACATGGCTGAAGCCCGAGTAGATTCTGTACCCCCAAGAATCCCGACAGGGTCAACAATATCCAGCACTTTATGATCACTTCGACCAATAGGAGAAATCAGCGTCAAAAGATCACCAATCTCTAAGTCCAAGTCGTCTGCCATGGGCCGATTTATAATCGTCTCACCATCCTGCATCGCTACCAGATCGACCTTTGTACGCCCTTCCTCTTCAGTACCTATTAGTCCATCAAAACCAGTAATTGAGTCAAGTTTAGGGCCAACTACAACAGCACTAGAAAGGGTCTTTTTGCTCTGTTCATTAACGACCGGCATCTGCTCACGTACCAATGGCATTATTCCGTCAATACGTTGATCTCCAACGAGCTCACTTCTGACACGGTCAACGACGGAATCATCCAGATAGTTATCACCAAATCGTGAAGATACTGACGAGCTTAGGCGTATATCCGTACCCCCTAATGAGTACAAGGCACCGAGACGTATGCCTCCATTGATCGAATCTCCGATAGCAAGAGCAGCCATTATTATCGTAGTGCTCAACATCAGCCCTACTATGATTAGTGCGGTCTGAGCTTTACGACGTGGGATGTTTCTCAGTGCCAGCTTAACCAGAATCCGATTACGCGAGGCCAACAATACCGAAACCAGGAATATCAACACCATCAGGCTGGATAGCCAGATGGCCAAAACGTTCATTTCAACGCCAAAGAGTTTTTCCAACTAATTTTTCCTCAAACCTTTTCTTCCATCTACGAGCTTGCGGTAATATTGCCGTTGCCATCGTCAACTATGACACCGTCGCTCATACGTACAATACGATCGGCCATTGCTCCGACCTCATCAGAATGAGTTACAAGAACAAACGTCTGTCCCTGCTCTTTGTTCAAGCGCTTGAGTAATTCCATAATTTCACCAGCATTCGTAGAATCGAGATTGCCGGTGGGTTCGTCCGCCCAAACGATGGAAGGATCGTTAGCGAGCGCACGGGCTATAGCGACTCTCTGTTGCTGTCCACCCGATAGTTCAGCCGGTAGATGGTCAATTCGATCACCCAAACCGACCAAATCCAGTTTTTCAGTTGCTCTGTCCCGCGAATTTTTTTGAGAGTTACCAGCGAGTATCAGAGGCAACTCCACATTTTCCTGAACGGTAAGAACGGGCAAGAGATTGTATGCCTGGAACACAAAGCCCATTGACTTAGCACGGTACTCACTCAAAGCATCGTCAGACATAGTTCGCAATAACCTACCTGCGATGCTCACATCGCCGGAATCTATCGAATCCAGCCCTGACAAACAGTTCAACAATGTGGTTTTGCCACAACCACTTGGACCCATTACCGCAACCATCTCTCCGGACTGCACTGCAAAATAAACGTTGTTTAGAGCTTCGACTACTACGTCCCGTGATCGATAGGTTTTAACAACTTCGTTCGCGTGAATAATCGGATCAGTACTCATTAATCCCCACCACTAAAAATATGTAAAAAAACACAATGAAGGTATATAGGTGTTATATTATCATCAAATTACTTATTATGGGTTATATATAACACAATATTTGTTAAGCGTAATGTGTAGGTAAATACAAGTCACGGTCGAAACGACATAATTGTCTCCCCCGCTAACAGTATGCTATCTATTTCAAGAAAACATGGAGGCGAAATGACTCGGCTGATAATGATACGACACGGAGAAACCAACTGGAACGTAGAAAACCGTAAACAAGGCAGAAATGACCAACCGCTTAATGCCAAGGGTGAAATCCAGGCGAAGCTTGTTGCCGACTACGTCAAATCAAAATACCAGATTGAACATGTCTGGACATCTCCACTGAAACGATGTTCGGACACAGCTGAACTGTTCAGCCTGCCAGTATCAACTTCGGATCAACTAATAGAGATCGATTACGGTGAATGGGAAGGAATGCTCCAATCTGACATAGACAAGGACTATCCGATACAAGACCAACATAATCCACTATGGAGAGAGGCTCCTGGCGGAGAGCAAAAATCAAATTTGCCCATTCGTGGTCGTAGATGGATCAAAGAATCGATGATTAACGACCAACAAGGAGACATTGTGCTAGTCGGTCACGGAGGATCGATGAAAGGTCTTTTAGTTGCATTATTAGAATTACCGGACTATGCAATGGACATTTTCCAAATAGATAATTGCTCAGTGACAACTGTGGAAATACGTGAAGGTGTTAATTTGCTCACAGTTCTCAATTACACAGCGCACTTGGCTTGACCTATGATCGCAGGGTTATTCCGCAGTGTGACGGGCCAACTCGAACAACACAGATGACTCTGATATAGATCCATTACGCTCTATCATTGATCGTCGCAATTCGAGAGCTTTACCGCCCGTATAGTCACTGATTTCTCCATCAGGTGAGTCGATAATAAATAAGCTCGACCCTTCAGCAGCCGCATGGATATTACGTAAATTATTCATGCCCACAGCCATGGGGCAGAGTACAACGTGATCTGCTTTATTGATCAATCCAATATGCTCCGAATGCTGGCTTTCGTTTATAGGAGAAAACGATGCTGCACTCACATATTTCACGCCCAAACGTTCAGCCGCCTCACGATCCGAATCTCCAGTTCCCAGTACACCTGCAGTAACCGTATAGCCTGCAACTTTCAACTGGTGCATCAATTGTCGGCCGCTTCCGGCGCCACAGACTAAGTGCACTGTTCTACCAAAGCCAACTGATTTTTTTGAACCAGAGTTTTGACTTCCCAAAACCAGTACATGCGGCATGCCGGTAACTGGATCCGGTTCTACAAGTCCTTCAATGTTGAAAGCTATACGAAGATTTTCTGGTGTCAGAACTTCCCACGGCGTGCCGTTCGCTGTAAGTTCGCCATTTTGCATCAGCAACAGCCGGTCACAGAATCTGGCAGCTAATGAAAGATCATGAAGGATAACGATCGCTCCCGAATCTCTCTTTGCAACTTCCTCGTTGATCAGATCCATTGTGAGGATCTGGTGTTCCAGGTCAAGTGAAGCTGTGGGTTCATCCATAAGCAGAACCTGAGGCTGCTGTGCTAGTACTCTGGCCATTACAACCCTTTGGCGCTCACCACCAGAGAGCGTGTCAAGCCTTCGATCTGCAAAACTCTCTGTACCAGTACGTCTCATCGCAGAAAAAGCTATCTCGCGGTCTGCCACTCCCTCGAGCTCAAGCCGCCCGAGGTGCGGATAACGACCCATCAGCACCGCTTCAAAAGCTGTAAATGGGTGGCTCTCAACTTGCTGAGGCATATAAGAGATAATTCGAGCCCGCTCACTATGGTCCAAGTCAGATGCACCAACTCCTTCGACACTGATGGTTCCCAGGTCAGGTTTAAGCAATCCTGCGATTGAACGAATAAGCGTGGTCTTCCCGCTACCGTTAGCGCCCACGACACCAAGAATTTCACCTCGCTTCAACGAAAAAGAAATCGAATGGATTATCTTTGTCCCCGCAATTGAAACCGCCAAATCTTCAACCTTCAATAGCCCAAAATTATTGGAATCCATTGGTGGTAACAAAGAGGTTTCTAAGGATGTTGATTTCATCTAAATCTTATTCAAGCATTTAGTGAGCATAATGAGAAAAATCATTCATATCCACATCCTGAAAATCAGAGGGAAACAACAATGCAGCCATCTGCTCAACTCCCCTGACATTCCAGTGAGACAATGTCGTGTGATATTTCGGTAAAACGTAATAAATCCGGTCATTCGTTAATGCGGGCACCTCAAGCAGAGCAGCGCTCGATTTCAATTCATCTATAAATGTATTTGCTCCCTCAAGCGGCTGCGGTACGACGATAACATCAGGGTTGATAGCGGCGATTCCTTCAATCGTGACCTGCTGGTGACCCTCAATACCTGAGTCTGCAGCCGCATTAACGCCTCCGGCCTGTTCAATAATCCCACCCTCTGTAGAGTCAGACCCTGCCGCGAATATCGACGTAAATTTTGAAATAGAAAGGACCCTAGGATGATCATTGCCATTCAAAATGTCCCCAACAACCTGCATGCGATGTTCGATCTCATCGGCCAGCAACAGTGCCTCCTTTTCAGCTCCGACCATATATCCGATTAACAAGATATTTGGGACGTTGCCCAGCGCAGAATTTTCAAGTGACGCACGTGCTACGGGAATACCAGCGTCCTTGAGTAATGCGACGTTATCGGCATCAGTGAATCTGGAAGCGATCACAATTTCCGGCTCTAGCGCAACTACTTCTTCAGGGTCAAACCCGATCAAGTTGTGCGACTTAGAAAGCTCAGCGATATTCGACTGCTCCGGATCTGTAAAAAAACTATACACGGCGCTCACTTTGGAAAAGTCCATCAGGGCAGCTAAAATCTCAGTATGCCCCAGTGATAATGAATGCACCTTAGTGGGTGGCTTTTCCAATGTCACGAGTCCTTCTGAGGTTTTGATATCCCTCGGCCATCCAAAATTAGTTGCATCTACTATCCCGGGAACATCCTTGAAGCGATTAGCATCGAAACCTACCTCTGCTGGACCAGGATGCGCTGTACGTGTACTGGCAGGTTCAGAGGCTGATGCTGGGGTAGAAGCAACTACAGTAGCCGTGCTAGTTGGCAGAGCTGTTGCTGGTAAAGACGATTCAGATTTCTGTGTCGGTTGAGAGTGAGTCACTGTTTCTACGGATACGGGAGTCGCTGTAGAAAATTTTAAAGATGTTTTTTCAGGATTCGCGTTAGATCCGTCGCAAGCGACAAATGTAAGTAATACGAGCCCTATGAAAAATCCGATCACACTAGGTGATTTGATACCTACTAACAATTTTGACCCCTTCTTAAACACGAACTAAAGCATTGACACGCGTGAACGATTCTTCACGAGCAAATAAACAAAAAACGGTGCGCCAAACATTGCGGTGACGATACCAACGCGCAATTCAGCGGGAGATAAAATAATTCTTGCTGCTGTATCAGCAACCAGCAAAAATAAGCCTCCAGCAAGAGCACTTAAAGGCAAAAGAACACGATGATCAGCTCCCACGATAAGGCGCATAACGTGAGGAACAACAAGTCCGACAAACGCTATAATCCCGGAAAAAGCGACTGCTGCACCCGTGATGAGCGAAGCTGAAATCATCAGAACAGTGCGCACCAACCCTACCCGAACACCGAGTGACCTCGCCTCATCTTCACTGACAAGTAGTAAATTCAAATCCCGTGCTGCAAAAATCGTTATTACGACACCAACCAAAATTATTGGCGAAGCAATCTGCACTGACTCCCAACGCGCTGTGTCTACACCTCCAGCAATCCAGAAAATAATTTGACGTTGCACAGTCAAATCATCTGTCAGGATAATGACCGCCGTAGTTATAGCGCTCAAAAATGAACTTACCGCTATGCCACCAAGCAACAAAGTCGCCATCGAAAATTTACCACCGACATTAGCGATAAGGAAAACCACCGTCATTGCTATCATCGAACCGATAAATGCACCTAAAGGTAAGAACAAGGCTGATAGCGTGTTCAGTCCAAAAGCGATGACGAACACAGCACCTGCAGCACCACCACTGGATACTCCAATAATTCCCGGATCTGCCATCGAATTCCGAAATAACGCCTGCATCACACCACCGGAAATACCTAGCGCGGCACCGACTATGAACGCGAGGAATATCCTAGGCAGGCGAATGCTTTGAATGATTGCCTGCTCAGTAGGCTCTGCTGTCGAATTTCCAATCCCAACCAAGTCGAACATGGTTGAAACAGTGCTGGAAAACGGTACATTAAATGGCCCCACGGAAACCGCAATCAAGGAAACGGCAAATGTAGCTAACCCCAACAGCGAAGCGCCTGTGTACAGACGCTTCGTCACTGAAGGACCAGTTATTTTATCGCGTACAGTTTTCAATTCATCTTCAAGCACAAAAAACCCTTGACGCCTGGCCAAGGGTTAACACACAACTACTACGGGATAAAACTGTCGCAGTGCGGCTACACCCTAAGCGGGGATAAGTCACAAATACGTTCCCCGGCAGGTCTCCTGGCTTTCGAGATATCGAGTCGAATTTAACTTCGACTCATCAACTGAATCACGCCTTCCCATCAACATTTTGACAGTGGCTTAATGTGAATCAACTTCCCGGTCACAGTGGCGCTACCGCGGCGGATTTTAACCGCCTTCCCTTTTGTTCTCAACGTTTCATTAACGTTTTAGAAACCGAGGAACCACACATATTCTATTAGCTAGTTGAGGCTATTATCGACCCATTGATGTGTCAACATTAAACGGCCGAGATTTTACTGGGTCTTAGTCATGAAACTAAAGTCCCAACCAAGTGATATTTGCCACTCAGCAGAAACTAATCAACTATTTATTCCAGCAAGACGCGTTTAGTTAGGTTAAAATTATAATTTAGGCCAATTGTTCCATCAAAATGGCACGTCGCCATATACATTTTCCTGGCTACTCGGAGCCGATACCGTATGAGTCCATCTTCATCAGCAAAGAAAAAAGCATCTGGTGCCACAGCTAACGAAAATCCCAGTGCAGACGTAACCGACGACGGCTGCGTGCACCACTGGGTAATCGAACCGCCTAATGGTGCCGTTAGCCAGGGTCACTGCAAAACTTGCGGTGAGATTAAAGAATTCCGCAACTCATTCGAATATTCATCTTGGTACGGCAACAAATCTCCCGGGCCAAAAAACAGCGGCAGTGACACTGCAGACACAAAGAAAAAACCAACCGGGTAAAACCGGTTATCGAAACAGATCGCGATTGGCGGGTCGCAATAATCGCGTTTTAGAGTAATCTCCCGGACTCCATTCAACCCCTCGCACCATCGCGACAGGCACTCTTCCGGCCTCACCCATTACGAGTTGAGCCATAGATGCTACTTCATCTGCTAAAGACACAATACTGGCCGTCATTTCGTTATTGAAATCGTCCTTTGTCCCCCGCAAATCTTTTAGAGGATCAAAGCCTGCAATCCCGATTGCAACATTGATGGAACCCTCTCGCCAGGGTCTGTTAAACGTGTCAGAAACGATAACGCCGACTTTTCGACCCGTTATGCGCACTAAAACACCTCTAATGGTTTCAGCTGATCGATCTGAATCTACTGGCAGAGTAGTAACGACTTCATCGCCTTCTATATTTGAATGGTCGACACCAGCGTTGGCACAGATAAAGCCATGATGAGTCTCTACTATGAGGACACCTTGCACAGCTCTGACCACGCGCTTAGATTGATCAAGAATGATTTGAACTAAACGTGGATCCTTTCCAACAATTTTAGCTAAACAGTCCGCCTCATCAGTCGGAGTTTGAGTACCCAGTTCTACTACAGCATTCTCTGATTTTGAAACAATCTTCTGAGCAACGACAAACAAATCTCCATCGCACGGTAAAGTCTTGTTTGTCAAACACTGATCCGCTATCAAGCGTCCAATATTTGTACCAACCACGATCTCAGGTAAACCGAAGACCGGTATCGCTCTGACTCCGTCAGACATGGTCATTTGAAAGTCATTCCTAAAGCCTCATGACATTGAGATTCTGTCAATCATGGCCTCTCTAAGTCTTTTCAGATTACCATCAATCAAAATATTGATCTTTTATGAACCTGGATTTTAGACAGAAGAATAGCTGCCGGTCAAAAGAAAAGGGATCCGAATGCCGGATCCCTTTCCAGATTTATTTATTTCGTTTTTTAGTGGTTATGAGAGGTCTCTCGCCCACAACACACGACGTGCTGTAAACAACCCAACAACAACCATGGTAATACCTGCCATTAGAGCCAGAAGTAAAGTAGTTACAGCTGGGCTGTACCCACCTGTTCCAGGCAGTGAAACCCCGCCTCCACTGGCGGAAGCTGCACCTGGAGCCGCAACGTCAAGACCTAAGGCAAAAGAAGAGAAACTAGATGCATTACCACATACAGTTCCTGCACCAACATTTGCAGTGGCGTTCAATGAGACCCATTCAGTCCCATTATGGCGCCATACTCCCAAACCATCGGGGCCACCAGCTGCGCCATTTAGGTCGTCCTGAGTGAACGGCAAACAAATCTCAGCAGGCTTATTCAGGCTATACGTAGCCTGAGCAGCCCCAGTAGCATCGTACCACTGAACATTGATCGCTGAACTACCAAATGTGAACGTTCCGGAAGCAGCACCTTCACTAGCTGCTGCTGGTGGAGACGGTAAACCAGAGGTCGCAACACTAACAATACCTACCGCAGCAGCGGTGCCATTGGCAACAGCGCCAGCCGGTACAGTGATGGATGCGGTGCCGCCAACCTCAGTAAATGAGCCTCCTGCCGACGGAATAATGACCGCTACATCGTCTGCAGTCAAACCGTCAGGTACGATCGCAGGGACTGGAGAAGGATCGGTGTACGTAGGTACTGGATCAGCAGCAGCAGCACTGGTAACTTCGACAGCCCCCGAACTTGAAGCCGTGACCTGCTTTGTGATAGTGGCATCCACGGCATGAGCAGTATCGGTCGTTCCGAACTGGCCTCTGCTAACGTTAAGAACATTGGCTGCGATACTGTTTACCTTGACGACCTCGGAATCAATTTCCAGGTAGTCGTTGGCTGTGAACACTGAGCCGTCTGCCACTAAAAGAGCCGTGTCGCTAGCAGCGAGAGTCCCTACAACGGTCACTTCAATGACCTCGGCATTATCCGACGCTGTGGCGGCCGTAGTTCCCCATTGACCTCGCACGACCGGGTTGAGAACTGTGCCGCTAGCAACGGTAGTTATCTTTATGATCTCAGTACCGATCTTCGCGTAGTCGCCGGCCGTAAAGTTAGCAGTGGAATCAACAGTAATAGAAGTTGCAGCAGCATCGGTGATGGCGCCATTGAGTATGGTCCCCACGGTCACCTCTTCGACGACTGCGTCGTCAAGCATAGCGTCTGGGGTTGTCCCGTGCACCCCTCTCGTAGCGGTTAAAGTAGTCACTGTAACGGTCGCTTCAATGACCTCGGCATTATCCGACGCTGTCGCGGCCGTAGTTCCAAACATACCTCGCACGACCGGGTTGAGACTTGTGCCGTCCTCAACGGTAGTTATCTGAATGATCTCGCTACCGATCTTCGCGAAGTCGCCGGCCGCAAAGTTAGCAGTGGAATCAACAGTAATATCGGTTGCAGAAGTACTGGAGATGGCGCCATTGAGTATGGTTCCCACGGTCACCTCTTGGACGACTGCGTCGTCGTCCATAGAGGCTGCGGTTGTCCCGTGCTGTGCTCTCGAAGCGGTTAAAATAGTCACTGTAACGGTCACTTCAATGACCTCGGCATCATCCGACGCTGTGGCGGCCGTAGTACCAAACATACCTCGCACGACCGGGTTGAGACTTGTGCCGTCCTCAACGGTAGTTATCTGAATGATCTCACTACCGATCAACGCGAAGTCGCCGGCCGAGAAGTTAGCAGTGGAATCAACAGTAAGATCGGTTGCAGAAGTACTGCCGAGGGCGCCATTGAGTGCGTTTCCCACGGTCACCTCTTGGATGACATCGTCGATCTCCAAGGCGGTTGCGGTTGTCCCGAGTACCCCACGAGTGACTACCAAAGTATCGCCGTCGGTAACCGTACCTATCTTCATGATCTCACCGGAGTCGCCGACCTTAATGTACTCACCGACCAAAAGACCGGTTGTGGTATCAAGATCAATAGAAGTATCGGAAATACCTTCGTTGGCTTTCATGGCTGTTGTTACTGAACCGTTTGCTGTAATACCGACGGTGCTGGAACCGGAGGTAAGGGATACCTTCGCAAGCTCGGAACCGATCTTAATGTAATCACCGATTTTAATCGTTGTTGCGTTTATGCCATCAATCGTAAGGGCCGTTGCGGCAGCATTGTATCCGGCACCGTTATTGATGGCTGTTGATGTCACGGCCGATGATGCGACACCGACGGTGCTGGAACCGGAGGTAAGGGATACCTTCGCAAGCTCGGAACCGATCTTAACGTAATCATCGATTTTAATCGTTGTTGCATTTACGCCATCAATCGTAAGAGCCGTTGCGGCAGCATTGTATCCGCCACCGTTATTGATGGCTGTTGATGTCACGGCCGATGATGCGACACCGTTGGCGCTTGTCCTGTCGGCCACGCTTGTTCCCGCGGCAGTAATAGCATCCATGTCTTGTACTGTCGAAGTGGTGGCAGTGTCCTGGTAAGCGTCTACAGAAATTGTGCCGGTACATGCTGCCGTTCCGGCCGTGAACGTGGTTTGGGGCACTGTTGTTGAAGCAGTCACTGATCCACACGTTGTGGCCCAAGCGTAGTTGTCGTTTGCCAGAGTGCCGTTCACGAATCCGTTTTCATCTTTTACATCTGTACCTACTTTTACCACGGTACCGGCTGGAAACGTAGACGTTGATGGGGAGCTAGCGGAGGTGAGTGTAACGCCAACACCTTCCTGGGCTGATGCGTGCTCAGACGGCAACCAAGCGTCCGAGAACATAAGTAGAGAAACCAAGCCCACCAAAGTGAGAGAAAATACCAACCGCTTTGGAATTGCGGAGCCTAGCATCGGCGCCCTCCTGAAAGTTTCTTTGTACAAGATACTTCCTTCTTCATTTAATGTTTGCGTGCACGTGAACGTGGTCCACGAGCGCAATTTCGATTTATATCTGTTCGTCTCGCGAGAACCCGCCCAGGTTCAAAACCCAAACCGATCTCGTACGGAGATTCACATTTTATACTTATAAACAACAAATTACCGCAGGATTCTCCAACGGCACCCGGTCAAGATACACCAACGCAAAAACGCCAGTCAAGACGATTCGACCACGCCAAACTCCTTGTTTAACGTACCTTTAGAACAGCTCTGATCTCTTTTTGAGATCGTACAGGACCATAATCAACGTATCAACGCCCCGTTACGCAACCATTACCAAACTACCCTAAATACCAAGTATGTAGAATCATTATTGAGTACAAACAATAATCCAAATCAATAAATACTCTCTCGGAAGGAGCGTCACCCAATATGGATTTAGGGATTACTGGCAAGGTCGCACTTGTCACGGGCGGAAGCCGTGGGCTTGGACGTGAATCAGCACTTCATTTAGCTGAAGAAGGTGTAAATATCGCCATCTGCGCAAGAGGAGAGGAACAATTAAATAACACTGCAGCCGAACTCAGAGCGACAGGGGTAAATGTTGGGGCATACATCGCAGACCTCGGAGACGAGAACGAATCAGCCAGGCTAACGTCGAAAGTCGAGTCCGATCTTGGGCCAATAGAAATTTTAGTCAACAACGTCGGTGGAAGTCTTGGTACGTCAAACCTCGTAGATTCGTCTCTCAAAGATTTTCAAAAAGTCATGGACATCAACTTATGGTCGGCAGTATCACTAATGAAGCTGGTGGTCCCTAAAATGCAACAACGAGGTTGGGGACGGGTCATCAATATTTCCTCGATATACGGGCGAGAATATGGCGGAACCGCACCTTATATGACAGCCAAGGCTGCGATGATAGCAGCCTCAAAACATACGGGTATGATCGTCGCGAAAGATGGAGTGACCGTAAATTCCGTCGCCCCTGGTTCAATCCTGTTCCCTGGAGGTAGTTGGGACCGGTTTATTGAAAACAACACAACTGAGGCAGTCGACGATTTTATCGATCGCAATCTTCCAATGGGGAAATTTGGCTGGCCCAAACCTGTAGGCGCTACCGTAGCGTTCCTGGCTTCTCAACAAGCTGACTTGATCACAGGTGCATGCTTCAATGTCGATGGCGGGCAATCGCACAACCTGTTCTAATCAAAGTTAATATTAACTCCGCAGCCCGTGTACGACAGGACAAATAGTCGTGTAACAAACAGAGCCTCTGGCACATGCCAGAGGCTCTGTTTGTTACATAAGCGCAACTTCCCTCGTCAGAAAACAATCCTACGCTTCAAGTAATCTTATCCACGTAAATCACACGTTCGAACTACCCCTCAAGCCACTTCTACCACAGCACCAGCATCTTCAAGCTTAGACTTAGCTGCATCAGCATCATCTTTAGATGCTCCTTCTAGAATGGGCTTAGGCGCAGCCTCTACAAGATCCTTCGCCTCCTTGAGGCCTAATGGGGTCAACTCACGGACAGCCTTGATAACAGAAATCTTGTTCGCTCCGATATCTTTGAGCACAACATCGAATTCATCTTTTTCCTCAGACGCTGCACCATCAGCATCTCCACCTGCACCTGATCCCGAAGCGACTACTACTGGCGCAGCTGCGCTCACACCAAATTCTTCCTCGAGGGCTTTCACAACCTCTGCGAGGTCAAGTACTGACATTGTTTTAATCTCTTCGATCAGATCTTCTTTACTCAGGGCCATTTTTGGTTTCTCCGATTTTAATTGACTTTTATTTTTATCGATTAGTAATGAATTATGAAAATATGAACTACTGGCAAACCAGCTATGCGACCGAACCTTCTTGCTGATTATCAACATGCCGCTGCAGCACAGTAGCCAAAGCCCTAACAGGACCAGCCATAACCATGACAAGCCCGGTAATCGGACTACTCATCGAACCGAGCATCTTCGTGATCAGTTCTTCTTTAGAAGGAAGCTTTGCGAGAGCCTCAACCCTATCGGATGTCAATACATCAGAATCGAGCATTCCTCCAATAATTTTAATGGGAAGGTCGTTATCCCCGGCATATTCAACAAAAGCTTTCGCAGCACTTGCCGGATCTCCCTCAGTAACCACGAACCCTATTGGGCCATTCATGACGTCTTTAAGCTCAGGCTTGCCCGCTTCGTCCGCTGCAATACGCGCAAAAGTATTTTTCACCACTTTAAAACGCGCACCATTACTCCGCAGTTCCTGGCGAAGACCAGTCATCTGCGTCACATCGACTCCACGATATTCTGCAGCGACAACAAGTGGCGAAGACGAAAATATTTCTTTCATCTCCGCAACCAGTTCTCTACTTTTATCCGTTGGCATTCCACCTCCTAACTGCGACCTTTTTCTCAGAAGGTTTTATTTTGAAATGCAATGGCAAATCCGACAAAAAAACCCCGGAGCTTAGTCCGGGGTGAAATACACAGCGTCATCTAAAACGCCTTGATATTCGGACCTCGGATGGTGCTTCGGCATTATCCCGCTGTTGTTTATTCATCACGGGACCAACTGTCTGCGGTCGCAGTATTCAATTATAGAGTCTTATTGTAACTCGCCGTACCCTCGAAAACTAATCACATCCAAAACAAAGCATGGCCATTTTGGATAATTTTGTCAGTTTGACTGAGTGAGTTTTTCTAGCTGGCTCTGATCAAGCTTGAATGGAGGACCCATTGTTGTGCAAAGAGTTACCCCTTTTACAAGTGGACCTTTTACTCCCTCAGGCTTTGCCCCTAATATGGTCGAGTAAACACTTGTAAGATTGTCGAGTATTTGCTGATCTTCAAAAGCTACAGTACCGATTCTCACGTGTATATTAGCCCCGCGATCAAGTCGAATCTCTGCTCGACCCTTCTTAGCGCTTTCAATCGCTGCCTTGACATTATCAGGTTGGACAACCGTACCGGTACGCGGATTCGGCATCAAACCCTTACGACCCAGATATCTCCCGAGCTTACCGATCTTACCCATTTGATCAGGAGTAGCTATGGCCACATCGAATTCAGACCAACCTCCTTCTATACGCTTAACCAATTCATCGTCAACTACATACTCCGCTCCAGCATCAACCGCTGCCCGAGCTGCATCTCCCTGCGCAAAAACGAATATTCGAACATTTTTTCCTGTGCCATGCGGCAATTCGGCGATTTCACGCATCTGCTGGTCAGAATGACGAGGATCTGCGCTTGTAGCAACATGAAGCTCGATTCCTTCAGCAAATTTCACCTTAGAAAATTCTTTAGCCAAGGCAACAGCCGAATCGGGCGTGTGAAGGCCTGTACCAGCCGCTTCTGCTGCAGCGTTGTAACGCTTCCCATGTTTTGCCATCCATTTAACCCTCGACGACTAACCGAGCTCCCCCTGAATCGGGGTCATTGCGCTCGTGCCGACTATAAATAACTAGTCAATAACTTCTACGCCCATGCTTCGGGCACTGCCTTCAATAATCTTCATCGCCGACTCAATATCTTTTGTGTTGAGGTCTGGCATTTTAGTCTCTGCAATCTCACGAATTTTAGTTCGTTTGATATTGCCAGCCACTTCAATCCCTACAGAACCTGATCCGGCTGGAATACCAGCTGCTTTTTTTATCATGTCGGAAGCTGGTGGCGTCTTCAGTTCCATGGTGAAAGATCTATCAGCGTACACAGTTAATTCAACTGGAACGATATTGCCTACCAGAGATGAAGAGCGTTCGTTATATTCCTTCACAAACTGCATAATGTTGACACCATGTTGGCCAAGTGCGGGACCCACTGGAGGAGCAGGAGTTGCTCCACCAGCAGGTAGTTGTAGTTTGATTACTGTCGTGACTTTCTTAGCCAACGTAACGTTCCTTCGTTTCTAATCTCAATTATTAATTAAATGAGGGCCGACTATCCAATAGCTACGACTTCTCAATCTGAAGAAAGTCGAGTTCAACCGGCGTCTCTCGCCCGAAGAACGAAACGTGCACACGCACTTTACCGCGGTCTGCAAGTACTTCATCAACCGTGCCCATGAAGTCAGCGAAAGGACCATCTTTAATTCGAACAGACTCTCCGGACTCATAACCTATGCGAACACGCGGAGCTTCGGAAGTCATCCGGCTCATAATTCGATCCACTTCTGAGTCTTCTAGCGGAATAGGTTTTGGACGCTTCTCACGTTCGTCTTCAGCCGATATAAACCCTGTCACACCTGGGGTGTTACGGACAACGTACCAAGATTCCTCATCCATAACCATCTGCACAATTAAGTAGCCCGCGTACATCTTTTTCTGAACGGTCTTACGTTCGCCTTCACTGATTTCTACTTCCTCCTCAGTCGGAACCACTACGTTAAGAATCTTATCTTTAACATCCATCGTGGATACTCTTTGTTCAAGATTCTTCTGAACGCGATCTTCCTGACCTGAGTAGGTATGAACGATATACCATCGAGCTACGGTGCCACCTGTTGTGTCGCTTTGAGTAGTCATATCTATTCTATGTTCCTGAGAATATTGCAAGAACTCTAGCGAACAGCATATCTACTAAACCGAGAAACAGTCCTATCGTTGCAGAAAGTGCTATAACCATCAAAGTAAGACGGGTTGCTTCCTGGCGCGTCGGCCAGGAGACCTTTCGAAGTTCTGAGAATACCTCGCCAAAGAACCTGAAGATCGAAAATCCTGCAGATCCCGATACTCCCGGTCCCGATGTACTACGTACTGGTGTTCTTGCCAACGAGGCCCTTACCTTTTTTCTCGAAATACTTGGGGCTTACGGCACACCGGACAGAATTTCTTCAACTCAATACGATCTGGTGTGTTACGCCTGTTCTTTTCAGTGTTGTATGTGTAAGCCTTGCACTCAGTGCAATTCATATCAACCAGAGTACGGACTCCACTTTTCTTAGCCATAAATGCGCTCTATTTAATCCTAATTCATCATGTGGACCTTGCCATGAAAGAAGTCTACATCCATCAAGCAACTGATCCAATTCCAAAGATAATTCAACCGGAACCAACCCTCAACAACCACCAAATCATCGGCGACTGCTGAGAGTCGATCACAGTAATCTAATCTAAAACTTCGGTAATTACACCTGAACCGACCGTGCGCCCACCCTCGCGGATGGCGAAGCGTAAGTTCTCTTCAAGAGCAACCGGATACCCGAGTTCAATTTCCATGTCGGTGTTATCGCCCGGCATAACCATCTCAACGCCAGTCCCCAAATTAATTGAACCGGTGACATCAGTAGTTCGAATATAAAACTGAGGCTTGTAACCCGGGAAGAACGGAGTGTGCCGCCCACCCTCGTCATTAGTCAGAACATAAACTCGAGCCTTGGCTTTGGTGGAAGGGTTAATAGACGATGGTTTTGCCAGTACCGCACCACGTGAAACCTCTTCACGTTCGATACCTCGAATCAAACATCCAACTGCGTCACCAGGTTGACCTTCTTCCAGGGTCTTATGAAACATTTCCACTCCGGTAACAACAGTTGACACCGTATTACCGAACCCAACAATCTCGATCGGGTCACCAGTCTTCACAATACCTCGCTCAATTCGACCGGTAACAACAGTCCCACGACCCTTAATCCCAAATACATCTTCAACGGGCATCAAGAAGGGCTGGTCTACATCACGCTCTGGAATGTCAATGTAATCGTCAACAGCTTGCATAAGCTCATGAATAGACTTCACCCACTTGTTATCTCCATCTTCATGGTTCTCCAATGCTTCAAGCGCACTAACTTGGACAACCGGAAGATCATCCCCGGGGAAGCCATTCTTCGAAAGGAGTTCTCGTACTTCGAGTTCGACTAGTTCCAATAGTTCTTCGTCGTCGACGGCGTCCGCCTTATTCAATGCCACTACCAACTTCGGAACGTTGACTTGGCGGGCCAGCAGAATGTGCTCATAAGTTTGCGGCATAGGTCCGTCAGCGGCCGATACCACAAGAATAGCACCATCCATCTGGGCGGCTCCAGTGATCATATTTTTGATGTAATCAGCGTGACCAGGACAATCGACGTGAGCGTAGTGACGAGAATCCGTCTCATACTCAGTATGCGTTGTCGCTATAGTCACGCCACGCTCTCGCTCTTCAGGAGCGTTGTCAATCTCGTCAAAAGCCTTCGCCTGAACGTTAGCTTGAGTGTGTGCAAGCACGTTGGTGATAGCGGCTGTGAGCGTCGTCTTGCCGTGGTCAACGTGCCCGATTGTGCCGACGTTTACGTGCGGCTTACTGCGGTCAAATACTTGCTTAGCCATTATTTTTCTTTTGCTCCGTCTTCCGGAGTCTCCTATGCATTTGCTCTTACTCTGATATTGATGGTGCTTAGCTTGGAGCCCACACCGAGGATTGAACTCGGGACCTCATTCTTACCAAGAATGCGCTCTACCACTGAGCTATGTGGGCCCGAAAGACCCTCCCCTGATAGGGCACACCCGTAACTAACCTGTACCGTAATTCTGGTGCAGGGAGCAGGATTCGAACCTGCGAAGCCGTCAAGCGGCAGATTTACAGTCTGCTGGGTTTAACCACTCCCCAATCCCTGCCCAAACAAAAACTTTATCACAGCAAAACCCAATTTCACTGCACGTGGCGTCGATATTCGTAAAGGTTTTTAAGCGTTCGCACCAGCCATTTTAGATTGGAGCCCTAGGAGGGATTCGAACCCACGACCTACTGATTACAAATCAGTTGCGCTAGCCACTGCGCCACTAGGGCCACTTAAGATCAAAAATGATCTGTATTGATAGTAGCCACCAATCTAAACCCTGGTCAATAAGTTGAACTACCGAATTATATTCTACTAGGACATTTCTAACTCGGTCGATGAGTTCTAGTAGTCAGATGACAGAAGGCTCAGGCGCACCGTCAAGCTCCCCAGGGAGATCCACGCAAGACCGCCTCATTAGCCACTCTGCGCATCACCTCGGCCAGCGGCAATCCAGTTGCCTGCGCTATTTCTCTACACGCCTCGTACTCTGGGGCGGCCTGCGCTATCGTATCTCCAATTCGTTTCAACTTTACCGGAACTTTACCAAGTGACGTATCAACTTTTACTATCTGACGCTCAGCTTCGTAACGCTGTACAGTCCGTCGACGTACTCCAAAAGTAGATGTCTCTCTCAGTATAAGCTCTGCAGCCTGATCAACTAAATCACTCTCAACAAGAGCTGACAACATAGTCCCGGGTCGGTTCTTCTTCATCTGTATAGGGGTAAACCAAACATCCAAAGCTCCCTGATCCATAAGGGTTTGATGAACATAACCAAGAACCTCTCCCGATGAATCATCAATGTTGGTCTCAAGTAGCATGAGATTAGAGTCATCAAGGCTCGAATTATCAACCGATGACCGATATTTCAGTCGACCGATCCAGAGCCCAACCACATTTGCATGATCTTCTGGATCTCTCATTCCCGCTCCGTGCCCAATTTGGTCGGGAATCAACTCCACTTGATGAAATTGAGCGAGAGAAGATACTATGGCGGCACCTGTGGGAGTGACCGCCTCACCGACTGGCTGCTTGCCGCCTATCCTGACGGGAGATCCCGAGGCCTTATAAATCGCGGCAGTAGCTCTGGAAGTCGCACCCATTGAGCCATGGCTACTTGATGAGCTGCCAACTCCGACAGGAAATGGAGAGGCATATAAATTATCAACCCCCAAGAGCCTAAGTCCAATAACGGCAGACGAAATATCGACAAGCGTATCGACCGTTCCAAGCTCATGGAGATGAGTCTTTCCCACTTCACCACCATGCACTGATGATTCAGCTTCAGCCAATACGTCAAATATAGCTTTGATCGCTTTCTGGTCAGAGTCATGAAGATTAGATGCTTCTATTGAATTATAGAAATCATCCCAAGTACGTTTGCACCTGCCTCCTTCATCTAGTTCGACATCAACCAGTGTCGCTTCAAGACCACCACGTTTAACTGACTTCTTGCTCAGTTGATATCCACGATCAGGCATTTTATTCAACTCAACCTGTAAATCATCGAGGTTTAATCCCACATCCACCATAGCGCCGAGCAACATATCGCCGCTTACTCCACCGATCATGTCAAGATATGCCGTAGTCTCTGCCAAAAAAGTTTTTCCTATCTTTTTGGGAAGTAAATTAACTCATGTATTGATATACATACTCGTGGCTACAACATGAATATTCACTTCGATACGTTGACAATGCCAGATTCTGGGACGGACAGGTTCAGGACATCATTCAGTGCACCTGACCTAAATCCTTTTGGATCTAACTCCATCACCTTGTACCCGGACGCTAAAACGATTTGTTCAGCCTCAAAACGTACGTGTTCAAATCGCTCAAAATCATCCATCGGTATTTCTACCCGAGCTGTTGGCCCGTAATGACGCACACGTACCACGCTAAACCCAAGCTCTCGCAAACCCTTTTCCGACTTCCCAATCATCGATAGTGCTCCTACCGAAACGGCGGTTCCATATGGAATTCTGGATGACAAACACGGTTGTGCAGGTTTATCCCATGTAGGAAGATCCATGCGCTTAGAAATATCTCTAATTTCCTGTTTCGACATGCCCACTTCTACTAAAGGAGAAACCACTTCGAAATTTTTAGCTGCTTGCATACCTGGCCGATAATCGCCTAAATCATCGATATTGGCACCATTCGCCACCTTTGTTATACCTTCCGCAATAGCCACTTGTTCAAGGTGTGTGTACAACTCTGTCTTGCAAAAGAAACAACGACGTCCATCGTTAGCTAAATATCGAGGATCTTCGATTTCATTTGTATCAACAACAAGATGTCGCCATCCTTTTGTTATAGCAAGCGCTATTGCTGCTTCAAGCTCCTCTGGAGCAACACTTGGTGAACGTGAAGTGACTGAAAGAGTGTTCGCTCCTAATACTTCATGAGCTACAGCCGCAAGGAAAGTTGAGTCTACGCCACCAGAATAGGCAACTATCAACGAGCCATACCCACTGACAAGTTTTTTCAAGTCAGCGAACTTCAGGTTCAGGGCCTTAGCAACAATAGCGTCGTTTTTCATCCAGAAGGAATCTCCATTTTAATTTCTGGCTTAACTCTGATAGAACTAGCTTTTAAAGCGAATCTTACAGCCTCAAGGACATTACTTGGTCTGGAAACCTTGACGGTATTGTCACTTCCAATACCTCCAACAGCAGATGGAATCAAGCAGTTTTCAAATCCCAGCCTCGCAGCTTCAAAAATACGACGATCAGCTCCAGGAATCGACCTTAGCTCACCAGCCAAACCAATTTCACCAGCCGCAGCAATTGTACTTATGACCGGTCTATCCGTCATAGAAGACGCTATAGCCAATGCTATTGCCAGATCAGCAGCTGGCTCCTTAATTTCAAATCCACCAATAACGTTGATCAACAAATCATGATTTGCAAGCGGCAATTTCATGTGCTTTTCAAGAACGGCGGCAATCAGATGTAGTCGTGATAAATCAACGCCATTAGCAACACGCCGAGGTGAAGACAGAGACGATGCAGTAACCAAAGCTTGAATTTCCACTGCGAGCGATCTTGTCCCTTCAACTATTATCGCAATGGCTGATCCTGATCCCTCGTTCACACGCTGGTTCATAAATACTTGGGAGGGATCTGATATTCCATGTAGCCCTTCTTCACGCATCTCGAAAACCCCAAGCTCGTCGGTAGGACCATACCGATTTTTAACACCTTGTAGCATCCGGAGTGGACCGCTGGTATCGCCGCTAATCTGCAGCACTGCATCAACCTGATGCTCAAGAACCCTAGGACCCGCGATCGATCCATCTTTCGTCACGTGACCGCTTAAAACAAGTGCCACATGATTCGCTCTAGCATGATAAGACAAGAATGACGCACATTCCCTGATCTGGGAGATAGTTCCGGGCGATGAATCGAGGTCAGGATGGGTAGCGGTCTGTATCGAGTCAACGATCACGACAACCGGTTCTGATTGAAGCATATGAGCTGCAATTTCGACAACATTCCCCGTGCCTACGACAAATATTCGGTCGCCTGAAATCCCTAAACGTGAAGCTCGTATGTGGATCTGCTCCAATCCTTCTTCGCCGGTAGAGTACAAGACTTTTTGACCTGTCTTTGCAATAGCCGCAACTGCCTGAAGTAAAAGTGTGGATTTCCCAATACCAGGATCGCCTGCAACTAGAGTCGTTGAGCCGGCAACGAAACCGCCTCCCATAACTCGGTCAAATTCTTTAATCCCAGTGGCGATATACGCCATCCGTTCAGTCGACACATCATTCAACTCAACGATCGGTTCAACTGCCGATCGATTCGCAAAGCTATCAATACCATTTCTGTGACTTAAGCTAACCGTGCTTTGTTCGACTGTGTTCCATTCTTTGCATTGGCTGCATTTTCCAACCCACTTAAAAGTTTTGTGTCCACACTCACTACATTGATATAACGTCTTTGATTTTTTTGCCATCGTGTAGATGAGTATCCTATTTCATGTCGCTGCAAGCAACAATTAATGACAGTTAATGACAATCGCCACTGTATTAAAGGCCGTTATCCTAATCTCTATAACAAATCATTTGACCAAATTAAGTATGTGCCTCAGCAGCACGTCTCAAGGTCACACACACGGAGCAATGCTGCAAAACACATAACATCTTGAGGAATATCCATATGACTGAGCTCTCTAAATCTGCCGCCACAGTAGGAAATATACTCGTCCAGCGAGGGGAAACTGTTTCTGTAGCCGAATCATCAACTGGCGGACTAATCTCAGCTGCCTTGTTGGCCATCCCCGGGGCTTCGGCTTATTTCGCGGGGGGAACAGTGGTCTATACGAAACCTGCCCGAGATGCATTCCTCAAAATTGACTCGAACAAGCTTCACGGTATGCGTTCCGCAACCGAACCATATGCGCTTTTATTAGCACAAAGCAGCCGAGAATCCCTGGCTACAACATGGGGTCTCAGTGAAAGTGGAGCGGCTGGGCCGAGCGGTAATAGGTATGGAGATGATCCAGGTCATACATGTATTGCAGTATCTGGCCACTCAGACTCTACCAAAACCTTTGAATCTGGAGTTCAAAATAGAGAAGCAAATATGCAGTTATTTGCGGAACAAGCACTGAAACTATTCGAGCTAGTACTGAGAAAATTTTGAGTTAGTGATAACAATCAGAGGTTTGCTGCAACAATAAAAAAGGGCAGGAAAATTTCCTGCCCTTTTCACTGATTTCAAAACCCAAGCATCAGGTACTACTTACAGTTTGTTTATCGTCCGAATCTGAGGAGCTCCTCTTTGTTCTACGAGGTTTTCTTTTCTTCTTTGGGGCCTGTACAACAATTGCACCATCAATAAAGTCAAGTTCGACCGTATCACCTGCACCGAACTCATTTCGCAAAAGTTTCTCGGAAAGCTCATCCTCAATCTCATCTTGAATCAATCTGCGCAACGGACGAGCTCCCATCTTTGGGTCAAACCCACGCTCGACAAGGTAATCACGTGTCTTATCGGTGACTTGCATCACCAGTCCATGCTCCAAAACACGTCTTTCCACTTCCTTCATCATAATGTCTACGATCTCAAGAATATGGGAACGCTCTAATGGATGGAATACAACAGTTGAATCTATACGGTTTAAGAATTCTGGTTTGAAACCATTTTGAGGATCCTTAACCGCTTCCAATACTCGATCTTTAACTCGCTCATAATCCAATGTCTCTGAATCTTGCCGCCCAAAGTTAAATCCAATTCCTCCGCTACTTTGAATCAAACTCGAACCCAAATTCGACGTCATAACAATAACGGTATTCTTAAAGTCCACTTTGCGACCTTTGGAGTCGGTCAGATGACCATCCTCGAACACCTGCAATAAAACATTGAAAACATCTGGATGAGCCTTCTCAATTTCATCAAGAAGAATAACCGAATACGAACGGCGCCGAACAGCTTCTGTCAACTGGCCGCCCTCATCAAAACCGACATACCCTGGTGGGGCGCCGACAAGCCTTGCTACAGAATGCTTTTCCATGAATTCAGACATATCCAGTCGAACCATAGAGTCTTCTTCACCGAATAGGTATTCGGCCAATTTTTTTACACTATGCGTTTTACCAACACCGGTTGGACCCAAAAACAAAAAAGCTCCGATTGGGCGTTTGGGATCTTTCAACCCAGCGCGTGATCGACGAACTGCTTTCGATATCACTGAGAGAGCCTCGTCTTGCCCAACAACATTCAAACGAAGCGCGTCCTCCATGTTGATAAGTCGCTCTTTTTCTTCAATGTCCAGGCGCGTAACAGGTATACGTGTCCACATCGCAACGACTTCGGCAATATCGTCAGCAGTTACTTTTGCTTCACCGGCATTGGGATTTTCTTTCTTCCAACCGGCGTCAAGTTGTTCAATTTTTGTGACTAATTTCAACTCACGATCTCGAAGTTCTGCGGCAGTCTCATATTTTTGAGCAGAAATAACTTCGTCTTTTTCAAGCCGAACTGCATCAAGTTCCTTCTGTGCTTCGCGGAGCGGTTTAGGAACAGTTGAATGCTTGATTCTCACCCGTGAAGCAGCTTCATCAATAAGATCTATGGCTTTATCAGGTAATTGCCTGTCTGCTATATAGCGGTCAGCCAGTGTTGCAGCTGTCTCTAAAGCCTCATCCAATATCTCTAAGTCATGGTGCTGTTCATACATACCTTTGACACCACGCAAAATTTCTACAGTGGTGATCGCATCAGGCGCATCAACCACAATTGGTTGAAAACGACGTTCTAAGGCTGGATCTCGTTCAACATATTTACGATAGTCATCCTGGGTAGTGGCGCCTACAACTTGCAATTCACCTCGAGCCAATGAGGGTTTCAAAATATTAGCAGCGTCCACCGCACCCTCTGCAGCGCCAGCACCAACCATAGTGTGCATCTCATCGATAAACAGGACACAATTACCAGCTGTCTTTAACTCTCCAATGACTTTCTTAAGGCGTTCTTCGAATTCACCACGATATTTGGTGCCAGCAACTAGCGCTCCCATATCCAGCGTTACGACGCGCTTACCCTGAAGGGTTGCGGGGACATCTCCATCTACAACCAAGTGGGCAAGTTTTTCGACAATTGCTGTCTTCCCAACACCCGGCTCACCAATAAGGACAGGATTATTCTTAGTCCTACGGCTCAAAATCTGAATAACACGTTGAAGTTCGCTATCGCGCCCTACAACGGGGTCGAGATCCCCGTCAGCGGCACGTTTTGTCAAATCAACTCCCAACTCATCCAAAGCAGGGGTACGGCTCGTGCGAGTGTTTGAACGTGAACCACTTGACTGGCCAGAGCTCTGTTTTTGGATAATACTGTTCGTCTCTTCACGTACCTTTTCTAGACCCACTCCAAGACTTTCTAAAACACCAGCAGCAACTCCTTCTCCTTCACGCATAAGACCAATCAGAAGATGTTCAGTCCCAATATAGTGATGGTTAAGTCTGCGAGCTTCGTCAACAGCCAACTCGATAACCTTCTTAGCGCGCGGTGTTAGGCCAATTTCACCTGGGGTCGGGCGTTCTCCACGACCAATTATAAATTCGACGGCTGAACGAACTTTTACCAACTCGACGTTTAGATTTAAAAGTACCCGCGCGGCAACTCCTTCGGTTTCTCTTACAAGCCCGAGCAATATGTGCTCGGTACCAATGTAATTATGGTTGAAGCGTTGAGCCTCTTCCTGCGCAAGTGAGAGAACCCTACGCGCCCGCTCCGAGAACTTTTCAAACCTACTAGGCATTTAGCTCCCTTCCCAGATAACTGATGTTGCTCGTTAATTATTCGTCACTATCTTCGAAAATATCTCCGAAACCATCAGAGATTTCCTCTGACGGTTTCGGGGTTTCAGACACTTCAACATCTGATCCGTCAACAATTTGCTTTAAGCTCAGACCTAAACGACGACGCTCTGGCTCAATTCTAATGATTTTCAGTTCCAGTTCGTCCCCTTCGTTGACCACATCCTTGGGATGCTTGATCACCTGTTGAGAAAGTTCGCTTATATGTATAAGTCCTTCAATGCCGCGATCGATACGTGCGAACGCTCCAAAATTAGCAAGCTTAGTCACCGTTCCAGTGACTGTCTGACCAATCGAAAACTTAGACTCAATTTCATCCCACGGTTCCGGTTGTAAGCGTCGTAAACTCAACGCAATCTTGAGGTTTTCCCGGTCTACGCGAAGCACAAATACGTCTATCTCTTCACCAACAGTGACGATTTCATCGGGGCTTTTCACAGGTTCCCACGATAATTCAGAAATATGAATCAGTCCATCAGCCCCACCAAGGTCTACAAATGCCCCAAAGTTAGATATGCCAGCAACGCGACCCTTACGGATCTCACCTTCGGTCAGCTCTTCAACTAACCGAGACTTCTGAACTTGCTTCCAGGCTTGCAGCGCTGCTCTTTCTGAGAATATAGCCCGATTTCGACGCCGATTAAGTTCAATAATCTTAAACTCAACCGTCATCCCTATAAAGCCTTCCTTAGGCGGCTCACCACCTGGAACATAAAGCTCGCGTGCCGGACCGATCAATTGGGATAGCGGGACGAAACCTTGCACACCTTCAGATTCAACCACAGCACCACCACGGTTTGCGCCAGTTATGACACCATTGCAGGTCTCGTTGTTATCCATGGCTTTCTCTAGGATACGCCATCCCTGTTCACCACGAGCTCGATCAACAGACAAGATCGAAGAGCCCTCGTTTCCCTCAGGGTTTACCACGTAAGCAATTATCTCATCGCCTACTTTTAATTCTTCTAAAACCTCCGGGGGTACAGATCGCATCTCTTTAGTGGGAACAAATCCCTCGGACTTATAACCGATGTCCACAAGCATGCCTTCAGGTTTCCGGCTCATGACGCGACCATCTATGATCTCTCCTCTACGGAGAATCTTCGAAGGAAGGAACTCCTCGAGAAGGTCTGCCATCGTCATTTCGCTCTCAGGCTTCTCGGCAATGGCGACAGGAGCACTTGTCGCGTCAGATGCCTCTTCTTCAGTAGCTGTAGCCTCGGGAGTAGCTGTAGCCTCAGGAGTAGCTGTAGCCTCAGGAGTAGCTGTAGCCTCAGGAGTAGCTGTAGCCTCAGGAGTAGCTGTAGCCTCAGGAGTAGCTGTAGCCTCAGGAGTAGCTGTAGCCTCAGGAGTAGCTGTAGCCTCAG